>Ga0307488_10005371_pt1 | contig 10582 bp, 11 predicted proteins | sample SB02metaG_FD_202248 | JGI IMG/M metagenome (GOLD analysis project Ga0307488, IMG submission 202248) | Sea-ice brine microbial communities from Beaufort Sea near Barrow, Alaska, United States - SB 0.2 | ecosystem: Environmental > Aquatic > Marine > Coastal | place: USA: Alaska | collected...
CGGGGGTGAGGGAGGCGGCGGCGGCTGGGGGGGTGAGCGAGGCGGCGGTGGAGAGACGGCGAGAGGCGGCAGTGGAGAGGCTGCGGTGGAGCGGAGGCGGCGGCGAGCGCGAGGCGGCGGGGGATGCCGCGGGGGCGGCGGGGCAGCTGAGCGGCGTGAGCGGGGCGCTGGAAGCGCGGGCCGCAGCGCTGACACAGCGGGTGGGGCGTGGTGGATTGTCATTACTCCTGCCACGTCACCGTCATTGACCGCATTCTCCACCCTCGTGTATTGAGTCAGGCGCCACCCTGTGACGTGTATAGCATAGCGGCGGCAGCAGCGGCGGCGGCAGCGGCGGCGGCGGCGGCGTGGCAACCAGTACACTTTGAGCAAAGAGCATGGCATGATGCCCGGGCCCTGGCAGCGGGAGGCTGACGTGTTGCGGCACGAGCAGGAGACATCGGATATGTTTGAGCAGGCGGGGGAGAAGCTGCGGGCGCTGGAGGACCTGCACCACTCGCTCACGGAGCGTGACCAGGTCAGTGACATCAAATCAGAAATACAAAAGTACACCTCAGCTCGACTCATTTAGATGAACTCGTCTCTCTACTCGGCTCACACCCACTTTCACACTCCACACGTTATCTCACGACTCAACTCAGCTGAACTCAGTCCTCTGCTCAGCTTCACACTCACTTTCACACTCTACGTCCACACCCACACCCGCACCCACTCTTACACCATCACACTCCACAACCACTCACACTCGCACTCACACTCTCGCACTCTCACACTCTCACACTTACACTCACATCAATTCAGCCGAACTCACTGTCACACTCTCACACTCCACACCCACCCACAGGCGGCGGCGGCGCGCGAGCAGGCACTGACGGCGCTGCACGACGCCACCCAGCAGCGCGAGGGCGACCTGTCCACCGCGGCCATGCAGCGGGCCGACGCCCTCGAGTCCATGCTCGCCGCGCTTCAAGAGCGCGAAGAAGCGGTAGCCAACAAGGTGAGGCGGTGCAGGTTGGCCCTATCAAACCCATGTTGAAAGCGCCTGTGACTAAGCGATTGGAACTACAATATGAGTGACTGCTTTTAACCTTTGCTTTCAAATTCAACTTGCGCAGCTACAGCAAGGAACACGCTGTCGCCATTCAAGCCGTCACCGCCACCGCCGCTGGCGCCGCCAACTCGGACGATACCGAGGAGCCCGAGAAGGAGGAGGCGGAAGCGCTGGGGCTGCAGGTTCAGGTGCTGCAGCTGGAGCTGGAAGTGGCGCAGGCGGAGAAAGCAGCGGCCGAGAAGCAGCATCAGGGGATGGAGTATAAAATGGAGCGGCTGCAGGAGGTGGCCAAGGTGAGGCGGTGCAGGTTGACCCTATGTAACCCATCTTGAAACCGTCTGGAACTAAGCACTTGAAACTGAAATGTGACTCAGTGCTTTCAACTTTTGCTTTCAAATTCAACTTGTGCTGTTGCACCAAGGGCACGGCGGAGCTCGCGAATAAGTTGGAAAGCGCGCTGGTGGAGCAACAGGGTCTGCTGGAGGCGACGGCGGACGACCGGGAGCGGCTGGCCGGGCAGCTGGCGGAAGCGGGCCGGCGCGCGGCGGCGGCGGAGGAGGCAGGGGAGCAGGCGGGGCGACGCGCGGCCGCGGCGGAGGAGGCAGGGGAGGAGGCGGGGCGGCGGGCAGCAGCGGCGGAGGAGGAGGTAGGGCCCGCCTCATATCTGCTCGCCACGTCATCCAACGCATTGTGAACCCACACTCATTTAGTTACATGACTTTCCATGACATGGCGAGTGATGAATGCCAGGCCTGGGGAGGAGGCGATGCGCGGGGAGGCGGAGGAGGAGGAGGAGGAGGAGGAGGCGGGGCGCGTGGAGGAGGCGGAAGAGCGAGCGGAGGAGGCGGAGGGGCGAGCGGCGGCAGCGGAGCGGCGGGCGGCGGCGGCGGAGGAGGCAGTCCGGGGGTAGGGCCCGGCAACATCGCTCGGCTCGTCATAGGGTGCTACTTCATCTCTGTACACGAGGGTTCGCGATTCTTATCGTCCATGACGCGGCGGGCGACATCTGCGTGGCCCTACCTGCGGGGGCGCCGCCGGGGTGACGGCGGCAGCCGGGACCGAGCGCGTGCCCTCGGGTGCAGCGGAGGAGACGGTGCTGCGGGTTGCACAGGCGCGCGTGGTGCAGCTGGAGGCCGAGTTGGCCGTCGCCGCTGCCGCCGCCGCCACCGCCGCAAGAAATCCGTTTAGTTACTCACCGAGGCAGGCTGACCCCAGGTTTATCCAGGATTTCCCCAGGGTTTACCCAGGGGTTATCCAGGGTTTACCCAGGGTTGACCGTGCTTGATTTCAGTGCTTGAAGCCAAAATATGATGAACAGCTTTCAAACTTTGCGATTTCATATTCAACTTGCGCCGCTACGCAGAGCATCGTCCCCCGCGCCAACCCCATGGCCGAAAGCGAGGCCGGGCCCACCACTGCCGCCGTCGCCGCCACCACCGCCGCCGATGTCACCGAGACCAACACACAGCTCACCGCCGCGCGCGCCGAGATTCTGGTCCTGCGCAGCTCGGTAGCGCCCAGCAGATATTGCCCGCCACGTCATCCAATGCTGTTCAGTTCCATGGCATCCTATGGTGTGGCGAGCAATATCTGCCGAGTCCTGGCGAGATATTGCCTGCCACATCATACACTCCATGTAAACCCACATTATCGATTCAAACGACGTTCTATGACGCTGACGTGGTGGATGACCCACACGTAGTCAGCATTTATGTGTATCCGTCCCTGGCGGTCGGTCGACACTGCCGAGCGCCGTGCGCTGAGCGCCGAGGGCGTCGCCACGTCCGCCGTGGAGCACGTCCAGGCAGGGGGGTCATTGACAACAAGCACTCAACCGACGTTGAATCGACCAGAAACCGAAACCGGCGGACGTGGAAGCGTCTTTTCCTCTCATGTTGCTCGCCATGTCATAGTAGGATGCAATCTACAGTTGCGAGGGCGTGCTCATACGATGTTCTGGGGGTCGGTCGGAGTATGCGTACTCCACCACGAGCCGTGTCCGCGCGTCTGTATGCGCAGTCACCCTGAAGGTAAGTCGTGCTCCGATCTCGGTAACCTAATCCCTAAACCCTGACCCTAAACCCTAAACCCTAAACCCTAAACCTGGCGAGTGCTTGTTCTCGTTGACCCTCCTGGCAGTTCCCCGAGCGGCGGCTGCAGGAACTGGCGGCGGCGTCCGCGCATCAGCTGGCCGGGCAGGGGGGTCATTGAGAACACGTACTACGCGGACCGACCCCCTCTACTTTAAGAAACTGAGGGGTAAATCACGTTATATTTATGTGACCAATTTGGGGGTTTCATCACTTGAGAAGGCACTGAACCCGGTCGGCCGGGTGTCGGTCGTAAGTACGAAATTCCGTACTTTCACACTCAGACCCCCCAGTTTCTTAGGGTAGAGGGGTTCGCGCCGCGTAGAGCTAGTGCCGTCAATGACCGCGTTGAAATTCCTACTCCACCTCCTCCGCCTGTCTGTCTGATCACTCACACTGAACCACCTGACAAACGACGTTGGATCTCATCCTCCTGCTCCTGCTCCGCGCGCTGTACGAGCATTCCCCTCAAGGCAAGTCATACTCCGATGTCGGTTCAAGTGCTTGTTCTCAATGAATCTCCCGGGCACGTCCGACATCGGTTCGAATGTTTGTTCTCAATGACCCTGCTGCGCGGGATCTGATCAGCTCGGCGGAGCGCGAAGCGGAGGCGGCGAAGCGCGACGCGGAGGCGGCGGTCGCGCGCGAACAACGCTCAGCGGATGCAGGGCCTGGCAGATATCGCTCGCCACGTCATAGGATGGCATGTAATTCAAGAAACGAGGGTTCAAATGCGTGTCCATGACGTAGCGGAATGCATTGCGCTAATGCCTGGCAGATATTGCTCACCACGTCATAGGATGCCATGTAATTGAAGCAACGAGGGTTCGAAACGCGTGTCGATGACGTGGCGGGCAATACTGCTATAGGGACTGGCAGATATTGCTCGCCACGTCATAGGATGCTGCTTAACCCAATAAACGAGGGTTCAGAAAGCGTTGAATGACGTGGCGGGCAATATCATGTGCCAGGCCCTCGGAGGAGGAGGCGCGGGGTCTGATTGACGCGGCGGAGCGTGCCGCGGAGGCGGCACAGCGCGGCGCGGAGGCGGCGGTGGCGCGCGAGCGGCGGACAGCGGACGAGGCGCGAGGTCTGATCGACGCGGCGGAGCGAAGCGCAGTAGGGCCTGTCAGATATTGCTCAAGTACTCAACGTCATAGGGTTAGGGTTTAGGGTTTAGCGGTTAAACCCTAGACCCTGAGGCCTAAAGCCTAAAGCCTGGCAGATATTGCTCTATCACTCCACGTCGCACGTGTAACACGAATGACTGTTTCGCCCCCGATCGACCGTCTATTACTCGCGAAAATGTCTGAAACCAATTTTCGATGATGTGCCGCGATTTGCCGCGATTTTAGGGTTTCTGCCTGATTTTGCCACTGATTTTGACTTATTGACTTTAGGGTTTTGAAGGGCCCGCCCACCTACCTGCGCCATATGGCTTGAACGGCAGCCTTGCTTGGAGTGTGCGTGTACTAAACTTTGGGAATATTTGGGGTTAGGTACCTTCCTTCGATGCCCGAAGTTTCGTACACGCACACTCCAAGCAAGATAGCGTGCTCACATGGTCCATGTTTCTGTCAATAGGTGACTTCGTTTTGTACATAAGACTCCACGTCATAGAATGGCACCTTGCCTCAAGACACGAGGGTTCAAAACGCGTGTCGATCATGTGGCGATCAATAGATGTTGCTCGCCACGTCGGAGGATGCCACCTTGACTCAAGAAAGAGGGGCTCAAAATGCGTGTCGTCGTTGACACGGCGAGCAGTATGTTCCAGGCCGTGCAGCAAGGCGGCGGCGGTGGCAGGGGAACGGCGGATGGTGGAGGAGGCGGCGCTGGCTCGGATGGTTCACGAGGTAGGGCCTGGCAGACATTGCCCGCCACTCATAGGATGCCACCTCAACTGTAGATACTTTGGCTCAAAACCCATGCCCTGAGATCCGAGCAAGCAATATCGGGATGAACGGCACCGGATAAATCATGGCTCGAACGTTATGCGTAATTGTAAACTTATGCGCAACTGGTAATTTCCCGGGTACCGTTTGTCGGGTCTTGCTCGGACCTACATGTCGTTGACGTGGCGAGCAATATCTGGCAGGCCCTGCAACGAGGAGGCGGCGGAGGAGCGTGAGCGGCGGACGGCGGAGGCGGCGGTGCTGGCTCAGATGGTTCACGAGGTGGGGCCTAGTGCGTGGTCTGCTCTATAGTACGGATCTTAATTTGTAGTACCGTCTGACTTTTGGCCAATTTACCAAAACCCATTTGGCTTTTGGCCAAACCACCAAATTCCAACTGTACTACATCTACTACGAAGTACTACATCTAGTGCGGAGTACAGACCAGGCACTAGCGGATATTGCCCGCCACGTCTTCGACATGCACGTTACACCCTCGTTTCTTGAACCACGTGGCAAGCTGTGAAGTGGCAAGCAAAATCTGCCAGGTCTTCGCACGAGGTTGAGCTGGAGGAGGTGGCTCGGGCGGCGGCGTCGGCGGCGGGGGTGGGCGGCTGGGTGGAGCTAGCGGACCAGGCGCGGGACGAGTGCGGGCAACTCCGAGACCAGTTGAGGGAAGCGGAGGCGAGGGCGGGGGCGAGGGCGGAGGCGAGTGGGGGTTACACGGGGTACAGTATGAGCAAACAGTCAGAGGACGAGGCGGCGAGTGAGGTGTACCGCGCCAAGGTAAGACGGTGCAGCTTGACCCCAGATTGACCCTGGATTGACCCTGGGTTCACCGCGCTTGGTTTCAGCGCTTGGAGCTAAAACATGATGCGAACCGCTTGCAAAGTTTGCTTTCAGTTTCAAATTGCGCTGCTACACCAAGGCGACCGCGTTCGCGGCCATGGCGGCGATGATAACGGCGAACGACAAACTGGAGTTCAGGACCGCGGTGTGCGCGGCGGCGGCGGGGGCGCTGGAATCTGCGGCAGCGGCGGCGGCGGCGGCTGCGGGAGGAGGAGGAGGCTTCGGAGTCGCCGAAGGAGGAAGCTGGGGTGCCGTGGCGCAGACGCTGGAGGCGCCCATCGAAGCCGTGGGTGTCCTCGACCATCTCGCGGCGGCGGCGGCAGCGGCGGCGGGGTCGGGGCCGGCGGCAAGTTCAGGGGGCGGAGGCGGAGGCGGAGGCGGAGGCGGCGGAGGAGGTGACGGCGGTGATGGTGTGGGGGGCAGGAGGATCGAGGCGCGGGTGAGCGCCGCGGTCCGCAGCCTCGTGAAGGCGCTATCGGCGGCGGCGGCGGCAGCAGCGCGGGCGGACGCGAAGGCGGCTGGGGCGCACGACGCGGCGGTAGGGTTGGATTCTCACACACCCCCCTCTCGTTGCACTCTGGTCTTGTACCAGCCAGTTCCACTCCAATGTGGTCACGTGACCAACAAACGATTCAACCGTGTGCGAGGGGGTGTAATGACTCTACCAACAAACGATTCAACTGTGTGTGAGGGGGTGTCATGATTATACCAACAAACGATTCAACTGTATGTGAGGGGGTGTCATGACACTACCAACAAACGATTCAACTGTGTGTGAGGGGGTGTCATGAGACTCTGCCGAGGGGCGGCGGCGGCGGGGGTGTACCGCGCACACATCACGCAGCTGGAGGCGGCGGTGACGATGTCGGGTCACCGGGCGGAGGCGGCGGCGGCGGCGGCGGCGGCGGCGGCTGGGGGCAGGTACTCTATGAGCAAACAGTCAGAAGACGAGACGGGGGCGGCGGGGGCGGGGGTGGGTGCAGCGGCGGGGAGGTATACTATGAGCAAACAGGCAGCGGACGACGCGGCGGCGGCGGCAGCACAGAGCCCGGCTTCGGGCGCGCCGCAACACTCACCCCGGGGCGTGGACTGGTACACTATGAGCAAACAGTCATCAGAGGCGGCGGCGGCACACGGCCGGGTTCCGAGCGCGCCGCAACAGTCACAGGCACCAGCGGCCCGGTCGGGCAGCGTGGACTGGTACGCTGTGGGCAGACAGTCAGGCGCGGCGGCGGCCCAGAGCCCAGCCCCAAGCCCGTCTCACCACTCACTACCCGGCGGCGGCGTGGACTGGTACGCTGTGGGCAAACAGTCAGGGGCGGCGGCGCCACACACCCCGGCAGGGGGGTCATTGAAAACAAGCACTCGACCGACGTTGAATCCCCTCCTACTGCTCCGCGTGTCCGTATGAGTATTATCGGCAGTACTAGCACAGCCTGTATCCAGACTAGGAGCATGGCTCTTGTCTGCTACTCACTCTGACTGGAGTGGAGCAGACTGACGCCTGGACATCACCCTGTAGGTAAGTCATGCTCCGATCTCGGCTGAGTTATTGTTTTCAATGACCCACGGGGGCCAAGGCGGAAGCCTGGTGCCTCTCATACAAGCTGACGCGTCTCTCTCTCTCTCTCTGTTTCTCGATGACCCTCCTGCCCGGCCCCGCACCCGCCCCAACACTCGCCCGCGCCAAACCCCCTGTCGCCGGAGGCAGACTACCTCCGCGCATTCCTCGCCAGCACCACCACCCCGTCCGCCTTCTTCAACAAGGCTATGAGCATGCAGTCTGAGGCGGCGGCGGCGGCGGCGGCGGCGCCCTGGTCGGGCGGCGTGGACTGGCACACTATGAGCAAACAGTCGGAGGCGGCGGCAGCCCAGAGCCCGGCTCCGAGCGCGCATCACTCGCATCACTCGCCGGAGACCGGGGGCGTGGACTGGTACGCTATGACCAAGCAGGCAGAGGCGGCGGCAGCACAGAGCCCGGCTCCCAGCGCGCATCACTCGCAGCACTCGCAGCACACGCAGCAATCGCCGGAGCCGGAGCCGGACTACCTCCGCGCGTTCCTCAACAGCACGGCCACGCCGTCCAACTTCTTCAGGAGCATGGTAGGGGCGTACGGATAGTGCTTGCCATACGGATAATGCTCGCTATACGGAAAATACTCGCCACGTCATCACCACGTAATAAACCTGGGTTATATAATTAAATGTCATCCTGTGACGTGGCGAGCTGTATCCGTGTGACTCTGCTGCGTGCCGCGCACCCCGTTCACCCCCGGCGGTGGCGGCGGCGGTGGTGGCGCGGACGGCCGGGAGGGTGGGCAAACGCCCCGCAGCCCTCATGGGCATACTGTCGGCGGCGGCGGCGGTGGTGGCGGCGGTGGACACATGCCCCCGAGCCCCTGTGGGCGAACTTTCGGCGGGGACGGGGGTAGGGGCGGGGGTGGGGGTGAGGGTGAGCACACGCCTCAACACTCTGCTGCGGGCGTGGCAGCATCGGCGGCGGCGGCGGAGTACAGGTACACACAGTCAGAGGCTGCGGCGGGGCGGGCGGGCGCGGGCGGCGTGGACTGGTCCTCACTGGAGCGCCTCACGAGCCCGGCGCTGACACGGCTGGGCGCTATCGAGGTCGCGCCTGGCACGTATTGCCCGCCACGTCATCCAACCCATTCCTAATCCTCGTTTCTCGACTTAAATGGCATTCAGTGACGAGGCGAGCAATATCTGCCAGGCCCTACATCAAGGCATCGCTCGCCGCGCGCCGCCTGTCGCTCACGCCCAGTCAAATCCCGTCGTCCCCCAGCTGGGATGCCCGGGGGTAACCTTGAGTGCAAAGAGAGCCAGAGAGGCGTCAGGCTTTCGCCATGACCCCCGGGACCTTAGATAAAAATGTAGCCTCGGCTCGGCGGCTTCGTGATTTGTGTAGCTGATTTTTTCAATCTAATTTCGTCAGAATGCCGCAAAACATCATACGGGCAGACGGGGGGCAGGGCGAAAGCCTGGTGCCTCCTTTTACACGCGGAATGGTCTTTGACTATCTCAAAACACATTTATGAGTTTCCGTCGTCGTCGTGTTCTAGAGCTAATGCTTCTACCGTTTATGTTTCTGCGTATATGAGTGTGCGTGGTGCTGGCCGACTATCTCGCCGCGCCATCTAGGACCCCATCATCTAGTCCCGACACCAATCATAATCCTAGTCAGTGGCTCCGGCCTCACGGAGCCTTTGCGCCACATCCGCGTGCCCGTAGGTGAGAGCCATGGATAGCGCCGTGGCGCCATCGGTCGTGCGGGCCGCGTCGACGCCCGCCCCCGCAGCGATCAGCAGCGCCACCGCATCCACGTGCCCCTGGCCGGCTGCGATGATTAGCAGCGTGTTTCCGTCATCCGTGAAGGCGCCGTCGACGCCCGCCCCCGCCGCGATCAGCACCGCCACCACATCCGAGTGCCCCTCGAGAGCTGCAGCCAGCAGCGGCGTTTCTCCAGCAGCCGCAGCACTGGTGAGGGCCGCGTCGACGTCCGCCCCCGCAGCGATCAGCCGCGCCAACACATCCACGTGCCCCTCGGCGGCTGCGGCGAACAGCGGCGTGGCGCCGTCATCCGTGGTGGCTGCGTCGACGCCCGCCCCCGCAGCGATCAGCCGCGCCACCACATCCACGTGCCCCGAGGAAGCTGCCAAGAGTAGCGGCGTGAAGCCGTCATGCGTGCGGGCCGCGTCGACGTCCGCCCCCGCCGCGATCAGCAGTTCCATCACATCCAGGTGTCCCTCTTGAGCTGCGATGTGCAGCGGCGTGACGCCATCCATGCCAGTGACGCCATCCATGCCGGTGACGCCATCCACGTCCGCGCCCGCCGCGATCAGCCGCGCCACCTCATCCGCATTGCCCTGGTCGGCTGCCAGGAACAGCTGCGTGGCACCATCACTCGGGCGGCCACGGTTGAGCTCGACGAGCGCGCACTCGGCCTCGTGCGCCGCGCGCTCCGCCGGCCTCCCTTCCCACGCGCAGCTGACGGCCGAGCATCCCACGTTCGGCGCACTGGCGCAGGTCGCCTCGTGCGCTGTCAGGCGGCCTCGCGGTCGCCTGCGCGCAGTAGGGCCCGGCAGATATCGCTCGCCACGTCATAGGATGCCATGTAACTCAAGAAATGAGGGTTCAAAGCTCTATAACAAGTTCCAGCGTTAGATGACGTGGCGGGCTATCTGGCAGGCCCTACCGCACAGTGGCGGCACGCTGCGGGCAGCAGCGCGATGCTCAGCTCCGCGGCTAAGGACCTCGCCATCTCAGCCGGCAGCGCGGCGCGGCACACCGGGCACGTCGCAGGCACCCCGTGCACAGCCGCGCTTGCTCGCAGCTTGGCCAAGCAGCAGGGGGAGGGCTCTCCCCCGCTCACAGCAGAGTCGGCGTGAGCGCATATGAGGTGGCCTGCGTGGCACTGCTCGACACGGCCGGGGGGGGCTTCGTAACACACGGGGCACAGCAGGTGGTCGGGGACCGCGGCGTAGGGCCTGGCTGGCGGATATTGCTCGCCACGTCAAAGGGTGCCTTTTGACTCCAGAGACGAGGGTTAAAAAAATCGCAAATAAGATGAGGCGGGGGCGGAGGGGGTGGTGGGGGGGCGGGCGGCGGCGGCGGAGGTGTGCGTGGCGGCTCTGCAGGGTGGGGGCAGCGGTGGGGTTGCGCTGCGGAGGAGGTGGTGGAGG
>Ga0307488_10005372_pt1 | contig 10579 bp, 9 predicted proteins | sample SB02metaG_FD_202248 | JGI IMG/M metagenome (GOLD analysis project Ga0307488, IMG submission 202248) | Sea-ice brine microbial communities from Beaufort Sea near Barrow, Alaska, United States - SB 0.2 | ecosystem: Environmental > Aquatic > Marine > Coastal | place: USA: Alaska | collected 2017-05-06
ATACTTAACACATTCTAAATGTCCGTTTCTATCAGCAACAATACATGTATATGGTGAAAAAGGACAACCATTTTCATGACAGTATTTTATACATTCTAACTGCCCATTATAAGCAGCTCGATGACTGACTGATTCATGCCAAGGACAACCATTTTCATGGCAATATTTTAGACATTCCAAATGTCCTCCCAAAGCAGCACAACTACATGTATATTCTGACCAAGGACAACCATTCTCATGAGCATATTTTAGACATTCTAAATGTCCATTTTCAGCAACCAACATACATATCTCGGGTATCCAAACGCAACCATTTTCATGTGCATATTTCAAACATTCTAATGATTCTTTATTTTTAACATTGATGATATTTTTAATTGTATTAATATTCAAAGGACACTTATTAAAATGTGCGTATTTTAATAGATTCGTATTTGATGTTATATATTTTAATGATGCTATTAATTTTTTATTTTCATTTGTAGTCTTGAGTATTTTATACATTTCTTTACATGTTAATCCAACTATAAGGTGAGATTCATAATCTATATTATTAACAATGATATCCATAATATCATTGTTAAATGTGAGTAATTCAGACATAATTGTTATTTCTATTTTATTAATCTTTTAAATCTAATTTAAATCAAATTTAATTAAAAGTTAATTAAAAGTTAATTTTAAGTGATTTGTTCTTAAAGCAAGACGAATCTTATCTTCATAATCAGAACCACATAAAGGGTCATAATAAAACTGTAAAAAACTAGGTATTCTGGTATCAATAAAGTATTCATAATTACAATTACTCATAGTTGATTCATTTATTAGACTATTGAAATATCCAGGATTATTATAATGTTTTATATAAATATCTCTTTTTTTTTTCATATCTATACCAAGACAGAATTCACATTGGCATCCCATAATCCATGTTTTATTCTCTTCAATTATATTAAATGATAAATGTAAAAAATGAATATTTTTTAATTTGGACTGGTAAATCATATTTTCAACTATAACTTTTCGGTTGTACCAGGATGGAATTTGTGCGGTTAATGGAACATAATCCCTCCAAAAAAATCTCCATGTTAAAATATAAATTTTTTTTTGAAGTGTAATTGGTAATATTTCAATATTTTTTTTTAAATTATCTTTAAGAGACATTTAATAATACTATGATACTAATTTTAAATTATTTTCTACATTATAATAAATGAATGTGGGGAAAATATATACGATACGTTTAATGGGTGATCCCGGAGAAGCAATGGATCCTTTACCACTCGGTTACAGTGGTCCATCATGTATGAAAAATAAATGTATGAAAGTTAAAAAGTCATTACAACCTAGTAATGAATTTGATCATGATTATATGGTTGATATTTTGAACAAGTTAGATGGCAGCATGAATATGCCTAATGTTAAAATAATGAGTAATATGTTCGAACCCCGATTATTATCGGGTAAGAAATTTAAAATAAATTCAAAAAAAGGAAAAAGAAAAAAAGGAAAATCATTATCTAGAACATTATCTCTATCTGATTTATTATCGGATGATATCATGCCTCTGAAACCTAAAAGAAATATGATGAGTTCATCTAATAGTATTCAAGATATAATTGAAAAAGAATTAGGTATTAAATTAACACAGAATAAGAAAACTAAGAAAAAGAAAACTAAGAGAAATAAAACTAAGAAAAAAACTAAGAAAAAAACTACCCGTAAGAAATCTTCTAAACAAACTCGAAAAAGCAAGGTAAGAAAGGGAAGAAAGGGTAGAAAGGGTAGAAAGTGAAGGGAAGAAAGGTGGGATCAAAAAAATTAAAATGAGATTAAGAGAAATAAGAATAAGATAATTATGAAATATGTTTGAATTTATATTTTAATAAACTTTTCGCCTAATTTAGGATTATTTTTTTCAATGAGATCTTTTTTTTCTTTCATATAATCAAATGTACAAGAATGATTATGTGGACTTAGATGTTTTTGACACAAAATCAAATCACACTTACAAGTAAATAAGAATAATCCTAATTTTTTCTTACAATGTTGACATTTATTTTTTTTCTTTTTTACAGGCGGTTCTCCCTCGATGATTGATTGTTTTCCTTTTTCAAGATCCATTATTTATTTACTATTTCATTTATTAAAATATCAAATTTAAACAATAAACAGATTATATAATATGAACAATTCAAATGATGAACAATTTAAATGATGACATAATAATAAAAATAATGAATAATTTAGAATATATTAAGAATAAACATAATCTATCATTGGTGAATAAAGAATATAATTCTTTAATAACTCCCGAAATAGAAAAATATAAATTGATTAAATATCTTAATAATGATTATTTAAAATTTTATGAAAAATTAAATAATGAATTTTATTTTAGAGATAAATGTGATTTTAAATTTATGAATAAAGTAGTTGCCCGTGCATTTATGAATATCCCAACAGTAAAATCATCTAGAGTATGTAGTATGTATGATTTGAGATTTATATTTGAACTAATGTATAATGGATATGGGTTGGATAGTGACGATATTAAAATATATAATCCAGAATGTCATTATAATTATTATTCCAAAATAAAAATGTGTATAATTCGTGATAATAGAGATAAAACTATTGAAAATATAGAAAAGTGTGCTTATTTATTTACATTGAAACAAAATCCTAAATTCCATGAATCGATTGAACATGTATTTGATAGATGGATATCTATTCACAGACATTAACCAATCCACTCATAAGACTTGTTATTAATATAAACTGTAATAATATACTTAGTATTTTAGTAGCATAAGATTTGGGAGTTATATCTCCGTATCCAGCTGAAGATAAAGTACTAATTGTATAATATAAACGATTAAATATTTTATTTAATATAACATTATCATCTTCCTTTTCTAGACCAATAAAATGAGTATGATCAAACATATAAAAAATGCTTGTGAAAATTAATATTATGATAATTCCGAATAATATTAATTTTATTATATTTTTTATTTTGTTAGATTTCATTTATTAATATAATAGATAATTAAATAGTCCATGTCCACGAATATTTCATAAAATTATCCATGGATTTATTGCGTATAAAATTATGCTTAGTTTTCGGACTCATAGATTCTTCTTTTTGGGGATCTATATTTATATTTTTAAATTTTACTTCGTTTTTATTCTCTTTCTCTTGTTCTAATCTAGTTTTATGATCATTCATACATATTCTTAACATTGCCTGTTGAAATAAAACCATGTCTGTTATATTTTCCCATAGAAAATAATATTTAAATATATTTTATACTATATAGTAATGAAAATAGGAATCATATGTGGAAAAACCAGCGAAGAATATTTAAATAAATCTGTTGTTAAACAAATTCCAAAAAAATACAAAATAAACGGTCAAATACATACAGATGTCGCGTTAGGATATATAATGAAAAATAGTTTTCCGGAAATTGATATTGATATCATTATGCCTAAAGATATCTCTAATGAGAGATTACAAGAAAATGATATTAATATACCAATTGGATATGATATTATAAATGCGATAAATGATGATCCACCTATCAAAAAATTTACTGGGAAATCGGGTATTGATAAATTAGATAAAATATATAATAATAAAAAGAATAAAATTTTCCCTTCTTATGAATTTATGTCATTTATATGGGATAAAAAGAAATATCTCCAATTATTACATAAAAATAAGATTCCGATAAGTCCTACTATCTTTATTAAAGATACAGTTAATCATAAAAAATTAATAACACAAATTCATAAAAACAAATGGTCAGAATTCATCATTAAACCGATAGGTGGAACGACCGGTTATGGAGTAGGTAAATTCAAAACAACAGATTGTTTAAGAGATAATTTAAAATTTAAAGAATATTTTGAAGAAAATAATGAATTTTATTCTGAATATTTGGTTCAAGAATTAATTACAGGATTCTATGATTATGGTGAAATCAAATCATTTTGGATAGATGGTAAATTTTCATATGCTGTAAATATACTCGATAGGGGTGAAGAAGATTACAAGGTTGAGGAAATAATAGATTATAAAGTCCTCAAAGAATTAATTAAAATAGGTGAAAAAGTAGTTGAGGTTATCCCAAAGGTAAAATTCAATAAAAAGAATGTTTTACCGGCTATGATAAGAATAGATTTTTCATGTTGTTTAAAAAATAAAAAATATAATGCTAAAAATTATTTTGTAAATGAAATAGAATCAGACATTGCTGGCACTTATATTAATTTCCCAAATGTTAAATATCCGATGTTAGAAGTTATGGCAGATACTTACGTTAAAAAAGTAAAAGAAGTTAATATTAAAATATAGGTTAATTACATAACTATGGACGTGGAGAATTTGGGTCAAGGGACTAAATTTTTTAATGAATTCGGGATCTTTAAAACTCAAGATCTTGAAAGAATAATCAACGAAAAGGGAAGAACATTGATAACAATAGTTGATAAAGAAATAACGAAAACAACTAAACTTAGAATAGGGGGTATTCTATTAGCAGAATTAATTAATAAAAAAATAAGAGAAATCTCTGTAAATATTAGTACACATGATACTGATCAAAAAATCATTACTGAAAGATTAGAATGGTTCGCGAGTCCGGATTTTTTAAAAATTTTTACTGACAAAATTAATATTAGAGTTAATCCTAATCAGGGGACAGCGAGTTATTCTGAATATTTTAATCGTTTATTTAATACTAAATTTAAAGATTGGAGGAAAATGTTGGCTTCTGGTACACCCACGGGCGAGTGTTCTAAAACAATTGGGGGTCACCAAAAGAAGGAGAACACCGATAAATTGCTACAAAATTCAGGAAAAATGAAAAAGGAAGTATACAAAGATCAATTTGAAGGAAATAAACATTGTTATATTTGCGGGGAAAATATATTGAAAGAACCGATAGATGATACAAAAGAATGTGAGCATGTAATGCCAATTATTACTGTATTATATCACTGGTGGGTCGCTAAACCTGATTATACAAAACTAGAATACGATATTCAAGAAAAAATTAGAAAAGAATATAAATGGTCACATCGATGCTGTAATCAACTGAAATCTGATAGAGATTTCATTATTATGAATAAAGATAATAACTTGGAATATGTTGTAAATAAAGATATGATTGAATTAGTACTAGACGAAATTTATGAAAAAAATACATATGGTTGTCCGAGTCTGAGAAAGAAAGATAGACCCGGGGGGGGTCTTCCGAATGATAAACAAACCTGGATCAATGATAGAATAAAAAATTTATATGATAATACATTAAAAGATATATTAAGTGGTATTAATGCAAATATAGGGAGATTTCACGTCATCGCAGACGGCGCGGAGGTAGATGATTCGCTATATAATTTATTTTGTAAATTCAAAATAATATCAGCACTAAGTAGTACTGATTTTCAAAAAATTATATTAAGTAATGATATAATAACATCCCCCCCTTCATCTCCTACATTATCTCCTACAGTATCTCCTACAGTATCTCCTATGGTATCTCCTATGGTATCTCCTGTGGTATCCCCTATGGTATCTCCTATGATATCTCCTATGGTATCTCCTATGATATCTCCTATGGATCATATAGGTGGTAGAAGATACAAAAGAAAAAGAAAAACATTAAAAAGAAATATAAGAGGAGGGGCACGAACAAAAAAGAAGGTAGCATCATTAAAGAGTGCATCATTAAAGAGGGCAGCATCATTAAAGAGGGCAGCATCATTAAAGAGGGCAGCATCAAAGATTGGGAAAAATAAAAAAACAAAAAAATTAGGTAAAAAAATAAAACACAAATTAAAACAGGATTACCATCGTGAAAAAATAATAGAAAATATATTGCACTATGGTGAGTTTCCAACTTATGAAGAATTAAAAGATATTTTTGAAATTATATTTGAAAATGATTACAGATGTAGTTCTGATTGGATTCCAAAAATATTATCGTGTAAATCATCTGAATTACAAGCATATCAAAATATGAATCCAAATAAACATCCTTTCAAACATTCTTTATATCAGGTGGAAAGAGAAAGAGATACAGCAGAAGATATAGAAGAAGATATAGAAGAAGATACAGCAGAAGATATAGAAGAAGATATAGAAGAAGATACAGCAGAAGATATAGAATAAGATGCAGAAGATGCAGAAGATATAGAAGATACTGTATAATAAATAAACGACGAAAAAAAATAATGAATCTTAAGATATTATGGATATGGAAGTTTTATTAACAATTCAATTTGTCAACATTCTCGGGGCAAGAGACATTGACATTAACTCTTGAAATAATAATTTACAAGCATAGGGAATATAAATTTTTGTAAAGTTCGAAAAATTATTACATTTCTTACATTCATAGATATTTTCTTTGTTATTTCCTGTAGAGATAAGTTTACATTGATTACAAATGTAAACTGTATATTTATCCGATACATCTAACATTCTTTCTTTTAAGAAGAAAGATGTACCATGTGAGATCATACAATCCCTTTCCATTTCACCAAATCTCAACCCTCCATGATTAGATCGTCCTTCCGATGGTTGTCTTGTCATAGCAACAATAGGACCACTTGAGCGACTATGAACTTTATCACATGACATATGTTTTAACTTCTGATAATATGTTGGTCCCATAAATATACTAGTTTTCATTTGTTCCCCATTAATACCACCATATAGGACTTCATTACCGGTTCCATCGAATCCCTGATTTTCTAATATTTTAATAACATCATCGACATTTGTATTATTAAAACCTGTACCATCTCCTTCATATCCAAGAAGAGAACACGATTTACCAAGAATACATTCGATAAGTTGAGCAATAGTCATCCTACTAGGAACAGCGTGTGGATTAATAATGATATCGGGTACGATACCATCTTTTGTAAAAGGCATATCTTCTTGTGGGTATGTCATACCAATAGTACCTTTTTGTCCGTGCCTAGATGATACTTTATCACCAATTTCTGGTTTCCGATGACTCCTTACTTTAACTTTACAGAATCGATATCCTTCACCATTAATTCCGACATAATTTGCATCGATGTACCCGCTTTCATTATTTTTAATCGATGTACTGTTGTCGGTATATTTATACTCATTATTACCTTTTAAAGGCATAACTTTACCGATAATAATATCTTGTTTATCAATAAATGTATTTGGTTTTACGAATCCATCTGATTCTAATTTAGAATAATCACTGGGTTTCGGAAATAATAATTCATCGACATTTGGTTTACAAAATATATCTTCATCTCCACTCAATTGATTTTTTTCTTCTTCATCTTTGTAAGTTCTGTAAAATGTAGATGAAAATAATCCTCTATCGATAGCACCTTGATTTATGATTACAGAATCTTCTTGATTATAACCCGTATAAGAGGCAATTGCTATAATCGCATTAATTCCGCTCGGCATTTTATTAAAATTAAAATAATTCATAATTCTAGTATTGATGAATGGTTTTTGGGGATAAAACAAAACATGTGAAAATGTATCAAATCTGTTTTTAAGATTTGTTGTATGAATTCCAATTGCTTGTTTCCCCATTGCAGATTGATATGTATTTCTTGGAGATTGGTTGTGGTTTAAGAAAGGGATACATGAAGCCAGGGCACCTAGAATAAGACAGGGATGTATTTCGATATGAGTATGATTACATATTTGGGCATTATATTTATTATAATCCATTAAAACCATACAGTTATTAGTTTCACAGATATCAATATATTCTAAAATACAATTCCCGGAAGGTAAGAAATATTCAGACCATGGTAATTTTTTGAAATCTTCGTTGGTAATATCTTTTAATTTATCAGAAACTTTGATTAATGGACGAATACATCTACCCGCATCTGTAAAGATATAAATTGCTGATTCAGAGATGTTCCAATGTATTGAATTATGTGGATGAATATGGCATTTATCACGAAGTGATTTGTAATGATTTACAAATTCATCTGGATTATTATTATAACCCAACCATGCACCATTAATAAATACTTTAGTATATTCTATTTTACTATAACTAAATAAATCCAATGATTCAAAAGGGATTATGAATTCAGACATCAGTTCGTATACTATTTCAGAAGAAGTCATTTTTGTTATTTCACACATCATTGATATATTTTTCACAACACCGACAGATTGCCCCTCTGGTGTTTCAGTTGGACAAATATATCCCCACTGAGTTGAATGTAATTTTCTGGGTGGAATAAGTTTACCCGTACTATCAACTGGTGTTGAAACTCTCCTCAAATGTGAGATAGTACTCATAAATGTAAGACGATTTAATACTTGTGAAACACCTTGTTTATTTACATTAGTTTTGAGACCCCAATTACCTGTAGCAAGGGCGCCTTTTAGAATACCTTCTATGTAATTACTTTTAATGATTTTACTTATATTAATATCATTAATGATATCATTATAATTATTATTAATACACCAGATACCACTATTAATTTCTTTATTAATATAAGTTTTCATATCTTTGACAACCTTACTCATACCTTGAATCGTTAAATTACCGAGTAATCCACCACTGGTTTCTATTCTTTTATTATAATAAGAATCTCTGTCGCTGGGTTTTTCAAGTCCAAGATAACATTTTATTAATTTATTAATCATAAGACCTGTAAAATATAATTTAGATAAATTATTTTTAAGATGAGGTAAATATTCTTTTTTAATAATATTAGTTGTATAGTTAATTTTCATTTGATTTGAATATGTTGAATTGGTATTATTTAAATATTTACTGATATATTTAATAGATTCATGTTCATCTCTATATTCACTTACTTCAAGTAAAGATTTGTATAAAATTTTTATCATTAAATTATCAGATTCAGAATCATTATTATCAATAATGAAATAAATAATTTCTTTATCTGATAAACAACCTAGTGCTCTAAATATAATAAATATAGGAATATCTTGTTTAATATGGGGAATTGAAATATAGATATTATTTTCAAAAACATCTGTTTTATTTGTAATCTTAATAGAAATATTTTTATTAATTCCATATGTTTTGTCACTAGATGATCTTACTTCCGATGAGTATGAATATTTAGATGCATTTTTTGAAATAGGATAAACTTGAATAATATTAGAGACTACTTTTTCTTGTGAAATTAATACTTTTTCATTACCATTAATAATACAATAACCACCTGGATCCAGATGACATTCTGATTTGAAATCAGTTTTAGATGTACAATATTTTGATTTAACGATAATAGGAATTTTAGTAATAATAACATTGTTAATAATTTTTTCAGGTAATTCTATAATTTGGTTATCATCATTTATTAATATTCTAACAGATATATTTGAAAGAATAGTTAATGAATATGTGAAATTACGAAGTCTAGCTATATTTGGAGTCATAATTTTGGTACAACCATTATTTTCAGTATAATATGGAGGTTCAACTATAATATCTTTTACATTGATAATTATCTTTTTAATTTTAGATGATTCGGGATATTCTAGTTCTATTGGGAAAAACTGAGAAATTATCATTGGGAAAATATTATCAATATAATCATCATATGATTCAATTTGATGGGATGTTAAACCATTTTCTTTAAAATATTTATCGATTATTGTGTGGATACATTCATCGTCCAACATTATTGTATATTTTTTATTATTTATCTTTAATATAATAATCAAATTTTATTTAAATAAATCAAATTTAATTGGGTATTAATAATTCTTTAATACTATCATCCATTTCAATCGTATCAAAAATATTAGTAATCGCGACTTGTTTTGAATTTAATTTTTTTTCAATATAAACAGAATGTTCGGGAAAAATATTATATGTTTTACAAAATGTTAATATATCTATATATCTTTCTCTATAGACCGAATAATCTGATATATTATTCTTCTTAGATGATTTAAGACCATATCTTTCAAATAATTTTTGTCCTTGAATAAATACTATATAACATTGAATCAGATGAGGATCCAATTTAATATTTTCTTTGGTGGAGAAACCTATGGTTGCTTTTAATGAATCTATTACGGTTAATTCGGTTAATACATTTTCATTAATATAATCAACAATATATTCTCTAATTTTATTTTTAAAATCTGTGTCTTTATCTTCTTTCTCATATAAAGTTGTGAAACTCATTAATAAAGTTGCATTATCAATTGATTTACTCAGATCCTGATCTGATTCTTCGAATGTATCCCAAAATAGTGTCCCCATGGAAATAAACTTTGAATGCGGTATACTCCAACAGAATCCAAAATCGTAAATTATTAATTTAGGATCTGTATCGTCTGTTTCTCTTATTTTCCAATTACCGGGATGTAAATCTCCATGATTATAATTTTCAAGCATTTGATTTGTCCTTATAAACAAATGAAATAGATTAACTATTTTATTTTTTTGATACTCATTTATTGTTGATTTGTCGAATTGAGTACCAGATTCATAACTCATAATTAATATTTCCGAACTCATTCTATATAATTCAGGTATAATTATAAATT
>Ga0307488_10005373_pt1 | contig 10578 bp, 2 predicted proteins | sample SB02metaG_FD_202248 | JGI IMG/M metagenome (GOLD analysis project Ga0307488, IMG submission 202248) | Sea-ice brine microbial communities from Beaufort Sea near Barrow, Alaska, United States - SB 0.2 | ecosystem: Environmental > Aquatic > Marine > Coastal | place: USA: Alaska | collected 2017-05-06
ACAAAGTGATTACGCCCTCTCCATCGAGTGCTATCGCTCCAAAGTAAACTACGGTCTTCAATAACTCCGTCTATTAAATCTACCATGTGGTAGTCTTGAAGCTCATCGAAATCGTTAGGATCGTATGCACTTTTAGGGAAATTATAACCCCAAGCATTGTTCGGATTAACCTTGGTTGGCAGCGTTTGAATCCCATAGAGATCGTCATAGGTCTGACGAAACGCTTGCTCTACATTGGCAGGGTTTTTCCCAAACTTAAAAAAGACTGGGGTACCAACAACCGGCGGTCGGAATGTATCAATCACTCCCTCGTGATATGGATCGTCCCCTGCACCTAGAGGTGTTCCGTCAGACTGGTGATGCTCGTCATTCACTAGCGTTAGGCTGAGAGTGGATGTGGTGTCTCCGAAACCTGCACTCAGGTTGAAATCTTGAATAGAAGCACCCAGAAAGGATTGCTGAATAAACCCTTCGTTCCCAAAGTTTCCAGATGCGATATTGTCAATCGTCCAGCCGCCAGTGGATAAAGACCCGCTAGCACCCGCTGGAATATTGTGGTTAACAGGCCAGTCTTCTCCAAACTGACCTGATGGTGGAATGATTCCGTAGTTATTTTCTAGAGCCATGTTATCCTCCGTATCCTCCCAATCCTGAATAGGCATTAAAGTCTATAGATACACTATAGGTTGACAGGTAGGGAATTTCTATTTTTGTTGAATTTCGGTCGTTTGCAGGTAGGGTCTGGTGATGAACGTATGAATTGAAAATAGTAAAATCAGTAATCTGCTGGTCACTTACCTCTTGAGAGTTAGAGAATTGAGACAGCAGTTCATTGAAGTTGAAAACGCCAGAGTCAGCAAGTTGCCCCTCTTCAGGTCCATAGGTCTTGATAACTCCAGACACGTCCCACCAGTCAGAATCGAACTGATCTGGAAAGTCAGCCCTTGTAGCCCCGTCAGAGAATGCAAGGTTTTCAGGTGTATTTTCATTTGGGTATGGGAAGGGACTGTTGATGCCAGATTGTGCAAAATCAAAACCTCCACCTTCGCCAGAAGGGAGAACGCCAGACGGACCCTGTGCCCTTTGAGCTTGACTCAATGGTAGACTTGGACCTATCCCCTCGTCGTAGAAATCATTCCACTCTGGAGTACCTGATGCTGACATTCCTATTTATCCAATTCATATGTAAAAGAAATATTGAAAGAGTAGGAACCATCTTTAGGGGTCCAGTTCTCTGACGGTGGTGATATGAAGTATTTCCTAACTCCCGGCTCTCCCTGTGGACTCAGCTCTTTCAGTAAGTTCGCAATCTGACTCGCCGTAGGCTCCACAAGGCTCGGCTTCTTTAAAATCAGTGATCGTCTGTCTCCACTATATGGAATCTTTGTATAGTCCATAACCAAGTTCAAGGACACATCTCTGCGGTATTCTGTTCTCCCTCCAATATACTGAAGGATAGGACCAGTCTTTCTTCCCAACACGTTGATTACCGCGAATATATCTCCCGGATATGTGTCATTTACTTGAATGCTTTCTGAGATAGCACCTGAAACAAAATTAGTAGGGCGATTGTTAAAGGACAGACTGTAGCTCAAGTCTCCAGTAAATTCGTTTGTACCAATACTCATAGATGTTGGTTGTGAATTAAGCTGCACAGCGACTAGATTGTTTGCCCTCTTGTAGATATCGCTTGTTAGTCCAAACTGACCGCTATTGGAAATTGAATTATATTTGTTTAAGGCTTGTGCGTAGGCACCACTAATCGCAACGGTCGCTTTATTTCCAAGTTGATCTGGTGCAATCTTAGACAGACCCTTGATAGCTCCCTCAATAGAAACATTGATAAACGGATCGCTGGAGGATGTGGCCGTTGTCATGCTGTAGTTCTCTGTGGAGCAACCACTGCTTAGCACCCAGTTTTCACTTATTGAGTACGTGCCGTTGGCTACATTGATCTGCTCTGTTCGGACGTGATTGAATCCACCGTAAGAGTCTACCAGATTAACAGTTCCAGAACCAATAACACCAGCGACATTTGGATATGAGCCGCTAGGATTAGCAGCTAAGCGAGTGTGAACGAAATCTCTAGCCTGCTGCCACGCAGGCTTAGAAATGTTGCCGTTATAGTCGTATACGGTTTTGCCAGTAGCGTTAAGGCTATGTGAAATTCGATAAGAACGAGGGTTTTCTACAGATTCGCCCTGAGCGTCATCTGCCTCTAGATTCCAATCTTCACCATAGTCTTCAATGAAAAATGTACCACTACTATTTAATAGGTCTATCAGCGTCGTGTTGGTATCTCTCAAGCTGCCGTCGTTGGCGTAGGTGCCCTCTAAGTCAACAAAAGCCTGATCGTCATCCCCAGTGTTTTCACGGAGAAGATAATCACACTCAAGAACGATGGTGTACTGACAGATCGTTACATATGCCCCCTCTGTAAAATCGACACTAGATGATCTAGGGTAGCATACAATCGTAGCTCCTGCGTTATCATATATGTCAGAGAGTTCAATTCTCTGCCCCTGCTTGGCGAAAAGGCCACGTATAGCACGTTGCTTACTGAGCATGGCTGATGCGTTTTTGTTTCCACACTGCTGACGGTAAGGTTTAGGGCGAGAGCTGATAGGCTCGTCATCAAACAGCCCATAGGGACCGATGAAGTTTGAGGGAACGTGGGCAGCGTCAAAAAAACCAAACGGAGTATTGGTGGCTGGATTCAAGGCGTAAGGAGTCCCTCTATCCGCAATTAGAGTCCCAGTAAGAGTGATGCTGTAGGTTACACCAAAATTACCCTCTTTATTTTGCAGGATATTCTCAGAGATCTGTATAAAAGGCGTGGGCCTAATGGTACACTCCTGAGTGTCGTCATTGTTGTATCGCACTCGAATCGGCATTAGTATCCTCGTATTCTTAGACTAAGAGAATCTGTAATCTGATTATTGGTTAGGTTCAAGTTTAAGATTCCTGAGCTTCCACTTGGGGCCTCAGTAAACATAGGCATCGTTCCGCTAGACTGTCCAAGAATCGCGTTTTGATACAGATTCATTGTATTATACACATTTGCTTGATCTGGACCCACTAGAGCCAGATTCATACTCCCTGAGACATCAACCTGAGACCCGGAGGTTACTAGGTTGAAAGTGCTATTAGCTGGGATCGGTGGGAAGACATCTAGTTCCACCTTTTCAACGTATGGACGATGGGCTACAAACCCTTTAATTGAAGGGTCAAACCCAGAAACTTCAAGGAAGACATCTCCGTTTCTGTTACTAAAGATCAAGCCTGAAACTTGGTAAGTTAGAGAATCTCCAGAAACGTTCTGGTAAACCCTTGTTTCCAAACGGTCTGTAGCATCTCTCTCTTTCTTCTCTCCAAACACATGGGCTTCAATCCAACCTCCACTATTTGGAATAGATGGAGTTTGCCCTCTTAACATGGCATCGAATGAGTAGGCGGCACCAGCGTCAACCAATCCGCTTGTAGGATGGTTCCCAGAAGTAGACCAGTAGTGCCTTGGTGAGCCAACAGACAGGACGTAATCACTATCTCCCCGACCAGAACGATTGATAGACACGGAGCGACCGAAGTTGTCGTTCTCTGTCCCGCTTGCTGTCAGATCGAATCCACCAAAACCATCAGACGTGTACTGAGTTTGTGTTCTGTCGTTATACCCTTGGGCATACAATTTCTCAGCAACAATCCACTCTTGGCTACGTGCTTGGAAGTCAACCATTTCATTTCTGTAGTTAAATACGGCACCGTTGTTCAGTACCATCGTTCCACTTCCGCTATATTGGTCTCTTACTCCAGAACTCCCAAGGTCGTAGAAGTTATGATTAGGGATATCAAACTCTGCGTTAAAGCTCTTTCTCTGGAAGGCTGTGTTTAAGCCACTTGGCTGCAAAGCACCACTGTATATGTGATCATGTAGTGTTTCAAAGTCGTGGTTTGGGGCACCAACCGCAATCATATCGCAGTCGATAGACACTGAGAAACCGAAGTTGTCAGATCGTCTACCGTACTCAAGAATGAAGCTGCTATCTTCAAAGTCGTGTGGGCCACGCTGTTGAGTAAGGGCCGTTTTTGGACTAGGAGAGAAATCAATAATACCAACGTTCAGGCTGTCAGGCTTGATTTTTTGTTTGAATTCCCAAGGTAGGAACTCTGCAACTACATTTTCGCCACTGCCAGTGTTTTCGTAAACGAATGCGGCACCGGCACCTCCGTCTTCTGCGACTCTCATCCCAGATCGTGAAGCGTCATTTTCAATTTCGTGCCACTGAACAATACCGCTAACCCCACTGATAGCACCCTCGGTGTAATAACCGTTGAATGGAGTACCCACAACCAGCTTGTCAGAACTCAGGTCAACTGAGTAACCAAATAGGTCTCCCAAGCAACCAGAGTAATAAACGTCTAGGTCGAGATAGTCAGTGTTGTTAATCTTCATTAGGTCGTTCATTCCACCGCCGATTCTGGCGTCAGTAATGAAGTCCATTTTGTCTCCAGAAATACCAAGTAATTCTTCGTATGTCTGTCCGGGATTGATATTTAAGAAGTCACCACTGAATCTTGGATACACACCATAGGTGCCAATGGCGTCAGTGTTGTAGAAGCTCTCTGCACGCTGCTTGATAGCGTCACCTTTAAGCTCCGCAGGGCGAGTGACCGTTGAGGGATCATACGTATCTTCATCGTCGTAGTAATTATCTAGACTACCTACTGTTCCCGCACCACCATATAGAGGTGAGCAGATGTTGCTAACGGCGGCCCCACTTACAGCGTTGTACTTAGCAGCACTTCCACGCTCTGGACCCCTTAGTTTCTGAACAAAGGACCAGTTACGACCGTCAATATCAGTATCAGCTAACGTTTCAGGGTACAGGCTCCTGATGAAATCTTGGTTTCCTCCTATAGAGTCTCCACGATAGGCTGGGCATTGCCCTTGTAGCATTGTAGAGTCAGCCACCACGATGATCTTTGATCTTCTGCGACCAGCAGGGAAGGATGAGAAGTTCTCAAATTCTTCCGCAGCAATAACGGGACCGTCTTCAATTAGGGTATTCCCCAGATCAGAGCATTGTTCTTCCACGTCGTCTTCGCAGTATAGCTCACTCTTATGAGATACGGGACGTGACACGCCCGGAACTACACCGCTCTGGGCCGCATTTACTTCCCATCGGCAGTTATACTCTTCATTACCAATTGGCTGTCTTCCACTTGTAGTGGTAATAACCGTCTCTGTAGTAATGGGTAGGAAACAACCTGAGACAGACAGGAGTCTCGGAGTGACGGGTAATACTCCGTCAATCAACTCGCTTTCTGGAATATTGCTTCTCCAAGGGTCTGTCCCCATTCTGACTGTAACCGTATCTCCAGTAGCAACAAAGTCATAAACACTTTGAGATGGTGTGAACACGGTTGTCTTGGATAGGTTAATGTGAGAACCACATCTGCTACCCTCTGGAATTTCAACAAAGCCCGTTCCCGAACCGTCTGGGTTAAAGGAAACCCCTTCAATGCTACCACAAATGTCAAGTTTCTCAGATACCTTCTCAGAAATCCAGTTGACCCACATGCGATAACCAGAGCCGATAGCTACTGGGAATTCGACCGTTGCGTCGGCATCAATCTTGTAACGATTAGTTGGGTAAACAGTGTACTCTTCAGTAACATCATCGTCCCACCAGATTACAGATTCCCAATCTTGACCACCTGACAGAGGAATGAATTTACTCTTATCAAAGGCTTCTTGACCAGAGCTTGCTACAGGGTCATCGCTATCGCTACGGCTGTCTTCACTGAAGTGAAGTTTGCTCACGGCGGTAGACGTTTGGTAGTTAGGATTGGTGAATGTATATCCGTTAACACACCCGCTGACAGAGTCGGTGCGTGCGTTTAGTTTTTGAGGGTCGTTCTTAATTCCCGAAGTGCCGGTGATGAAGTATTCACCGATGCTCGGTACAAACATTGGGCGACTAGTTATATTCAGACCGCTACACAAGTAGTCAACGTTAGACGCAACCTCTTGGGCGGCTTCTGGCAGGGCTGCGTTGTAAGTAATGATCAACTTCTTGTTTCCAAGATCTAACCAGCTTTGTATCTCGTTCAGGTCTGAAACAGACGGCTTACCGGAAGGGTGAGCGATCCAAGCGAAGTCAACTAGACCATTAAGGTCTCCAACGTCTTGGTTTTCTGAGAACCCACCTCCGTTTGGAGTCAGTTCTACAGTAAGTTTGTCCCCAAGACCATGACCGTCAGTGCCGTCTTTAAGATAGTAAGCGTTCGCAAGAGATGTACGCCCAGTGAACCCATTGATTTGAATACCAAGTGGGGCGTTAGTACAATCCTTGCGTAGCATGTTAATGTAGAACTCAGTGTTCTTGTCGTCATTCTCTGTTGCTGCGTCTATACCGCGACTAGCATCGTCTTCGCCCCACTGAGAGGCCACGATGTATACCCTAGAGTTGTTAAGACTTCCGTCTCCCTTTTTACCAGACTCAACCACGGCAAGGATTGATGAGTCGTAGATAACACGAGTCTCTTGTCTCTCAGCGTCCTCTGGGTAGAATGACTCTCCAACCGCTTGAAGTAATCCGTCTCTTCCATTGAGGGCATTTGGATCGAAGAAGTCTCCATCGTATGAGAACGAGTTATAATTACCGCTTGCGTTCGAGTTCGCATCCTCTTCAATGTTGAACTCTACAGCGTCAACGTTGTGTTCTGAGAATCTAGAAACAGAAGAGCCGACTTGCTCTGTTACGTATGGGCCGTAGGATGTACGGTTATCACAGAAGTAACCAGACGAAGCAGGTCTTAACCATGCACTAGGAGCCAAGTGTTCCATAGTGGTAAGGATGGGCACTGGTTCTTGATTAGGTTTTGTAAATAGCGGCTGTGGAGAGCTGTCACAATCTACTGAGTAGTTGTTAAACATCAAAGGCCAGTTTTTCTTATAGGTAACGACGCTACAAGAGGTTTCTGTAGTCTTCACGCATTGCTCTGTCCATTCAGCACGCAGGTCTTGCTCGTGCCCCAGAGGGAACTCGCAGCGTACATTGACCACGGGGGGAGAGTCATCATTGCAAGTAGCCCCTTCTGGGCAGTTCATTTCTTCGTAGTAACTCTCAAGCTCATCACGCTCAAGGTGCATACGGATATCACCGAAGCCCTTACCGTAATAATTGCCGCGACCGACAGTTGTTCCAGTAGAGTTAGAAGGAACTTTCGCCTTGGTAATGTTGTATTTATTATCATTGATATCTTGTTGACCAACGCATCCAGAGAGGGCGTACTCTTCGTTTCTGGCAGCGTGAATTCTCATTCGAGAACCCAACTTGCTCAAGACTTTATTCACGATAACATTAGAATCAGCGTAGAGACCATTCTCTTCCCACACAGGGTCGTTACCAACCAGTACTAGGTTTCTATCTCCAAGGGCCAACCAGTTCTTAATGTTGTCAATAACTTCGTCACTAGCAGAGTCCAACTCAGGAGTCATAACGAACGCTAACCCAGCGTCATTAGGAAGCTCGATTTCTGAGAAGTCAGTTCTACGCCAGTATTTCCCTTGATAAGTAGAGGTTCCGTCAGCACCAGACCCAAAGAATATATCCATTTGGTCATAGTAACCTGCGTCTCTCTCTTCTCCGTGGGAAGACCTGTCAAGGTTTCCAAAGAGGCCAAACTCAACAACCCCGCTGTGAGGATGATATTTTCGTGACTCAAACATGCGGACAGCACCAGCATTAACATGAGAGGCCCAACGCATTTCGCCGTCACCCCAAACGTTAGAGTCTTCAAACTCATTAAAGGAGTCGGTCGGTGCCCCGAAGGCAACGGTGTCTCCGTCGTCGTTCACAGAAGTACTCCACCCAAGACGCGATGTTCCAGCGAATGTACTTGGCAAGAACTGGCGTGTCCCAGTGTACTGAATGTCTCCATACCCATATTCATATGAGGGAGTGTAAGGCTGTGGCAAGGTGCCCCAGAAGCCGAGATCGTTACGGAACTCAAATCGTTCGCTAGATGTTAGGAAGTCATATGTTGCCGTTTTGGCAGTCGCAACGCCAGACAAGAGGACAATTTGTCCGTAGTATGAGGCGGCAGAAGTCTTTGAACTCGCCTGACACCAAGCTAGAACGTTATCATAAACCCTCTGGCTCTCAGCTTCATTTCTCTCTAGTAGACGACAAGAGTCATAGATGAATGGAGAACCAACAGAGATGATCTCGCTATTAGCACTGATTCCAACGCTGTGACCGAAGCGGTCATTGTAGGTCTTGCTATATGTAGAACCAAGCATTTCTGCTGGGTCTGGATTAAGATCGGCTATGTCGTTAGGGGAAGCAATAACCTGAATACAGTTAAAGTTATCTCGCTCCTTCTCAAATACGTATACGCGACCACCAGAAGCAGGAGGCACTTGGAACTGAGTAAGAATATTACTATGTGTATCTCCCCAGTCCTGACCTACGCCGCTTGCGATAAAGTTACGGTTAAGGGTCGAGTTGGTGTAGGTTGTAGCTAGGCGGCCAGAGTCAAACGTGTCAGTAAGTAACTCACTCGCTGTTATTGACCAATCTTCAGACTGACCAACGACCGTGTTTAAGTGTCCGCTTTGAGCCAATCCTGTAGTCTGATCGAAAACCCCACTGATAGATGAGTGATCTAGATAGAAGTCTGAGAACCTGTCGTAGATATTTACAACGTTGCCGCCAGCGTCAGCATACTGAAGGGCACCAGCAGTTGATCCGGTTTGCTCTTTGAACACACCCATGATTGCAGGGATGCCGCTGTATAGTGTTGGCTGTCCACTTGGGAACGAGGTGAAGAATGCGTCCATCACTCCGCTATACTGTAGGTCCGAAACAATTGGGCGAGCAGCGACAATCCAGTCAGTCAAAGACCCACTGCCACCTAGAACCCCAGAGCCGATTTCTTTCAACAGCCCTAAGTCGTCAAGTCTTGGAATGTATCTATGTGTGAACCAGCTAGATTGATCTGTAGGAACAACTGGGTAGTTTTTATTAGAATAAGTTAATTGCAAGACCATCATCTTAGGATTGATCTCTGAGTACCATTCGCTAGGACCGGCATTCCAAGGAGATGAGAAGTACTTCCACATGATGTTATAGCGTGAAGCAGTAGCCGCAACGCTAGCAATCTCCGTAAGATTATAGTCGAACAGGTCTGCAAACACCATCCCCGCCGTTGGAATCCCAGAGGTGGTAAGGTCTGAAAACTCTCTCTGCCAATCGGCACGAGGGGCACCAACGACTACAACTTCTCTGTCCCCACTAACAGCCATGTCTACAGAGCTACCAAACTGACGGCCCTCTTGACCAATTTGCCATTTATTTCCAGAGATTGAGAACTGGTCGAATGTAAGTAGATTGACGGCGGTACGCTGAATGTAGTCTTTTCTGAATCCCGTTGGAAGCATCAGGGGTTCAATCAGATCCCACGGAGCGGCTTCACCAGCAACGTCTGTGTCTCTACGGTACAAGAATACCGCACCGGCACCAGAAACATCCACTATTCCCGGATCAGAATTTCCAAAGCCGTCTACGCGATGCTGATCCCATTCGGGGATAGTCATCTTCGGAGAAGCAACAGCCATCAGGTCGCCCTTAACAGATACGGAAGAACCGTATTCATCATTAGCGGACCTGCCAGAAGCTACTATGAGGGCGGGATCTACTGTCAAGTTGGCAGATGGGGCTACGCCTTGAGCGTCGTCACCAATCAGCTTAACTCCCGACGTTCCATATCCCCACTCTTCGAACGTTCTTGGAACGGCGATGGGGTCTGTTGAACCAGTCTTCAACGTCAAGACAGCGTTGTAGGCGATGGAAGGGATTAGCTCAGTGTATTTTCTAATTCCGTAGTAGTTACCAGAGTACCCAATTCCTCCGCTGAAGTTAATAGCACCAGAGTTAGAGTAGGTCTGCTTAGCACGGAACACTCCACCGTCATTGCAAGTCTCTTCACGCCAAGTCGTACAGTCAGTAACTAGAGCTAGGTCTACAGCCTTACTTGAGCTATCCCCTGTGCATGAGCCGTAAGCCGTAAGATCAACCCCTCTGATTTCATTTAGAGAGCTGAGAGTTGCGTTAAAGTTGTCTGCCAGTTCAATACCAGTACCGTAGTTGTTGTTGTACCATAAGCCAAACGCAGACCCAACAGTTGTGTTGTAATTAGCAGTAATCAAATTCATAGTGCCGCTAGTCTCAGCGGCAACCCTTGGGCTATGAACGTATAGAGGCATTTCTCTAGTCATAACGTTTGGAGCGTTAATGAACAGAGGCATGTTGCCAACGAACCGCTTCTTAGTTACAGAGTTCCCTCCGCGTAGACTCAGATTAACAGTTCCACTATTACCCGCTCCCGTTAGGTCTTTAAGGCTATTCCACAGGGTCAGAGTAGTAGCCCCTTGAACTCCAGTGGTGCCACTAGACGAGGCGAATGTGTTCAGTCTAAGGACTGGTCCTTCTGGAGACATAGCAACATCACCATTGAAAGCCGTCAAAGGCATTCCAAAGAAGCTACCCTCTCCAGCCACGGTGGTTACAGGGT
>Ga0307488_10005376_pt1 | contig 10576 bp, 10 predicted proteins | sample SB02metaG_FD_202248 | JGI IMG/M metagenome (GOLD analysis project Ga0307488, IMG submission 202248) | Sea-ice brine microbial communities from Beaufort Sea near Barrow, Alaska, United States - SB 0.2 | ecosystem: Environmental > Aquatic > Marine > Coastal | place: USA: Alaska | collected...
TCCAGAGCAATGGTCTGAAGAATTAAAAATTCACAGATCTAATATTGAATCGGCTAGAAAAGCTATAGGTTATGAATCAGTTGGAATCTATGATTTTCCAGATAATAGATTTGATACTGTAGCTTTACTGGATATCGTAAAAGTTATTGAAAAAGAAAAGCAAGATTTTCAACCTGAAATCATTTTCACACATCATGGGGGTGATGTAAATATTGATCACCAAAGAACTTTTGAAGCAGTTATAACTGCAACTAGACCAATGCAGGATGAAGTTGTTAAAACGGTTATAACTTTTGAAACACCTTCGGGTACAGAATGGATAGCATCATCAGATCCTAGAAAATTTACACCTAACTTATATATTAGAGTTAGCCAAGAGAATTTAAGAGCAAAAATTAAGGGAATGGAGTCTTATGAATTTGAGAAAAGAGCTTATCCCCATCCTAGATCACCAAAAGCTCTAGAAATATTAGCACAGTATAGGGGATTATCAGTTGGAGTAGAATATGCAGAATCCTTTTGCGTTATAAGATCGATAGTGAATTAATTATAAAATGAGATATTTAATTAAAGTCGTTTACATCCTGGTTCTGGATAATATTAAATTATGAAGTTTCAATTCAACAACTTTATATAGGAAATCTGATATTACTTTTTATCTTATAAAAAAACAGAAAGAGGCTCTCGTTTATCTCAAGAAAATTTATTGTAATTTCAAAATAAATAAATAAAATCACAATTTAAAAAGCGTAATTATATGAAGTATTTACTTTTAGAATTAAAATATATGTACAATGAATTTCTGGTCGAATGTAAATTGCGGAAAGAATATCAAGAACTTAGAACAAATGGCTTTTTGGTTAAAGAGGGTTTTTTAAGTACTAGTGAATGTGAAGATATTATATTACAAATTGAGTCAAATATAATAAACGGAAATATTAGCTGGAAAGATGAGCAAGAAAGTGACATAAGAATTTTTAATTTCAAACCAGAAAATTATTTTTTTATAAATAAAAGTATAGATATTAATTCATTGTACGCAAAATATATTTCAAAAAATAAACAACATAAATTTATTATGGCGAATAAATTAGTTTACAAAGAAAAAAATAAAGGATCCGGGGGAGGTTGGCATAGGGATAACTTGAATAGACGACAGCTTAAATATATAATTTATTTGAATGATGTAAACGAAGAAAATGGTGCTTTCGAATATATCCCAAAAACCCATAAAGTTTCAAGTAAGTTATTTACAAATGGTTTCAGTAATAGTTTTAGATATAGTCCAGAAAAAATTGACAAGTTTTACCCTGAAAAATCAATTAAATTTTCTGCTAAAGCAGGTACATTAATAGTATTTGATTCTTCTGGATTACACAGAGGTACACCAATTTTAAAAGGAAATAGATACGCATTGACTCAATACATGTTTGACTCTCCAGTACCAAGTCATATTAAAAGACTTTTTGTATAAACTAAATGAAAGTGTGTTTAAATAATTATATCGTTAAAATTAAAGAAAATGATGAAGTCAAAAACAGCATCATTTACTTATCTTCCACTATTTTTACAAAAGGAATAACCTTTATTATTATCCCAATTCTTACTGCCCTCCTTACTATTGAGGATTATGGAAAATTAAGTTTATTTGAAAGCTATTTTAATTTAACTTGTGCGCTTATTCTATTTTCAACCCCTAATTATCTTTCAAAACATTATTACAAAACCTTTGATATATCAATAAAAATTAAATATTGCATATTAATAAATTTTTTTGTCACCTTGATTTTAATACTTGGTTTAATTTCTTTTTCATTTTTTAGAGATTTAGATTTGCCTATTTATATTCTTTTAGCTATACCTATTCTGGGTTTATTTAATTCTGTAATTGAAACATATTTAATTATACTTCGTCTAAAGAAAAAAGCTTTAGATTACTTAAAGTTAGAGATAAGTAGATTACTTGTTGATACTTTATTTTTGTTTTTATTCGTAATTAGTTTTAAATTAGGTTGGATTTCAAAATTTTATTCAATTTTTATAGCTTTATTATTATTAGCAACTTATTGTTTCATTAGGATTTCACAATTAATAAATTTTAGATTTAATTTAAAATTAAATCTAAATGAGCTAAAAAAAACTTTTTATTTTTTATTACCATTAATTATTCACTCAATTTCATTTACTTTAATAAACACCTATGATAAAATTTCAATTCAAAATTTTTTAGGCTTGGAAGATTTAGCAATCTACAGTGTTTATTCTAAGTTTACATCAGTATCAATTATAGTTATTGTTGGAATAAACAAAGCTTTTAGTCCAAAATTATTTGAATTAATGAGTAATAATTATTCAATTGAATTTGATAAACAAATAAAGCAGTTAATTATGTTTTTGATTGTTCTTTTACTTCTAATAGGTGCTTTAGTCTTTACATTTGATGGTTATTTCTTACCTAAAGAGTATTTAGCTGGATCTTTTTTAATACCATTTTTTTGCCTTTCATTTTTATTTTATGGAGTTTACTCAATTATTTTCCCTATAATAATTTCAAAGGGAAATAATTTGTATTTAATGTTTTTTACATTGTTTAGTGCGATATTAAATATTATTCTTAATAATATTTTGATCAAACCAATTGGTTTATATGGTGCTGTTTTGGGTACTTTATTTGCTTTCTTTTTTTTAATGTTATTGACAGGAATATATAGTCGTAAATTAGTAAAAACATGGATGAAAAATATTTAAATTGGGTCTTCTATACGTACAGAAGAAATCAATACCTCTCAGCTTTTACTCTAAAACTAAAACCGTATTTATTACTGTTTAAAAAAATAGCTAACGATTTTTTTAATATAATTTATAAAAAAGACAATATTAAAATTGAACCTAAAGATATATGGATCATAGCTAATACCAGTAATAATTATAATTCCACACTGTTTTTACGAGATTATTTAAACAACACAAAAATATTACAAATTAAAAGAAGAAATAATCACATAGAAAATTTAAATATTGGTTTTTATTGGTCTACCATCTTTGACTTAGTTAGATTCATGTTCTTTAATAAAGATAAATGGTACAGGTTTAACCCTGAGCTATTGTATGATAGTGTTAATTTTCATAATAAAGTAAAGAAACTTTTTTTAAAAGTTAAACCAAAAGCAATAATTTTTTCTAATGATCATTATCATCTAAATAGAATTTTATTGAAAGAGGCAAAAAAAAATGGGATCCCTACAATATATATCGCACATGCTTCAGTCTCTGATATTTTCCCCCCATTAGAATTTGATCATTCATTTTTGTTTGGAAGAGCAATGCAGGAAAAGTATTTTAATATAGGAAACATTAATGGAAAAACTCATTTGTTAGGTAATCCTAGATCAGATGAATTAATTTCAATTAGAATTTTGTCAAGAGATCCTAATATAATAGGAATTGGTTTAAACCTATTGGATGATTTTGAGATGGTTAAATTGACAATTGAAAAATTACTAAAAGAAAATAAAAGCTTAATTATCAATATAAGATTTCATCCAAGATCACAAATTAAAAGAATATTAATTGATAATCGAGTTAATTATATCTCTGCTAATGATCAAAGTTTAAGTTCATATTTAGCAGGAATTTCTACTTTAATTTCAGGGAATTCGTCTCTAATTCTAGATGCTGCTATTGCAGGAGTAAAGCCTGTACATTTTTATCACGAAAAAGAACCCATAATTGATTATTATGGTTTTATTGAAAAAGGAGTCGCTAAATTATGTGTTAGTCATAATGATTTAGTTAATGAATTAAAAAATACTAGTTCCTTAGAATATTTAAAAAATTCTAAACATTTTGAGGAGTCGATTGACAGTGCTTACCAAGGTAATGTTAAGAAAAAAATAGGTGAAAAAATTTATAAAATCATATATGAATAATAATGTCTCAGTAATTATACCAACCAATGCTTCAAGAATTTCTATTTTTAATTCAATTGACTCTGTAAGGGGGCAAATTTATAATGATAAAGTTGAAATTATAGTAGTTGTAAATGGGAATAAGTTTAATAAAGAAATATTAAGTAAGCTAGAAGGCTTTAAGGATATAAAATTACTAAATTCTCCAAAATCTAATGGGAATGCAGCGAGATATTTAGGTGTTGAAAGTAGTGATTTTGAAATATTATGTTTTTTAGATGATGATGATTTATGGGTGCCAAATAAGCTTAGTTATCAAGTGTCTAAAATGATAGAGGAGAAAGCTAAATTTTCTTATACTGGTAGGTTAGTAAAAAGCCCATACAGAAATTATTATACTATTTCAAAACCACAAAGATCAAATCTTTATTTAGAAATTTTTGAAAAAAATTTTATTGGCGGTTTTTCCTCTATCGCGATTTTTAAAGATTTATATTATGAAACAGGGGGAGTAGATCAGGACCTCGGATGTTTTCAGGACTATGAATTTTATCTTCGTTGTTTCGAAAAAACTAATACAGTCTCAATAATAGACAAACCAGTTGTAATTTATTCACAACACTTTGGTGTTAAAATATCAAATAATTTTGATGTAAATTTTAAAAGTTCAAATTATATAATTACTAAATATAAAAAGCATCAGTATTTTGAAAGTTTAAAAAAATCAATTAAAAAAATGTTGTTTAGAAAAGGCTTGAAATACTTTAACCTAAAGTTAGTTTTATTTTCATTTAAACTGTGAAATTGTGAATTTTTTTAAATATTACAGACTATTTGTAGTTTATTTTTTGATTTTATTTATTGCATATTATTTGTCTCCTTTGGGAACTGATTATTATGAATTAAATCAGCTTTTTAATTGTATAAATAATCCTGATTATTGTCCGTTAGAAATAAATATAAAGAACTATAGCTTACCTATTAGAACTTTATTTAAAACCTCTTATGTTAGATTTACATTAACGGGTATTCAATTATTTTTAATAACTTTTGCTTTTTGCCAACTAATTTATTTATCAAAAAAAGAGTCTCTTAATAATTTATTTGTAATAATTGTCTTTTTTTCAGCCTTCCTCAAAGACTATTATCTAAACGCTATGGAACAGGCATTAGCTCTGTCCTTTTTTCTTTTTTCTCTAAATATAAAAAAACATAAAAATATTGTTTTAACAATTGCATCATTAACTCACATAAGTTCAATATTGTATTTTTTTAAAAAAATAACTTTCAAAAAAATATACTATTTAATTTATCTTGTAATATTTATTAATTTAAGTTTGTTTTTAATCTCAGACAAAACTTTATTTTCTAATTTTATTTTATTATTTGAATCTTTTGAAATATCTAAAATCAATTACTACATATTAAATAAATCGCAAAGTGAAGGTCAATTACCCTTAGTTATTAAATCAATATTTTTTTTGGTAGCGTATAATTCTAAGTATATTAAAAACTCTCCATATAAGTTTGTTTACCTATTATCGTTTTTGTTTTATTCTTTATTGTTGAATATAGATATATTATCCAATAGATTTTTATCTATAGGGAAAATCTTTGAAATTTTAGCCTTTAGTTCATTTTTAAACAAACCTCATAAATTCTATAAGTGGCTTATTAGTTTAATTTATTTATTAGTCATGTTGTATATTAATTTACTATGATAAAACTTGCAATTTACGGAATCGAAAGTGTAGATACTTTTCGGTATAATTCTTTTATTTTTAATAAAACTTTTATCGGAAGGTGCTCTAATACTATACATTTGTATGTAGAAGATAACATAGATCAAAATACTATAAAATTATTTAAACAATATTTTGATTTTGTGATTGTTAAAAAAGTCTTATTCTTCAATTCTAATAAAATAAAGGATGTTTTATCACATGATAAAATAAATTTTTTAATTATAAACTCATTTACAGCTGGAGATTTTAGAATTATCAATTCAATAGGAGATTCAAGTATTTTTTTACTCTATATACAACATGGATTATATTTAGAATACATGAAAAGAAATATTAATTTTTTTATAAATAATTTTAAAAGAGCTTTAAGTTCTCTTTATTATGTTGCAGATATAACATCATGGAACTTGATGAAAAGTTATGATATTGCAAGTGTGTACCTAAGTGGGAAAAATAGAAGTGTTATTTCCAAAGAATTACGTAGTAAAACTTCTTTAAATATGGTCTTATCTGAATATTGGAAGCAATTTCACATAGAAACCTATAAGATTAATTCGGAATACTTTATTGCTGGATTTTTAGATTTATTAAAATTTAAATCAAAACCAGTAGATGGTATTGTTTACTGTTCGCAAACCCTTGTTGAAGATGGAAGAATAGATAAATTAACAATGCTTAATTTTTATCAAGAACTTTATGATCTTGGTAATAAATTAGCTTTTAAAATTTTTGTAAAAACCCATCCTAGAAACTCAAAATGGACTATAGATATATTTAAGAGTTTTGAATTTTCTATATTTACAAAAGAAATTCCTATTGGTATTGTAACAATTGGTCACTATTCATCATTACTACCTATTTGGTCAATAAATAAATGTCCAATAATCATCTTTGAATTAAAAAAACATCCAACACCAGAATCTATTTCCAATCTATCATCATTAACAATTCAAACATTAAAAAATATTGATATTCAAACACTGAATATTTTGGAGGTAAATAAGAAAGCCGTTGAATATTTTGGTGATATACCTATTCAACAAAACATAAATAATAATATACTAAAATCATATGAAAATACCATTTTGTCTCCCATTAATAGATAGAGATGTGAATCAAGAAGTTTTGTCTTGTTTAAATGAAACAGGCTGGCTTACAACAGGTCCTAAAGTTAAATTATTAGAAGATCAAATAACTGAATTATGCCAAACGAGTTCAACGATATGTGTGAATTCATGGACTTCAGGAATGTTGCTTTTGATAAGATGGTTAGATCTGGACGAAGATGATGAAATTATTGTACCCACATATACTTATGCGGCTTCAGCGTTTTCAGTAATTAATTCACGTGTAAAATGTGTCTTTGTTGATGTTAATAGTGATTTTACAATCAATATTGATGAAGTCGAAAAAGCCATCACTAAAAAGACAAAAGCAATTATGCCTGTTGATTTAGGAGGTCTTCCTATTAATTATATTGCACTTAATACACTTCTAAATAAAGAAAGTGTTAGAAGTAAATTTAATCCAAAAACAGATTTTCAAAGAAAAATAGGAAGACCTATTGTTCTTTCAGATGCTGCACATTCTATTGGATCTTTAATTGATGGTGTTCCAACGCCATTATTTTCAGATTTCAGCGTTTTTTCTTTTCATTCAGTTAAGAATATCACCACTGGCGAGGGTGGTGCAATAACTTTTAAAATATTTAATGAGGAACAAGATGGATTAATACTTAAAGAATTAAGATTATTATCCTTAAATGGCCAAAATAAAACTGCCTTCGAAAAAAATTCTATAGGCGGCTGGAAATATGATATTGCAACCAATGGATTAAAAGTAAATATGCCAGATATCAATGCTGCTATTGGACTGGCTCAAATAAAAAAATATAAAAATATTTTATTACCTGAAAGAGAGCAAATATTTTTAAAATACAATTCAGTTTTATCTCAATATTCATGGGCAATATTACCACCCTTTACTGTTAATAATAGAAAATCATCCTGTCATTTATATCAATTACGGATTGAAGGTTTTGAAGAACAGCAGAGAGATGAATTGATAAGTAGGCTGGCGTCTATAGATATAGGTGTTAATGTTCATTATATTCCACTTCCAATGCTATCGTATTTTAAAAGTATTGGATTAGATATAAAAGATTTTCCATCTTCTTACAACCTTTATAAGAATGAGATTTCTTTACCAATATACAATGATCTCTCTCTCGAAAGTGTTGAGTATGTCGCTGAAAAATTAATTGAAATTGTTAATGAAATAATCAAATAAATGAATATTAGTAAATTACTTTCTACGAGGGTTCGTAATATTAAAATAAATCCTTTTTTAGAAGATTTAACAGCACAAAAGAATTTTTTACATTCTCAAATTAATGATAAAAAAATTCTTATAATTGGAGGAGCAGGAACTATTGGCTCGAGCTATATCAAACAAATTTTAAAATATAAACCTTCAAAAATTACCGTAGTAGATATTAATGAGAATGGTTTAACTGAATTAACTAGAGATTTGAGAAGCTCAGATTTACTGGACTATAATCCAGATTACATTACCTATCCAGTAAATTTATTGAGCAACACCTTTGATAAAATATTTAATTCGGATACTTGGCAAGTTGTTGCAAACTTTTCAGCCCATAAACACGTGCGTTCTGAAAAAGATAAAATTTCTGTTGAAGCTTTAATTAAGAATAATGTGTATGGTGCTATTAAGCTTTTGAATTTATGCCAACTAAACCCACCAAAATATTTTTTTAGTGTTTCTACAGATAAAGCCGCCAATCCTGTAAATATTATGGGGGCCTCAAAAAGCTTAATGGAAAAATTGATTCTTTCAAAGAAGAATAACTTTAGAGTTTCAACTGCTCGATTTGCCAATGTTGCTTTTTCTAATGGAAGTTTATTAGATGGGTTTATTTATAGATTGAATAAAAAACAACCTTTAAGTTGTCCGTCTGATATTAAACGTTTTTTTGTGACTCCAGAACAATCCGGACAGATATGTTTATTGGCTACATTTTTAGGTGACTCAGGAAATATTTTCTTCCCGAAATTAGACTTTCATAAAGATCAAATCTATTTTAAGGACATCGCTTTAGATTACTTAAAAGAAGAAGGGTTCGAGCCAATATATATGAATTCAGAAAAAGAAGCGAAAGAGTATGATGTTGAAAATAATTCTGGACAGTATCCTATTTACTTTTTCAAAACAGATACCTCTGGAGAAAAAACATATGAAGAATTCTATACAGAAGAGGAAGATTATAATATAAAAAAGTATGATTCACTAGGTTTTATTAACACTCCAGAAATTAAAATATCATTTCAACAAGTAGAGGCTGATTTTGAAGCTATTTTTAGTAATCTAGATTCAGTAAAATTAGACATCGTAAAAGTTATTAATAAATATGTTCCAGATTTTATGCACATAGAGACTGGTAAACATTTAGATCAAAAAATGTAAGTTATGCCAAGAATTACAGATATATTATTATCAGCTTTAGCACTTCTAATCTTATTACCCTTGTTTATTCCTATAGCTATAGTACTCCTATTAACAGGAGAACATAAGGTATTTTATTCACAAACTAGAGTCGGGTATAAAAACCAGAATTTTAAAATATTGAAATTTGCGACTATGCTTTCAAATAGTGCAAATATGGGTTCGGGTAGTTTAACTTTAAAAAATGACACAAGAGTTTTACCTTTTGGCAGCTTTTTGAGAAAGACAAAAATAAATGAATTACCTCAAATACTAAATATTATAATTGGTGATTTGTCTATTGTTGGTCCGAGACCACAGATGCAAGTTGACTTTGAAAAGTACTCAGATGATGTTCAAAAAAAAATATATGATGTTCGGCCTGGTTTAACAGGAATAGGTTCTATTGTTTTTAGAGATGAAGAGTCATTGATTTCTGTTGCATCTGAAAATGAAAACCCTCATGACTTTTATAAACGAGTAATAGCTCCATATAAAGGAGAACTTGAAGTATGGTATCAAGAAAAGCGTACTTTGTTTTTAGATTTTCAATTGATTTTTATAACGGCATGGGCAATTATCTTCCCAGAAACTAGACTATATGAAAAATGGTTTAAAGATTTACCTAAACGAAGTTTTTAATAAAACTTATTAAACATGCCATTCGATCCAAAATCCCCAAAAAAAGTAGGAAAAAAATCTAAAAGAGGACCTGCAAAAAAAGAAGGACCATCCATTAAAGAAAAGATGGAAATGCGCTATGAAAAAGTGCTGGATGATTTGTTAGTAAATTAAGAAATACTTACCAAAATAGAACGCGTAAAAGTTTTTGGTACGCTCTCTTGTGATATCTTTCCAAAAACAAAGTCTGTACGAGATAAATGTACGCTAGAAAAATTAAAAAAGAAAAAGAAGATCTTTTTAATCAAGATCCAGCCTCTAGCAAATAATTTTTAAAGAAAAAAGAGAAGCAATTGAATTATAAAGAAACCTTATTTTTTGTTGCCAAATGTTTGACTATTTCTTCGGAAGAAAAAAACAGAGACGAAATAGAGATCATGCTGAAAACAACCGATGTGAATTGGGAGGCAGTGGTTAAATTATCCACGAGTCACTATGTCTTTCCGGCATTGTATTGTAATTTTAAAAAAGCTGATTTTTTAAAATACCTTCCTGTTGATTTGGTTGGGTATATGAAACACATAACCGATTTAAATAGAGACCGAAATACACATATCCTTGAACAAGCACAAGCACTAAACAGCCTATTATTAGCGAATAACATTAGGCCGATCTTTTTAAAAGGAACGGGCAATCTATTAGCAGGAATCTATGATGATATTGCCGAAAGGATGGTGGGGGACATTGATTTTATCTTCTCAAAAGAAGACTATCCAAAAGCCGTAACCATCTTAAGAGCGT
>Ga0307488_10005377_pt1 | contig 10576 bp, 12 predicted proteins | sample SB02metaG_FD_202248 | JGI IMG/M metagenome (GOLD analysis project Ga0307488, IMG submission 202248) | Sea-ice brine microbial communities from Beaufort Sea near Barrow, Alaska, United States - SB 0.2 | ecosystem: Environmental > Aquatic > Marine > Coastal | place: USA: Alaska | collected...
CCCCCTGTCTTTCCTTGGAAACAATACTATATGAATCTTTTAATGTATTAAGACCATTTTCTTTCCAGTCTTTTTTATCTTGTCTTAATCTTTCATTTTTTAATTCAATTTTATATTTATTCTTTTCTAAATCTTCAAACTTTTCTTCAATTGTTTTATCTTCTATATCTATTACAGGTTCTTCGGGTTTACTTATCTTAATATTATTATCTTTTAACCTTTGAAATAAAGCATTATCTTCTCCACCCCATCCCCAGAAATTATTAGGATATCCATTTGTATCCATAAAATCTTTACTATTTACTGATAAAACACCACCTAAAAATGCAACACTTTTTCCATCATCATACCTTGTCCCCATACTACCGAGATGTATTGGTGTTTCTGGATATTCTAGATAATCTTTTATTAATCCTTGACTGGGTAACATATCTACGTCTGTTAAAACATAATAAGATTTATCATTTTCCTCATTTTCTTTATTTGCTATTTCAAATCCAATATTCTTTAATCTACCTAAATTAAATTTAGCCATTTTAGAATTATCTTGTTTAAAATCCTGGGGCAATTCATCATAATCATCTCGGTCGCCTTCCTGTTGAACAATATATATATGATAATCAGTCCTTCCTTCAAATATAGCAATCATTTGTTGAATAAAAACATCTAATTGAGTTTTTCTAGAACCGTCATCATTCTTGGGGTCCCTGAAAGCAACAATTAAATTTAATTTATTTTTGCTCATTTCAAAAACTGGAGGCTTCCGAATTTTACCTAAATTAGATACTAAATCATTAAAGTAATTAAATGTTGGTTCTTTTGTTAAATATCTTTCATAAAAATCCATACCAGATTTAGCTATTTGTTTACATTTTTCATCATTTTTTATACACCAACTTAATCTTTCTTGAAGATTAGTTAAATCTTCATTTATAAATATACAATTGACTTCATCTTCTAGTTTATCCATAAACCATAATGTGTATGGTGATTTAACAATTAATACAACGGAACCCATCCTAAATTCATTTCCTAATCTAAATGCTTTAACATGACCATCAATATTTAATACATATTTATAATTAGATTGTTCTTTAGTATCAATCCTATTTTCATCGCCAACCTTAAAATCATCTGGATAAGTTTTTGGATCAATTTGACTAAATTCTTTATTATATATTTTTGGTTTTTTATTCCAACTCGTTAATTTAATATCTAAGATATCTTGATCAGAAGTATTTTTAAATGTTCCTTCTTTTTCAAGTTCATATGACATTAAAGCGGCTTCTATTCTCATATTTGTTTTTCTATTATTTCCACAACCTGTAGCCGAACCTCTGAAAATACATCTAGATTGTTTTTTATCAAAATCTAATTCAAAATCAGGTGGGGGATTATATGGATTATTGCAACCATCTGGGAATATATTTGTAGTAATTCTTAATATATCATCTTGGGTTGGGATATCTATATCATGATATTTATAATTACTTGATTGCGATAAAATGGGTGTATAAGTTTTATGTCTATATTCATCCTCAATTTTCTTATCGGGGAAAATTTGTTCATATGGTTCGCCATAATCTTCTTTTAAAACTGGAAAATCCCTCGGATTAAAGAAGAATTCTACGTCATCCATAGTTTTTCCTTCTTTATTCATAAAATTTAATGAGGCAATAATAAATTGTTTAAATATCATGATCGTTTTATCGCCTTCAGATAAAAATTCTTTATACTTAAATTTTAAACCGTCTGTCTTAAAAATACAGTTATTAGCATACCACTTGGTTGGATCAGAAATATTGAAATGTTTTTTTGCTATTTGTTTAACTAAATCTGGATTAGATTTTTCTAATACTTTTGCCCAATCATTTTCATATTCAGCATTACTAAATGGTAAATATGTATCTAATTTATTATTCTTAATTGAAATATATACACCTTTTTTTAATTTATTAAATAAATATAAAAATGTATTATATGTTGTCTCGCTATTAAATCCACTAAATATACTTGTATCATCTACAGGGTTCTTGGGATATCCTAAAATTCTAGATTTTAAGAAACCATATTGTTCAAATTGGGATTTATCTCCAGCATGAAAATATATTTGATTAAAGTGAATAAATTTTGGATTTGTATTAATATCTTTTAAATATTTATTATACTCTTTGGGGTTTTTCTTTTTTTCTAGTTTTTTCCATGTTATTGAAGCCAAACACCTTGTTTTTTGTTTACTTGAATAATAATCTTTGCGATTTTTATCTCCGAATTTATCAATATTTGTTACCTTTTCTAGTGATTTTTCTTCTTCTTTTTTATTAATTAAATCTTCAACTTCTTTATATTTTTCATTTGATGTATTTTTTGGACTTCCAATTACTATTTCTTCATTCATACCTTCTTCTTTTCCTTCTATATATCCTTCATCATAACCATCTGGGTCAAATCCTTCTTCATTATATTCTTTATTTTCATAACCATCTTTATAACCTTTGTCATAACCCTGTTTATATTCATCAATTTCTTCTTCTCCATCAAAGTCTTTTCCATCTTGTAATTGCGATTCTATAATTGGAGATATTACTTCTCTATCACCGATTTTTTTATTCTTTAATATTTTGTTAGGGTATTTTGGTCCTTCATCTTGAATAAAAAATATTGATTTTATATTTTCATTTAATTCTTCAAGTTTTCCTATTGTTTCATTTATGCCTTTTATATTTAAAATATAATCATGTATTTTTAATTTTTTAGACTCTTTATGTTTATCTTCATTTATTTGTTTTTTTAAAATAGCGCTATCTGTTAATAAACTATTTTTTAAATCAACTAATCTTCTATATTCATTTTCTTTTTCTTGTAATTTATTTATTATATTAAATTGCCTTGTTACTTCGTCTAATTCTTTATTTAGAATTTCAATATTATCTGATATAGCCTTTTTTTCTGATTCACTTAGTATTCCAGCTTCATATAATGCATTAAAATTAACTTCATTCGTAATTTTAAATGTAATATCATCTGTAACATTATTATAATTTATATATTTTGGCAATTCAATCGTATATTGAATACCACAATTTCCTTCACCACCACAAGTATATATTAATTGATATGTATCATTAACCGTATAGTTAATAATAAATTCTTTATCTTCTGGACAGTTTACACACTTTTTACTTTTAATATCATTATATACTTTATAAAAGTCAATTAATCTATTTAAATATTCCTCCATATATTTAACATAATATAATATTTTTTTATAGATAATCTTTGTCTTTTAAAAGTATTATATAATATACCATAAATCCTATAAATAAAGTAGTTAACCAAAAAGGAAATATAGTTTTATCCTTACTTAAACCAAATGCTTTAAAATCCCCGTTTTCATTAAAAAAATAATGTGGTTTAATATAATATAAAACAAAACAAACTGAAACAAATATTATAAATGTTAATTTAATATTTTCATCTAGTATCATAATATGTGTAATATAATATTAGATATAAAAAAAAGAATTATATATAATTACCCAAATGTATTTTCTGACGAATATGTGATATATAAAAATCCATCGTCTTCCTTATGTTCTAAATATATATCTGAAATTTTTCTATTTCCGACTTCCATCCTATCATTCATTGTAAAAAATAATGCTTTAGATGATTCTAATACTAATCTTTTTCTAATAACAAATATAAACTGAGTTAAAGTCATGTCTCTTGGAACTAAAAATTTTTTCTTTTCCATTTCTGGAATATCACAACCCTGTTTTTTATTAACTAATATTGGAATACGATCTGGATATTTTTCAAGTATTCTAGTAGATTCTTCTAATCTCGTTTCCATAATATATATATATAATTATATATATATATTTAAAAATTTGATTTAATTATATTTAAAAAATTATTACTAATAAATATTACTAATAAATATAACTAATAAATATAACTAATAAATATAAAGATGTATATAATATGTATTCATAATGATGGAAATATGCAAGAGAAAAAAATATGTAATAAAATTAAAACTGATAAAGATATGATTAATTTAATAAACAATGAATTAGATATTGAAGATAGTTGTAGATTATTATATTCATGGAAATGTTGCAAAGATATATATAAATCTTTCGGAATGTCGGGCGATAATGAAGAAATGAATGATGAAACAATGATTAATAAACATAAATTACCACCACACGGTTATTCTGAATCATGCGATCAAGAATCTTCTAAAATAAATTTATACAGTAATATATATATTGTAAAATCTAATAATGAAAATGTATTTGTAGATTGTTTAATTGATGGATATTGTAGTTTTTATGGTATGTTAAAACAAATGTATGATTCAGAAGACATTGATGATAATGAAGATGACGACATTGAAGAGTGTGACGATAATATCAAAGTAAAATTATCACCCAGCATTAATAAGAGCGAAGAAGGGGTTGAGGATGACGATAATATGGATGTTGTCTATGATGACGGTGAAGACATTAATCATGAAGATGATAATATTAAAAAAAAAACTATTATTTCAAAAAAACCAACATGTCTTAGTAAAAAGAAAAAAATAAAGAAAAAAATAAATATACCTGAAGAAGATAATTATGAACTAAATAAAAATATGAAAATTTTATGTAACAAAAGAAAAGATATGATAAATTTATATTATAGTATTTTAAAAAATAAAAAAGTCTCAACTTTAGTCGAGGAAAGTGTTTTTAATTATACAATTGATATATCTTTAACAAAAAATATAAATAAAATGTGGTCTAATAACATATTCTTAAACTTATACCTACAAAAGAATCGTTCAATATATTCTAATATTAATAGTAAATGTTATATCAATAATAAAGAATTTAAAAAAAGAGTTAAAACCATGGATAATAAAGAATTATTAAATATCGCTAATATGAGTGTATATGATATATATCCAGATAATTGGAAACATATGCTTGAAGAAAGGTCAAAAAGAGATAAATTAAAATCTGAACTTAAACCCGAAGCTATGACTGATATGTTTAAATGTAATAAATGTGGATCGCGTTCAACATCTTATTATGAAGTTCAAACTAGATCTGCAGATGAACCTATGACTCAATTTATTACATGTTTAGACTGTGGTTGTAGATGGAAACAATGATTAATTATTATTAACAAAATACATACCAACACCACTCTTATCGTTTATACTTCTAGTACACGTATTTTTATTACATTCTACAGCTAGATACGCTGGAACGATTTCATAATCACTACATACTTTACAGCCTGTTATGGCTTTGTTTATATCATTATAGTTCCCCATAATTTTGTTTGCATTATGGGTTAAATATTGTCTATATTGAAAAGTTGTCATATTTTTTTCAGGTAAATTTAATAAACAACTTGGTCTATAATCTGTAAATTGTCTTCCATCGGCCATTCTAGCCGGAAAATCTAAATGAAAATTATCTGTTGCTAATGGTGCTGGCTTATTATTACTCATTTTTAATATATATAATATATAATATTTTAATTATTGATTATTCTACTAATTAATTTGGTTTTATTACCCGACGTTGGTAAATCTTTGTCTTTTAATATATCCCTTAATTCATTTACGCTTTTATTCATATAAAAAATTAATAATTCACTTTTATCCATTTCAGAATTTGTTATTCCATTAACTATATTATTTTTTATATTATCTATAACATCATTAATTACTTTATTTTCGTTAAATAATGTGGGGTTATATGAATTTACTTGAGCATCTACTTGAGCATCTTCTTGAGCATCTACTTGAGCATCTTCTTGAGCATCTACTTGAGCATCTACTTGAGCATCTACGGGAGCATCAACGGGAGCATCAACGGGAGCATCCGCGGGGGAATCTTCTTGAGCATCCACGGGAGCATCCGCGGGAGCATCCGCGGGAGAATCTTCTGGGGCATCTACATTTAATTTGGGGTCTTCGTTGTTGTTTTCTGTCTCGATAATATTAACCACGTCTGTGTCTAAACTTAATTCTTCTAAACCCAAAATATTAATCTCTGCGAATATATCTATGTCTTTATTATCCAATATACCTTCTTCATTAATTATATTTGGTATATCATCGACTAAATTATTAACCATATCACCAACTCCATTATCAGAATCATCATTATCAGAATCATCATTATAAGAATTACCATTATCAGAATCACCATTATCAGAATTATCATTATCAGAATTATCATTATCAGAATTATCATTATCTGTATTATTTTGACTTTCTTCAATACAAACTGTTACAATCTGGCCTTCAGGGCTTATAATATGGGAAACATCTTCTTTATCAATTACAGTGGGTTTTGTTGAAAATATATTACTATCCCTTACTATATTTATCGGTTTATCAATTGATAAATTAACATCTATTTTTTTATCTGTATTTTCATATATATTTTCATTATGATCATTTTGATCATTTTGAACATTGATATAATTGTTTAAATTTTCCAATATACTACTTATATTATTAATTTTAGAAGTATTAGTATATATGAGATCCTGTAGTTTATTTAAATCAATTGTAACTTGTTTATACTTTAAATAAGCAATTGTAATTACGATTACAATTATTACAGAAATTAATATTAATACAATACTACCATTATTATCAAACATATTTATATAATATTATAAACAATATTAAATATTTTATTTAAACTTATATAAAGATAGAAGAAATAATAACAACATAATGGAAGTAGTTATGCCAACAAAAAAAAAGCGTGGTAGAAAACCTAAAAATAATATAACAATAAATGAAAACCCAGTGTTCAATAATACATTAAATACATCGTTAGTCATTAAACTAGATAATGTAGTAAATAACGAAAAAACAGACGAAGATAAATTACTTGGTTGTAATATACAAAATGAATATAAAAAGATACTAAGTGGCGATGGATTTATGGAAACAAAAAAAACAAGTGAAGTATGTTGGAATTGTTGCCATGGATTTCATAAAAACATCATTGGATTACCAATAAAGGTTGCTAATAATTTATTTTATACAATTGGGGATTTTTGTTCCCTTGAATGTGCTTCTAGATATGCATTGGATAATTATGAAAATAATTACCATGAAATATTGTCAATAATTAATTTATATAATTATCAAATAAATAATAAATCTATATGTATGGCTAAAAATAAATTGGAATTAGTTAAATTTGGAGGTAATTTAACAATTGAAGAGTATAGAAAAAATTTTCAATTAAATGATAATCTAATAGAACCACGCATAAAGCACATAGTGATTAATAATAACCGCAGTTTAATTAAAAATAATAATTTAAATAACCTTAAATTATACAGAAAAAAATTAATAAATGAAAATGACAATAGTATATCTAATATAATGAAACTTGAAATTAGTTAAAAAATTTATGAATACAGTTTATGGTAAATATAGCTAATACTTGATCATTATTTATAAATTCATTTATAGTTTTATTAATATCATCTCTTTTTTTTAACTCTTTATTTATGTATTTATTTTCTTTATATTCAATATTAATTAAATATAACATTTTTGACCATTTAATATTTATAAAATCTAGTAAATTATTAATATGATAAGGTTCGCATTTGTTTAATATATCATAATATTTTGAAACATTGATATTATCTGATAATATATCAAAACAATTTAAATATCTATTATAAGTTTTATTATTAATGATAATTGGTTTATTTGTTAATATATATTCCATTATATTTAATACTTATATAATCAATAATAATATATAACGAACATAATTAATATAAATCATGTAAATTAACTGTATCAATTGCTACAGGCGTATTAAGATATACATTTCCACTAAATATATTATCATAATCCTTATATTTATTTGCTTTATATAACATTGAATAACTATGTCTATATAGTTCGTCTATATAACCGTGTAGTTCTTTTTGTTTAACATCCATATCAAAATTATTATATTTTATGCTTTTCTCATATGTTTTTTCTTTTATATTAGTAACAATATATTGGAAATGATTTATAGATTCTTTTAATAATAATACTGCATTCTCTATATAATTATGCGGATTTTCTATTGTATGTAATTTATTTACTATTTTCATAAATTTTTTATAATATCTTTTTCCCTTTTTATAATCACTCAAATCATAATATTTAAATTCTTTAATTTTATTTAATAAATTATTAATATCATCATTATAATTATTATCATTTATATCAGAGTTATATTTTTTAACAGTATCATTTAAATTAGACAGTATTTTGCTTTTCATCAAAAACATAAATATTAATAGAATAATTATAGGCATGATAATATCTACTGTAAAAGTTTTTAATATGATACCTATAATAATTATAAATATAAATAATTCATACTTATTGTCCATATCTAATTATAATAATATAATTATAATACTAAATTAATTACTAAAGATATCATTATTATACTTAATCCTAAATAAAAACCATTATAGTCTATACTAATATAATTCATAAATGATATAGCATATAATTTAAATAAATCCGTGTATGAATTATCATCTACGCGTAGCATTTTTTTTGTTTTTATATATTCTTCATTAAAATCTACTAAAAAATTACTTGTAACGTCGCTTGTTTCTCCAATTATTTCTTTTAAAGACTTGTCCATTAATTTATCTACTCTTTTGTTATCATTATCAATTGATTTAATTATTTTTTCTTTCTCTTCTTCATATATAGAACCACTGTGTAAATCTACTTTTCTAGATATTACTGGTCTATTATCATTTTTATATGATAACCGTTTATCTTCTAATAAAAAATTAATATTATCTGAATCTAATTGCCCATTTATTAATTCATAATAATTTTTCTGAACCATTTACAATAATATATCTTATATATTATTTTTATAGACTAGTAATTAAATGAACATTCGTAAGGAAGGGGATTCTACAACAATATTTATGTAATCCCATTTCATCTAATACTTTACCCTCAATAGATTTTTCTACTTTCTTGCTTACATCAATGAATTTAATATCTAATTCATTTTCTTTAAACATTTCTTTTGATTCATTTTTTTCTTCCCTTACAGTATTTATGTAGGGAATCCATTTATCTGCAAGAACATTACCACACGTAAAACATCTCGGGGGGATTAACATCTTTATATATTTTAATATATTTAAATATTTTTAAATATATTTCAAATTATATTTAAAAATATAATTATATACTTATATAATAATGTTTAGCATTAATGTTGGTATATCACATTTATTAAATTCAATCCATAGCTATGTCCCTGAGAAAAAATTAATTTTAGAACCATTATCTGTTGTTATTCGTTTAATTATTTTAAAATATAAAGGGGTTGGAACAAAAATATCAATTGTAAATAATTCTATATCATACATGGAACCGTCTTTTTTACAGGGTGCTTTAAGGACATATAATGGCGATAAAAGGGAAGATTTACATAATTTATATGCTCCAATTATAAAAGCTTTTGAATGGTATGATATTGAAAGTGGTGTTAATAGATATATATTTGAACAATCCCTTATTGGCATTGATATGTTACTATCTGCATATGATAAAGATTCAATTATACATCATTCATTAGTTCATTATAAAAAAATAGTCAAAGAATTTATTGATGGTAAAGCAGAACAAGACGAAAATGTTACTAAAAGGGAATCCCCGCTCATAGATAGTTTAAAAGATATATGGAATATAGATGAAATTAAGATAATATATGATATCTTAAAGTTAATAGACTCTGAAATAAAAGAAGAAGAAAAAAAATTATATATTAAAATTATAGAGGATATCTTGTCTCATAAAGAAAAACAAGTGAATGTATATGTTGATAAAAATAGTCATAGTTATTCTTAATTACATGAAACTAATTACATCATTGTTTCATGATTTTCCATAAGCACATTGTACAAATTCTAATAAAAAATATATGGCTATTTTTAAAAATGAAAAGGGTAAAGTTGTCAAAACTACACATTTTGGTGCGGCGGGGATGTCTGATTACACTAAACACAAAGATCCAGAAAGAAAACAAAGATATTTAAATAGACATAGAAAAAAATGAAAATTGGAATGATTATAAATCTGCCGGTTCATTATCAAGATATATTTTATGGGGAGAACCAACGTTGAGAAAATCAATTGAAGCATATAAAAAAAGATTTAAATTAAATTAATAAAATTCATTAAAAATAGAACTAACCTCTTTGTAATCAAAATATTTCTCCATATTTAATTTATGGAATGCATATTCTTCCAAGACGGCTTTAGATAATTTGGCTTGCTCTATTGCTTCTTTATACCTATCAGAATATTCTTTAGAAATAATAGGTTCATCTATATTTATAGATTCACGTTGTAATCTCAAAGACTCATCAATTGCTTCTTTTGCTCGTTCAACAGATGATACTAATCTTTTATATATTCTTTTTTCTGTGTCAATTAAACTATTTAAATCAAACATATAATTATAATAATCATCAAAACCTAATAATACTAATA
>Ga0307488_10005378_pt1 | contig 10575 bp, 3 predicted proteins | sample SB02metaG_FD_202248 | JGI IMG/M metagenome (GOLD analysis project Ga0307488, IMG submission 202248) | Sea-ice brine microbial communities from Beaufort Sea near Barrow, Alaska, United States - SB 0.2 | ecosystem: Environmental > Aquatic > Marine > Coastal | place: USA: Alaska | collected 2017-05-06
ATATAATAAAAATCTATCGGTTCTGGAACATCTGTTATATATTTTCTATATTGTGACACAACTAATTCTATATCATCAAATTTACAATCATACTTTTCAAAATCAACTCTTTCTATTTTACTTGTAAACAGTATATCCATGTCTAACCAACATCCACCTATTTCGTGTAATATTTTCCATCTAAATACATCAGATTTAAGAACTTCACTGTAATTTTTTTTTAATTCCATATTAAAGTAATCAATTTTCCTAAAATTAACTCCTATCTTATGTAATAAATTATAATCAAAATAATTATTACCATTATATTTCATTGTATGTGGTGGTATAAATTCTTGTTTTTCCCATATATTATTATTTATATACTTTATATTAGGAACCCATAAATTAATTTCCCAATCGGGATTATTAAATACGAATGTTTGAATAGATAAAGATGTTAAATAATCAAATTTACTATTATCCCAATAAAAATGAGCTATTTTTGGTATTCTTTTAGGAAACATATATTTGATTTGATTTGTATATATACACTTAACACTATTATTCAATTTAAGGTCAATTTTTTTGTTAATGTAGTCATTTTTACGGAATAATATAATATCAGGTGTTTGATATTTATTGATTTTTTCTTTAAAGTCAACTGAAATATTTTTATTATTAATAGTTTTTTTTATATACAAACAACTTTCAGAAACATCTAATGTTTCTATTAAATTTTTTAATATATTACTTTTATGTAAAACAATTAAATCTTGAAAAAATATTAAATTATTATGAATATTTGTTATAGAATCATTTAGATTTTCATAGTTGTATATTACAACATTATGATATATTTTTTTATTAAACTTTAAATGATTGTTAGTAACAATATGTAAGTTTATTAAGTATTCATTATAAATATTACTTATATTATATATAAACTTTTGTAATTTTTTATGTTGTCCTGAATAATATATTATAATATCATATTTTTCTTTTTTATACATATATTTATGAATAATTTTATCAATGTAACATTCTACTTGAAAGTTAGTTATTCTATTATCTAATTTATTAATATATTTTTTTACAATAGATGAACCATTAAACCAGTGAACACCTATATTATTTTCAGGTAATTTTATTATATTTTTTTCAAAAAATATACTGATTTTGTTCCAACATATTGGTAAATAATAGTTTTCATTACATATTTTTAAAGATTTAAATATATCTAATGATTCAATATTTTTAAAATATTGTGGATGACTATAACACCACAAAGCACCACAATCACATTTATCTTTAGAATGTGGAAATAATTTTAAAAACATCGAAGCACCTAAACATTGATAGTTTGTTTTATCGTAAAAAGATAAAATATTTTTATTTATATATACAAAAAATTCACTTTTTGGTTTTGTCATAAATAAACCAATGGGATAATACATTGAGAAATGCAATGGTATATCTTTTATTTTTCCATTATGAAATTCTTTTAAGTGTCCACAAGAACAATATTTATTGTTATGTTTATCAGGAATGAACTCATGTTCTTGTAGGTGTTCTAAATTATATGTCTTACATCTAAATATCACACTTTCTTCTTTGAAATTCATATTGTCTTCTATACTTGAATTATAAACAATATCAAAATCACTCCAAATTCCACCATGTTTTTCTAGTATGTAATATCTAAAATAATCACTTTTAATTACTTCTGATACACTACTATCAAATCCAATATTGTTTAAACATATTTCACGAACAATTACATTAGTTTGTTTATATAATTTAGAAAAATAACATTCCCCGTTGTATTTAACTATTTGTTCACCTGTTTTCCATGTAACTTTTTGTGATTTTATTTTAGGAACATATACAACTATTTTCCATTCTGGATTATATTCATTAAAGCTTTCAACTGTTAAATAATTTAAGTATGACAATGGTGAACCATCCCAATACAGAAACAATAATTTAGGATAAACAAAATCATTACGTTCATGTATTTGTTTTATGTTTTCGTATAACTTTTTATCATTTAATGATTCTATATTGTTTGTATAATCACTTTCTATAATTCCATCTAAATATTTATTATTTAATCTTAAATTATATTGTACTACTAACATAAATGCCTTTATACAATATCTATAGGTATTAAATCGTTCATCTAATTTAATTAGATCTATTTTAGATTTATGGATTATACATATAGATTTGTTATTTATTTCGTACTTACAAAAATCTTGTTCATAAAAATCATCCGTCATATCTATTATATTTTTAACATGAAAACAACTAGAATCTTGTAACATTATTATTTTACCTAATGATTTCGAGAGAGCTTCATTATAAAAAAAAATCGGACTTACAATTAGATTATTATTTGTTATTATTTTAATAGGAAAACTATATTTTTTAATATCTTCCTCTAATTTATTTTCATCGTTACTGTTATCATCTACAATTATTACTTCAAAATTATATTTTCCAGAATACATTTCTTCAAAACCATCTAACGTATTTAATGTTTGTGGTTTTCTATTGTAATATGCCATAACAATCGATACTAAGACATTTTGATTATCACTAATATTCTTTTCATATTTTAAACAATTCTCTTGTGGTTTTATTTTGAAAAGAGTATAAATAAAGTTTTGAAATCTCTTTGGAATTTTCCAAACATTTTCTGATATTTCAAAATCATCTCTGTCTGTTAAAAATATATTTAATTGATTTTTATGCAACGTTAAATCTTCTTCTTTAAAATACACAATACACTTTACAAAATTGGATAGTTCTATTTTACTTGAAAACACATTATGATAAAATTCTTTGATACTATACTTAACCTGTTCACATAACTCAGTGTTGAGTGATGTACTACCTTCAGAATTGACAATATATTTCATTGTAGATGTATTTATATGTGAAGCTTTATCTAACCATTGAAATGTTCTTAACATATAATCATAATCTTCACAACTATTTAATTCAAAGTTGTATTCTCCAATTTGAGAGATCATTTGTTTTGTCCACATAAATGACGCCATACCATCCCACTTATTTAAGACGTCTTCAAAACAATTATATGTTGGATTTTTATAACGAATTTCACTGGTTCCTTCTATATTTTCGTCCCATCCAGAATACACTAAATCTACGTTTTCTTTTGATATTTCACAATGGAGATCTTCTAAAAAATTATGATAATATTCGTTATCGTCAGACACCCATGTAAAATATTCACAATCACTCTTTAAAAATTGATGAATAGACACATTTAGTGTTTTTGGTAACTTTAAATTAGTATCGTTTCGAAAATATTCAATGTCGTATTTTTTGTCACATTTCTCAAGAAACTGTTTTATTTCGTCTCCATGTATTTTTTCTGATCCATCATCAATTATGTATAATTTCCAATATGTATATTTTTGATCCATTATATTTTGTATTACTTGTACACATTTTTCTCCTCTGTTAAAAGTTGGTAACGTTATAAATATTTTATCATGTATCGTTTCATTCATATCTTTTTTATTTACAACATTATTATTTTCTAGTTTTTTGTTTTTTGGATGTGAAAATGGTGGTTTGATATTTTCCAGCATTTGAAGTACAAAATCTCTCCGTGTCAATCCATAATGCCTGTAGTCTGGTTCATACTCACAATTTTTATATTTATCAGTTATAATTTCACCGTTGGAATATTGCCGATCTACAAACGGATACTCCAATGGATTTGTATACACCTTTGGATATTTCTTACGAATTTTCGTAATCAGGGAATGCATTCTATTTCCTTCTGGAAACATATTTCCAGGGCATTTCACCAAACATTCAGACATAGTGTACCCACATTTTTCCTGATCGGCTAATGAAATTGAATATTCCCAAATATTTACTTTGAAATCGTCGTGTTTGAAAACAGGTATGTTTCCGTCTTCGATTTTCACCATCATAAACGGTGGAGTGTAATTATAGTATAAATTCAGAAATCCATATTCATGCCCATACGAATACCATTTTACATCGTCTTTAAAATAACTATTAACGTATTTCAATTCTGGTTCACTATTTAACATGTGAAACATTTTATCTATCCCGTTGGACAATACTTCCAACCCTGATGACAACAATAAAACTGCCTTGTTTGATATTTCCAACGAGTTTAGTATTTTGAAAACATTTTGAAATGAAGTAAACAATAATACAACGTTTTTCTGTTGTAAAAAAAGTTGAAGTTGAATATTTAGTTCAGGATTTGGTTCAGATTTTGTTTCAGGTACATATAAAATTACCACTTGTTTACAAACTGTCTCTTGAATACTGTCTAACGTTTGTCTGTATTTAACTGGAGTATAAACATCAAAGCTTTGTTGAATAAACGCTTCGAAATAATCATCTAAGTTTTGTTGAGAATATGTTATACCATTCTCTTCTAATTTAGAGATGTATTTCAACATACTCATATTCCCCTTCAATGAGAAGATATTTGTATTTGCTGTCGATTTTGCTGTCGAATCTATTAGTTGTTGACAAATTTCATCGTTTAGACAAAAATATTTAGAGATGTGTTGAACATTATGTAAAATCATTTTTTGCTGGTTTGGAGACCAATCGGAATTATACATGAAATAATAATATTTTTTATTCTTTCTAGAGTCTAAATCGATAAATGTATTTTGAAGAAAAGTAACGTCATGAGGTTGAGTGTAAAATGTTTTTCGAGACGTTACTTTTTTAACTTTAAAAAAACGTTGAATTTCATTTGTATATTTATCGTATTCTCTATTCTTTTGAAAAAGTAAGTATTCGTTTAAAAATACTTTTTCTTTTTCTATTAAATCAAAAAATGACATTTTAATTATAAATGTCATTTTTAAATTACCAAAAAATATTACTAAAAATATTTTCTCTTTGTTGGAAATCGATTCCGTTGTAGACATGTATAAATTTATTTAAAACCCCACATATTCTCCCCTTCATTATAAATGGTCGTCCAAAGATTTCACCAGAAAATACACTTTGTCCGAATCCAATATACCCAATCTTTCCTTTGTCGTTAAATTGGAATTCATCGTTTCCTCGAAAATCTTTATTAAATCGTTCTGCGAGATATTTCCCTTGTTGGTACGCGACTTGAGCACTTAACGGTATCCTATTTGGAAACACTGCACAATCTCCAATTGCAAATACATTTTTATTTACTTCTAGAAAACGATTGACTGGTATTCCAACACGACATTCTAAACCTAATTCACGATTGACAATTTGACTGAGTGAATTACTTTTAATTCCTCCGCACCAGATAGAAATATCATATTTCAATGTTTGACTATCCTCTTTGTTTTGAATGGTTAATTCATCTGAATCAATATTTTTCAAGAAATAATTGAAATGGGTTTGAACACCGTTTTCTCTCCAAAATGTTTGAGTGTAATCTCCTATTTCTGGTGAAAAAATATTTAACGGTCTGGGTAATCCATCAATCGCGGTAATATGTATTTTTGGATTTTGTAGATCCAATAAATTCCCTACTGTTAAAAGGTATAGTAGAAGATATAAACAATGACTATGAAGTAATTAAAAAATGTCCTTATGGAGATGGAGAAAGTTGGAAAAAGATTAAGAATAGTTTATTGAAATTTTGTAAAAATTGTAATAAATATATAAATAAAAATAATATATTATATGAAAAGTGGGAAACTAAAAAATCTTACTTTTGTTATTTATGTGAGAAAAAAATATAGTGTTTAAATTATTTTTTAATTATTTTTAATTATTTTTATTTATAAATTTATATAATAAAAATGTTTACTCGAAAAAGTAATTATGGTGATCATATAATATATTCATATGATATTCAAAAGCATCCTTTTATTAAGTATGTACAAAACTTATTTAATACAGAAGATCTAGAAAATTTACATAAAAAATCATGTGATTATGATGCAGTACAACATAAACTAGAACTCGGATATTTAAATGAAATCGATACTGATTTACATAATAAATTTTACAATGATATAAAAAATAATAATAATTTTAAAAAAATGTATTGCAATTTTTTACGTGATATATATGACCATTTTTTTCCTGAAGAAAAATTCTTAATATTTCAAAGTTTTCCTAGTATTAGAATTCAATTTCCATATAGCGTTACGATACCCCCTCATAAAGATTCTGATCATTTAAGTAATCATCCTTTAGGAGAAAAAAATTTTTTAATACCTATTACCGAAATGAAAAATACAAACTCTGTTTATATTGAATCAAAACCAGATAAAAAAGATTTTAAAAGTTTAGAACTACATCCAGGAGAATTATTATATTTCAATGCTAATAGATGTACTCATTATAATGAAAAAAATGTCGAAAATAAATTAAGGATATCTTTTGATTTTCGAGTTATATTATATGAGGATTACATTAAATATACGACCACTAATAATCCTTTAAAAACAAACCCAAGAGATTTACAAAGAAAGAGAGACCCAACTTTAATGTTGGTAGGAGGATATTATCAATGTTTTAACAGAAATTTTTCAATAAATAATATACCAAATTTTGTTAAAATAAAATTAATTATGCAACATAGACCAACGTTTGAAAAGGAAGAAGCAGAAGCTACATATAAATATATGTTAGAAGATTCTTTTATAACTGAATACAAAAAAACAGAAGAATTAGAAGGAATAATTTGTTCTTACCTAAATTGCAAACATTGTATAATGACAACAAGTGGTACATGTGCCATAATACTGAGTTTATTAGCTTTAGATTTACAACCTGGTGACGAAATAATTGTACCTAATTACACTATGATAGCAACTGTAAACGCCGTGAAAATGGTTGGATTAAAACCAGTTATTATTGACATCGATAAAAATACATTTACAATTAATTTAGATGAAATACAAAAAAATATTACAACGAAAACAAAAGGCATTATACATGTGTCTTTAAATAATAGATATACAGATATTAACAAAATCGTTGAATATTGTCAAAATAATAATTTATATTTAATAGAAGACAGTGCTCAATCATTAGGTTGTAGAATAAACGGAAAAAATCTTGGTACTTTTGGAAATATTGGATGTTTTTCATTAAGTTCTCCAAAAATAATAAGTACAGGTCAGGGGGGATTTTGTGTAACTAATAACGACATTCTAAATAAAAAATTAAGAATGATAAAAAATTTTGGAAGGAGAGAAAGTGGGAAAGATAATTTTGAAGTTTTTGGAATTAATTTAAAATTTACTGACTTACAAGCTGTTATTGGAATTGAGCAAATGAAAAAAATGGACTATCGTGTAAATAGAATTAGAGAAATTTATAATTTATATTATAAACACTTGAAAGATGTTGTACATATGAAAAAACCTTTATCTAATGAATGGATTCCATGGTTTATAGATATTTATACGGATAAACGTTCAGAACTAGTTCAGTTTTTAAAACAACATAAAATATCATCTAGACCTACTTATGGTGAAATAAATAAAACAAAAGTATATTACAATAAAGAAATATTTCCAAATAGTAATTATGTTAGTAGTTACGGTTTATTTTTACCTTCTTATATAACTATCACTGATGAAGATATTTTATATGTCTGTAAAATTATAAACTTATTTTTTTATAAATCTTAATATTTATAATGTTATTAAGATTTTTGATATACATAAGTTGTATTTTTATTTTGTTTTAACATCAGAGATGGTCGTGTATAAAATGAATTACTACATATTAAATATTTACAATATGATAATATAAAACAATCAACTAAACATTTTTCTCCAGTATCATAAGTTGATATTTGTCTGTATGGATCTACTTCTGATACAATATCTGTGGTACAAAAATTAATCATTTTATTTTTATATTTACGTTTAAAATTTTCAAATATACTTATGTTATCAGAAACAAATAGTATTTTACAATTAGGTTCTTTTTTAAGTATTTTATCTATATTTCTAAAATAAAAATTTATCATATCATCAAATGATTTATATCTATTTTGGACTATCTGACATCTTTCACGTCCTCTTGTTGTCTTTTCATTATTAGGAAATCTAACATGAACACCAATATTTTTCCATAATTCATATTTTTTATAATAATAATTAATTTTAGATTGTATTTTATCTTGTAGAGTAATTACATTATAATACTGTAGATATTTCTTATTATTTCTATTTATAATTATTATATCTTCATTTCTATTTTGTTCAGGAGGTGTAAATACAGGGTTACCCCAGAATTTATAAGGTTGTTCGTATTGTGGTGATGGATAACCATATGTGATCATATAATTAAATATATCTTTAGGTTTGACATAATATAAATTATCTTTAAATAAGTAACTAACATTAAATTTTGGTTTACTACTAAATATATTATATTCTGGAAAAAATGTTTTATTTTGAAAGTTAACGTTTTGTATATCAATAATATTAGGATTTTTAAAAAAATTGATATATTTATTACTAAATTTATTATATTGATTATACAAACATGAATTCCATAACAACAATATTTTTCTGTCATGTTTTATAGCATAATCATATGCTGATAATAATGTTGCTAGACAACCTCCCATTCCGAAATGATCACACACGAACACGTATTTTTCATTTTTCCCTGATGAAGTATAATTACATCTTCTTAAAATATTACATATATTTATACTACTTTTCCCATCCCATAAATCCATACTACTTTTATAGGAGGCTTTCCAATCGATTTCACTAATTTTTTGGATCATTTGATTTGTTCCATGATTATCTACCAAAGTACAAGGACGTTCTGTATTTTCTCGTAATGTAAAACAAGGAATATCTAAAGCGGTAGTTTCTTCTTGTAATCCTCCACTATCTGTCACTACATATTTACAATGTGCTATCAAACATGTAAACTCTAAATAACCTAACGGTTCTTCTAATATTATGTTTGGATTTTCTATTACTTTTTTTAAATAACCTAATTTATCTAAATTCTTTTTTGTTCGTGGATGTATAGGATATACCAGAGTTTCTGTTTTACTTAATTCTTCTAGATCATTAAAAATTTCTTGTAATTTAACCATATCATCTACATTACTAGGACGATGTAGTGTTATTAGTATATATTCTTTTGATTTTATACCTAATATTTCGTGATATTTTGTATTTAATGCTTGTTGTAAATATTTCTTTTGTGTATCAATCATTGTATTACCCACTAGATATACATTTTCTGTAATATCATTAGTTTTTAGATTATCGACACCACTTTGTTCTGTCACGAAATAATATGTAGTAATATGATCAGTTAGGATACGATTAACTTCTTCTGGCATTTGGATATCACCACTTCTTAACCCACTTTCAACATGAGCAATATCTATATTTAACATTTTAGCTGCTAATCCAGCAGCCAATGTACTAGTAACATCACCAAATACCATTACTAAATCCGGGTTTAATTTTTCAAACTCTTTTTTAAGTTTATCTCTAATTTCACCCAATTGTCCTAATTCACCTTGATATTTTAATAAATCTTCTATTACTTGGTCTTTATTTTTAAGATATTCTTTATTATTGACATAAAGTTTATCATTAAAGTCTCCAGCTTTTGTTCGTTTATCCAAGGTTAGATGAATATCTGGATGTGGAAATTTTAATTGTTCAAAAAATACCTTACTCATTTTTTCGTCAAAATGTTGACCAGTATGTATAAGAGTTAAATCAAAATATTTTTTTAATGATTCATATAATGGGAAAGCTTTCATAAAATTTGGCCGAGCACCAATTATTAAAACAATATTTTTCATTTTATATATTATATTTATTTTTTTAACACAATATAAATATCTTTAAATATCTTTTCACATAAAAAATCTTTTTTTTTTTTTAATATTACTACTTATAAACATGTACGGTATTATAGGTTTAGGATTCGTTGGTGGATCAATCTTTAAAAGTTTCCAAGAAAAAAGTGTAACAGTAATTGGTTATGATAAATATAAAAATGGTGGAATCGGAAAATTTAAAGATGTATTAAAATGTGGTATAATATATTTATGTCTCCCGACTCTTTTTCAACCAGAAATTAATGAGTATGATAAAAGCGCTATTCATGAAGTTCTTGGAAAATTACAAAATAACAATTATAATGGTTTAGTTGTTTTAAAATCAACAGTAGAACCAGAAACTACAGATAAATTATCAGAGAAATATCCCAGTTTAAAATTAATTCACAATCCAGAATTTTTAACAGCAAGAACTGCATATCATGATTTCCATCATCAAACACATGTTGTATTAGGAAAAGGACCTAATTGCAATGACGAAGATATATCTGTTTTAAAACAATTTTATGAGAAATATTATCCAACCGCAGAAATATCAGTGTGTACTTCATTAGAAAGTGAAAGTATGAAAATATTTTGTAATAGTTTTTATGCGAGTAAGATTCAATTGTTTAATGAGTATTATCTCTTATGTCAAAGCAATGGGAGTGATTTTGATGTCATTAGAAAGTTAATGTTAAAGAACAATTGGATTAATGAAATGCATACAAATGTTCCAGGACCAG
>Ga0307488_10005381_pt1 | contig 10572 bp, 10 predicted proteins | sample SB02metaG_FD_202248 | JGI IMG/M metagenome (GOLD analysis project Ga0307488, IMG submission 202248) | Sea-ice brine microbial communities from Beaufort Sea near Barrow, Alaska, United States - SB 0.2 | ecosystem: Environmental > Aquatic > Marine > Coastal | place: USA: Alaska | collected...
CGAAGTTAGTTCGTTGTATTGAAGGTAGAGTAATGGATGTTGCTGTGGATATTAGAAAGGGATCTCCAACTTATGGACAACACGTTGCTGTAGAATTAACTGGAGAAAATAAAAGACAATTATTTGTCCCTAGAGGTTTTGCACATGGTTTTTCTGTATTGAGTGAAAGTGCCGTTTTTGCCTATAAAGTAGATAATATTTATGCCCCAGCATTTGATGCTGGAATTAGATATGATGATAAAGAGTTGAATATAGACTGGGGGTTACCCGAAGAAGATGCTAAGTTATCAGTAAAAGATAAAATTCTACCAGCATTTAAGGATTTAAATTCTCCATTTAATTTTTAAATATATGAATATATTAGTAACGGGGTCTAACGGTCAGTTGGGTTCGGAAATTAAAGAGTTAGAAACTAATTATAAAAAGTATTTTATTTTCAAGGATCTTCCTGAGTTAGATATATGTAATTTTGAAGCATTACAAGCTTTTATTATAGATCATAACATCAATGCAGTTATTAATTGTGCTGCTTATACTGCAGTAGATAAAGCAGAGGAGGATGCTGAAATCGCTGAACAAGTAAATTCAATAGGTGTTTCAAACCTTGTCAATGCTTTAGCAAAAGTGAATGGAAAGTTGATTCATATCTCTACTGATTATGTTTTTGATGGCGATCATTTTTTACCTTATAAAGAGTCAGACCCAGTGAGCCCAATTGGAGTATATGGAAAAACCAAAAGAGCAGGGGAACTTGCTGTCATCAATAGTGATATAGATTCGGTTGTAATTAGAACTTCATGGTTGTATTCTTCTTATGGAAATAATTTTGTCAAAACAATGTTGCGTCTTGGTAATGAGAAAGAAAACTTGGGAGTCATTTTTGATCAAGTTGGAACACCCACCTATGCAAGAGATTTAGCTAAAACCTGTTTAGAGATTCTATGTGGGGATAGTTCAGTAAATATCAGCAAGAATGGAAACCTATATCATTACTCTAATGAGGGTGTGACTTCTTGGTATGACTTTGCTATTGCGATTATGAAACTAGACGGAGAGAAATGTAAAGTGAAACCGATACAAACCAAAGATTATCCTAGCTTGGCAAAAAGACCTCATTATTCAGTGTTGAATAAGTCTAAGATAAAAACAGATTTTAAAATTAAAATTCCTTACTGGAGAGATTCTTTAAAAGATTGTATTGGAAAAATAAAAATTAAATTGTAGTTTATAAAATATATACAGCTATGGTAAAAAAACTTAAAAGTGTGGTAAAATTAATTCGCCCACATCATTATATTAAAAATCTATTTATCTTTCTGCCTCTCTTTTTTGTCGGGCAAATTACAAACCCACAATTATTTACAAACGCACTTATAGCTTTTATTGCTTTTTCAATGTCTGCGAGTGCTGTTTATATCTTAAATGATTTTTTAGATATTGAAGTAGACCGTCTGCATCCTGAGAAAAAGCATAGACCATTAGCTTCAGGATTAATTTCTAAAAAGGAAGCTTTTTTACTAATAGCTGTTTTTTCTGTTGCTGGAATCTCTCTAATTGCTACTCAATCCTTGCAAGCCTTAATTGTATTATTAACTTATATTACTTTAAATATCGGCTATTGTTTTTTTTTAAAACATATTGCTATTATAGATATAACTATAATAGCAATTGGTTTTGTATTACGTCTTTTTGTAGGGTCTTTTGCAACTGAAATTCCCTTGTCAAAGTGGATAGTTTTAATGACTTTTTTATTGGCCTTGTTTTTGGCCTTGGCAAAAAGAAGGGATGATGTTCTTCATTTCATGAATACTGGTAAAAAAATGCGGAAAGTGATTGATGGTTATAATTTACAATTTATAGATGGGGCAATGATGATTTTGTCTTCTGTAGTAATTGTCTCATATATACTATATACAACATCCTTAGAAGTTACTCAACGAATTCAAAGTGAATTTATGTACTTGACTTCACTATTTGTAATTTTAGGAATATTAAGATATTTACAAATTAGTTTTGTTGAAAATAATAGTGGTTCTCCAATAAAAATTATGATTAAGGATAAGTTTATTATTATAACTATACTTGCATGGGCATCCTCATTTGTATACCTAATTTATTTTAATGATTAGGATGTATATTCTATTGGCATTTATATCAACACTATTAAACCTACTGTTTCAATATTTTACATCTTTAATATATAATGGTTTTTTAAGTATTTATATTGCAATGTTTGTTGGAACTTTTGTTGGACTTATCAGCAAATATATTCTTGATAAAAAGTTTATTTTTCACTTCAAACCTGAAAATAAAAGAAATGACGCTAGAACATTTATTTCTTATACAATAACAGGAGGTTTTACAACATTACTTTTTTGGGGTACAGAAATAAGTTTCGACTATTTTTTTAGAAGTGAAATAGCGAGATATATAGGTGCATTTATAGGGCTAAGTATTGGCTATTACATAAAGTACCTTTTAGATAAAAAATATGTATTTAAACAACAAGAAGCTAAATGAATCATAGAAGTTGGGGGAATTACCCTATTATAAAAAATAAATCTTTTGGATTTGAGCAACAGGAAACATTAAAAACTATTATTAGCAATCATAATGAACTAATTCCTTTTGGTAATGGTAGAAGCTATGGTGATAGTGCCTTAAGTGAAAACATCATCAATGTTAAGCCTCATAATTATTTTCTAAATTTTGATGAATCAAAGGGGGTGCTTCATGTCCAATCTGGTGTTTTGTTATCTGAAATACTTAATACGGTGGTGCCAAGAGGCTGGTTTTTGAAAATAACACCTGGAACAAAATTAATTACAATTGGTGGAGCCATTGCTAGTGATGTTCATGGGAAAAATCATCATGTAGAGGGTTGTTTTAGTGAATGCGTACAAGAGTTCAATTTAATGCTACCTGATGGTCAAATAGTTACTTGTAGCAAAACTGAAAATACAAACCTTTTTAGAGCTACTTGTGGTGGAATGGGACTTACTGGAGTTATACTTGATGCTAAAATAGTATTGAAAAAAATCAATTCAAAATATATCAATCAAACAACTATTAAAACGAAGAACCTTAAGGAAACTTTTGAAGCTTTTGAAAAATACAAGGACAAACCTTACTCAGTTGCTTGGATTGATTGCCTTGCAAGAGGAAATAAGATTGGTAAATGTTTATTGATGGTAGGTGATTTTTCTGATGATGGAAACTTGAATTATGGTCTAAAAAAGAAAGTAAACATACCTTTTAACTTCCCTTCATTTGCCTTAAACACATTAAGTGTGAAAGCTTTCAATTGGCTCTTCTATGGAAAAGTTAGAAAGTTAATTTCACAACAAAAAGTAGATATTGATACTTTCTTTTATCCTCTTGATGCTATAGATAACTGGAATAGAATTTATGGAAAAAATGGTTTTACACAATATCAATTCATTTTACCTAAAGAAACTAGTTTTATTGGCTTGGAAGAAATCTTAAAATCTATTTCAAACTCAGGGAAAGGCTCCTTTTTGGCTGTTTTAAAGCTTTATGGAAAAGCTAATGAAAATTATCTATCATTTCCAATGGAGGGATACAGCTTAGCATTGGATTTTAAAATAGAAAAAGGTTTATTTGAATTATTGGATGAACTTGATAAAATAGTTTTAAAATATAAAGGGCGAATTTATTTAGCAAAAGATGTTAGTGTTACCAAAGCTACTTTTGAACAAGGATATCCGTTTATCAATACCTTCAGAAATTTAAGAGAAAAATATAAAATGAATAAAAAATTTAATTCATTACAATCAAAACGTGTTAAAATATAATATGGACTACATACTAATAATAGGAGCTAAAAGTGATATTGCAAAAGCTGTTGCAAACAAGTATGCTGAGAATGGATATAACCTTTATTTAGCAGCAAGAAAATCTAGTGAACTTCAAAACTTTGCTAATGACATCAAAATAAGAAATCAAAAAGATGTAAAATGTATAGACTTTGATGTTTTAGATTATAATTCTCATCAAAATTTTTATAATTCATTAGAAGAAAAACCAATAGGTGTTATATCTGTAGTAGGCTATCTTGGAGAGCAAGAAAAAGCTCAAAATGATTTTGAGGAAGCTCAAAAAATAATGGATACAAATTATACAGGAGTAGTTAGTGTCTTAAATATTGTGGCCAATGATTTTGAAAAAAATAAAAATGGATTTATTGTTGGAATAAGCTCCGTAGCTGGTGTCCGCGGTAGAAAGAGTAATTTTATTTATGGCTCCGCAAAAGCAGCGTTTACTACTTATCTCTCAGGGCTTAGAAATAGACTTTTCAGATCAAATGTTCATGTACTGACAGTTAAGCCAGGTTTTGTTGCAACTAAAATGACAGAAGGATTGGACTTACCAAAAAAATTAACAGCTCAACCTAAAGAAGTAGCAAATGACATTTTTAAAGCACAACAAAAAGTCAAGAATGTAATTTACACCAAGTGGTTTTGGAGATATATTATGTTAATTATAAAAAACATTCCTGAATTTCAATTTAAAAAAATGAGTTTATGATAACTAAAGTATTAAATTATAAGGATATTGCTTTAATTTTTATCCTATTTATAACTGTTAGAATTTTATCTTTCATATTTTTTGGATATGTCCAAGAAGATGCCTTTATATACTTGAGCATTGCCAAAAATTTAAGTTTACATGGAGATTATTCTTTTAATTTAGGTGATAATGTAAGTGCAGCAACATCACATTTGTACCTTCTCTTTGTGGCTTTTTTTAGATTTTTGTTTGAGCACCAAGGAACCTTTATATCCCTAAATGTTTTAAATTCAATTTTTCAATTTTTTAGTGTTTTAATCTGGGGTAAAATATTTTTTATTAAAAAATCAAATTTACGTGCTTTCTTGCTGATAATGACGTTTATTCCAATTTCTATCACTTTATCTAATATAGGGATGGAAACTTCTCTTTTGGTATTTTGTTTTTCTATTGGTTTTTATTTTATTAAAAAAGACATATTTTCTGGTTTGGTATTGTTAATGTTAATTTTACCTTTAGTTAGACCTGATGCTATTTTTTTCTCAGTTTTATTGACTTTCACTTACGCCTTACATTATAAGGATAGATGGAGAAACATTTTATATCTATCGGTATCATTTATATTTGGAGCATTAATTTATATATCTATTAACCTATTGTTTTTTGATGTTTACATTAATCAAACAATCATAGCAAAAAGTGTAGCCTATGAAATGCCGATGACAATAATTGGTATAATGGAAAGAGTAAGTTACAATATGAATTCTACGTTTGCACCAATGAGTATGACTTTTTTGAAAAGCGCTATAGTTACATTTTTTGGACTAATAATTTTTATTGTTGCTTTACACAATCTTTATAAGGCTAAGAAAGATTATATATTAATATTTTTCATTTTTAGTACTTCACTTGGATTGCCCCTTATTTATGGTTTAAAAGCTGCAACCTTCCCCTGGTACATTCACCCTTCAACATTTATGGTTTATATTTCAATAGTGTTTTTGATTATAAATAAAAGGAATATTTCATTAATAAGGTATTTGGGGATTTTTATAGTTATGGCGCTTTTCCTGGTTCAATTGATTTTTTTAAGAAATACATCATTAAAGGAGGAATATAGGGCCAGTATTGGTAAATTTATCAAATCCAGAACAAATAAAGATGCAACGATATTTCTTGAGCCCTTGGGATATATACCTTATTTTGCTGAAAGATATACTTATTGTGAAGTTGGTCTAATTACTCCTGAGGTCACTTCTTTTCGAAAAAAATATGGTAATATTGACTTTCACCAACAGTTTCTTATAAATAAAAAACCTGATGTTTTTGTTGTTAGGGACACCAAGAAATGGGGATTAAGTCAAAAATGGCTTAATGAAAATTATTATTTAAAAAAACGATTCGTTTATAAAAATGCTTTTAAAAATGAGGAATTAAATTTATTAGATAAATTTATTTTTGAAAATGGGAGTGCAGTAGATTACTATATTTTTTTTAAAAAATGAGATTAGCTTTATTTGATTTTGATGGAACCATCACTACAGACGATAGCTTAATTAAGTTCATCCGTTTTGTCTTAGGTGATTTGAAAACTCTGGGGGGAATGGTATTCCTCTCTCCAATGCTAACAGCATACAAGTTAAAACTCATCCCTAACTACAGAGCAAAACAGATAATGCTCTCTTATTTTTTCAAAGGAATGGATGAGCAACAGTTTCAAAAAGTTGCAGAAGAGTACTCTCTAAAATTTATTGACTCAATAATAAGACAAAAGGCTATTGAGAGAATTAAATGGCATAAAGAGCAGGGTCATACAGTCGTAATTGTTTCTGCATCAGTTGAGTGTTGGCTAAAAGGTTGGTGTGAAAAGAATAATGTTGAACTTATAGGAACAAAACTTGAATTTAAGAACAATAAATTTACGGGAAAATTTTCCACTAAGAATTGTTATGGCATTGAAAAAGTAAATAGAATCAAGCAAATATATAATCTTAGTGATTATAGAACTATTTTTGCATATGGTGATAGTAGCGGAGATAAAGAAATGTTAGCTATTGCAGATAAAAAATATTATAAATACTTTGAATAGGGAAAAACTATAATATATATTCTTTATTAAATTATTCCATATCATAAATGAATGATTTGTCTTAATTAAAATACAATATGAAAACTTTATTATTAGGCGAACAAACACAGTTAATAAAAAATATTTCTAAAAATAATGACCTTGAATTAATCTATTATGAAAAATTTCATTTTAGTAATTCTAATTTCATTTATCAATTTAAAGCAGATTCAGGAATTGAGAATTTATCAATTATAGTTGATTTGTCGTTAAATTTAAATGAAAATTTATGGGGCTTATTCTTTGTTCTCAATTTCTTAAGAGAAAAAAAAATATCAATTAAAAAAATAATTTTCCCATATTTCCCTTATTCAAGAAGTAATAACAAACTAGAAAATTGCACATCGGGCTTGTATACAATTATACATTATTTAAATCAGAATTCAATAGAAGAAATTATTATTTTTGATCCTCACTTTAAGGGACAAGAACTTCCTTTTAAGGCAATTATTAAAACAATTACTCAAGAACAAATTTTTCACGACATTCTAAAGAATAAAAAATTTGACCAAGCATTGATTGTTGGACCTGATAAAGGAAGTATAGAAAGAGTTAAAGAAATGAGCAAAGCTTTTAATATAAAATCAGTAACATTTAATAAACAACGCAATGGGCATGATGAAATTGTTCAGATAATTATACCCGATTTCGTTAGGAATGAAATTGAAAAATGTAATTATTTTTTAATTTTTGACGATGAAATTTGCTCGGGAGATACCTTAAAACAAACTATTAACGCAATAATCCAGATCAATAGAAAGGCTTTTATAGATGTTTATATAACCCATAATTTTATTAATACAGATGGAGGCGAAATATTCCATAATGTAAATAATATATATATATCAAATAGTATTCACAATGAATTTTCTCATCCCAACTTAACTAAAATTGACTTGACCAACCAAATTATTGATCAAATTGACATATAAAGAAGTGTTTTTTTTAAAAAATTGTATAAAAAATTAGTTCATGAAAAATATATTAGTTACCGGCGGCGCTGGATTTATAGGCTCTCACGTAGTTCGATTATTTGTAAATAAATATCCAAATTATCAAATTATTAATATGGATAGTTTAACCTATGCAGGGAACTTGGCAAATCTAAAAGACATAGAAGATAAAGATAATTATACTTTTGTGAAATGTGATATTTGTAATTATGATGCAGTCAAAAAAGTTTTTGAAAAATATAAAATTGATAATGTAATACACTTAGCAGCAGAATCTCATGTAGACAGATCTATTAAAGATCCTTTTTCTTTTGCGCAGACAAATGTAATGGGAACTTTAAGTTTATTGCAAGCTGCAAAGCTTTATTGGAATGAAGATTTTAAAGATAAATTATTTTATCACGTTTCTACTGATGAAGTATATGGTTCTCTGGGTAGAGATGGTTTTTTTTTAGAATCAACAGCTTATGATCCACACTCTCCTTATTCTGCATCCAAAGCTTCATCAGATCATTTTGTAAGATCCTTTCAGGATACGTATCAGTTTCCAACTGTAATATCAAATTGTTCTAATAATTATGGTTCTTATCAATTTCCAGAGAAACTAATTCCGTTATTTATAAATAATATTTGTAAAAATGAACCTTTACCAGTATATGGTAAAGGGGAAAATGTAAGAGATTGGTTGTTTGTAGACGATCATGCAAGAGCAATAGATGTGATTTTTCATGATGGAAAATTAGGAGAAACTTATAACATTGGTGGTTTTAATGAATGGAAAAATATTGATTTGATAAAAGTGATTATTAAAACTGTAGATAGGTTATTAGGGAGAGAAGAAGGTGCTTCAGAAAAATTAATTAGCTATGTTACAGATAGAGCAGGGCATGATTTAAGGTACGCAATAGATTCTACAAAATTGAAAGAAGAATTGGGTTGGGTGCCATCTTTACAATTTGAAGAAGGCATAGATAAGACAGTAAAATGGTACTTAAATAATGAAGATTGGTTAAAAAATGTAACCTCAGGAGAGTATGAGAAATATTATGAAGCGATGTATAAATAAAAATTCTTAAATAAAAATAGATGATAAACCTTTTAATAAAGGGTAATCTTAAGATATATTAAATGGATCAATTTAAAAAAGACTTTTATAAAAAAATAAGTTTTGATGAGGATATTTTAAAAAACAAAAATATTTTATCAAATAAAATTTATAATCAAAATATTTTAGTAATTGGGGGGGCTGGAACAATAGGCTCTAGTTATATAAAACAAATATTAAAATTCAAACCCTCAAAGATAACAGTCGTAGATATCAACGAAAATGGTTTAACCGAATTAACTAGGGATCTTAGAAGCTCTAATTTATTAGATTACAACCCGGAATATATAACATATCCAGTAAATTTATTAAGTGATACTTTCGATAAAATTTTCAACTCTGATTCTTGGCAAGTTGTCGCAAACTTTTCAGCTCATAAACATGTGAGATCTGAGAAAGATAAAATCTCTGTTGAAGCTTTAATTAAAAACAATGTATTTGGCGCTATCAAGCTTTTGAATTTATGCGAACTAAATTCACCGAAATTTTTCTTTAGCGTATCTACTGATAAAGCCGCCAATCCTGTAAATATTATGGGAGCTTCAAAAAGCCTAATGGAAAAATTAATTTTATCAAAGAAAAATAATTTTAGAGTTTCAACTGCTCGATTCGCCAATGTTGCATTCTCCAATGGAAGTTTACTAGATGGCTTTATATATAGATTGAATAAACAACAACCATTAAGTTGTCCGTCAGATATTAAACGTTTTTTTGTAACCCCAGAACAATCGGGCCAAATATGTTTATTGGCTACCTTTTTAGGGAGTACAGGGAATATTTTCTTCCCTAAATTAGATTTTCATAAAGATCAAATTTATTTTAAGGAAATTGCATTAGATTTTCTAAAGGAGAACGGTTTTGAACCTGAATTAGTTCAATCAGAAAAAGAAGCGAAAGAATTTGATTTGAATAAGTACCCTACAAAGTATCCAATTTATTTTTTCAAGACAGATACTTCCGGAGAAAAAACATATGAAGAGTTCTTTACTGAAGAGGAAGATTATGAAATTAATAAGTACGACTCTTTAGGTTTCATAAATACTCCAGATGTTAAAATATCTTTTGAAGATGTAGAAACTGATTTTGAGTCTGTATTTAGTAATTCAAGTTCTCAAAAGTCAGATATTGTAACTGTTATTAAAAAATATGTTCCAGATTTTATGCATATAGAAACCGGAAAACACTTAGATCAAAAAATGTAAACCATGTACAATTTTTTTAAACGCTTGTTAGATATTATTGTTAGCTTATTTTCACTAATTATTCTTTTACCTGTTTTTATTCCAATTATTATAATTCTTAGACTTTCTGGAGAAGGAGAAGTTTTTTATTTTCAAGAACGTTATGGAATCAATAATTCAAAATTTCAAATATTGAAATTCGCTACAATGCTTAAAAATTCTATGAATATAGGTACTGGTAGTATTACCCTTCAAAATGATCCAAGAGTTACCAAAATTGGTTCTTTTTTAAGGAAAACAAAGATTAATGAATTGCCACAAATTATTAATATTTTAAAAGGAGATATTAGTTTGGTAGGTCCAAGACCTTTGGTGACAAAAACATTTTCTGCATATACAGAAGAGGTGCAATCTAAAATATATAATGTAAAGCCTGGTCTTACAGGAATAGGTTCTATTATATTTAGAGATGAGGAATCAATTATTTCAGATGTAACTGATGAAGATCCACATGAGTTTTACAAACGTATTATAGCACCTTATAAAGGTGAATTGGAAATGTGGTATCAATCAAACAATTCTTTTTTCTTAGATTTACAATTAATTTTCATGACTGCTTGGGTAATTGTTGTCCCTACTTCAAAACTTTATGAAAGATGGTTTAAAGATTTGCCA
>Ga0307488_10005382_pt1 | contig 10572 bp, 10 predicted proteins | sample SB02metaG_FD_202248 | JGI IMG/M metagenome (GOLD analysis project Ga0307488, IMG submission 202248) | Sea-ice brine microbial communities from Beaufort Sea near Barrow, Alaska, United States - SB 0.2 | ecosystem: Environmental > Aquatic > Marine > Coastal | place: USA: Alaska | collected...
GCTTCCTCCAGCTGTTATTGACACATGGCCTGAAATCTTTAGCGAAATTGATGTTGATGTTGTGCCTATTGAATATTTGCACAGCATCAATGTCAAGTTTAAGGATGGAAAGATCTGGGAAATCGATGTTAAACGTTCTCGTGAAAAGAAGAACGTAGACATTGAGTCAGCATTAGAAGAACTATTTGAACATTATGAAGACGACATTGATAGTATTGATTTCAGACTAGATACCGAAAAAGTTAAGTACGATATTAAAAAACGTACAGCATCATTTATGAAGAAACGCAAGTAATCTTTCTGTCAAAGGCATAAATACTAATAACAATACTATCCAGGAGTTTATAGATGGCCTTACAAGTAAGACGCGGTACTAATGCAGAAAGATTAGGAATCACCCCTTTAGCAGGTGAATTAGTATATACAACAGACACAAAACAGCTATATGTAGGTGACGGTGCCACTGCTGGCGGTATTACCAGCATTGCAGGAACAATTGATTCGCTATTAGCTGATACTACCCCGCAACTAGGCGGAACACTAGACTTAAACGGTAACGATATTACTGGTGCAGGTAATATTAACATTAACGGTACTATTACTGCTACAGGAAATATTAATCTAGGCGACGGTGCAGGCAGCGATGTTATTAGTGTTGGAGGTTCCCTAGCAGGACACCTTTTACCAAGTGAAGATACTACATGGAACTTGGGTGCGTTAACCTATCAATTTAAAGAAGCCTGGATTAGTCAGCTTAATGTTGAAAATCAAATAACTGCTGGTCGTATTAATGCTAGTCTAATTGCAGATGATAGTACTGTAGTATTTGACGCCTCATCTGGACTACTTGCAGCATCACAACTTACTGGCTCTGCTACAATTAATGTAATCGGTAACGTAACAGGCAACTTAACTGGTAGCGTAGACGGTGATTTAACTGGTTCAGTATTTTCTGACAATAGCACATTGTTAGTTGACGGAGTAAACGGAACTATTCCAGGGGAAAACATTACTGGATCGTTAACAGCCCTTACTGTTGTTGCATCAAGTTTAGTTACTGGTGAAGCAGCAGCTGGGCTTGATACTCCGTTGAGAGCATTTGGATTTTATGACGGAACTGACGGACATTTCATGTCAATCGCAAGAGCTAGAGGAACACTTGCAGCTCCTGCAAACTTATTAGCAGGTGATACTGTTGGTGCAATTAGTTGGTATGATTTATCAGCTGCTGCAGGTGCTGCACAAATCGTAGGTAGGATTGATCCAGACGGTACACCCGGAGCATCTGTTGCTCCAGGTCGTTTAGAATTTATTACATCCAGTAACGCAGGAACTCCAATTGTTAGAGCACATATCGACTACGCTGGAACTTTTGTAACTAATGGGATTCATAATGGCAGAACTACTGCTCCTACTGGCATCCCATTCTATTCATTAGGTAATAGCAACATAACTAGTGACGGTCCTAGATTATTAATGCGTAGATCGCGTGGTACATATGATATTCCACTAACAGTTGTCGACGGTGATGCAATACATAGAGTAACATTTGGGGCACATGACGGATCCGGATATGTAGATAGTGCATATATTACTGCACGAGTTGATGGTACAGTAAGTACTGGGGTTATGCCAACAAGTATTGATGTTAAAACAACTACTCAAGCAGGCGGACCAAGTACTAATGCAACTTTCCGTTCAGATAGTCACACTGAATTTAACGGTGCTGTTAAACTTGCTGTATATGCAGATGATACTGCTCGTGATGCTGCTGTAACTGCTCCAGAAGCCGGTATGATGATATTTAATACAACATTAACTAAATTCCAAGGATATACTGGAAGTGCGTGGGTAGATTTAAACTAATTTACTTTTAGTCATAAACAAATCTAGCGGACAAGCACAATATTCATCTGGACAGATTAAAGGTTTATCTTTTAATTTAAAGGAATCTATTCTGCCTAATTTTTCAATATTGCATAGAGAATTTGTAACTTCTCCGTTAGGTTTAATGTTTACTCCGTCATAGCCAGAATTGCATTCCCAGCCTTTATATTTGTTCCACCCATTTATTGTCCATTTAGCAAGATTGTAGGGCTGTGTAGTATTATCATCAAAATGAAGTTTTGTTGTAATCGTACGGACATTAGCACGAGGTTGAGAATTCTCAGCTGTCCATTTTTTGATATCTATCCATTGCTCTGCTGTATACTCGTAATTTCCTCTATTAAGAGTACCTAAATAGTTTAATACTTTTGGTAACACTACTCCTGGAAATTCAGATGAAAATGTTTCATACAAATCTTTTACTATTTCCCATCTGCTTGGATCTAAAGATAAATTAAATGCTAACAGTGTGCCCGACTCTTTAATAACTTTTGCATTTTCTAACATCCTGTCTTTTAATTCAATGTATTCAGGATGCAAGGACATATTAATAGAAGTTAATGGTAATACACTTTTCCAAAAGTTAGGACTTCTTGTGCCGTTTGTTACCATAGAAAGATTAGCATCAGGACTTATTTCTTTAATTCGTTTTATAATAGTAGGTAACATAGGATGAAGCGTTGGCTCGCCGCCGCCTATTGCTAATTGAAATTTTCTGTTGCCTATTAGTGTAGGTAAATTATCTAAGAATTTTTCAATTTCTTGATCTGTAGGAAATCCTAATTTCCTGCCAGTTGCATAGTCTCCGTTATTAAGGTGAGATGGACAATAATAACAATGATGATTGCAGAAGTCAGTAAGTATCCAATATATTTTAAATACAGCTATATCTTCTGTAACTTTACATGGCTGTGGCATATACAATCTCTTTATCAGTTATGACCATTTTCATTTCACCTATATCGTAGGCTTTAAGAAATCCTTTGAGGCCTTCGTTTTCTCCAGGCATCATCCAATCACTTGCATTGGTTTTAACATAGTCTAGACCTGCTCTCCAAATGGCATGTGCAGAACTATCTTTGTGCTGAGTCCAAAACCAATCATCAATTTCACTGTACCAATCTTTAGTACTTTTATCAGATTGCCAATAATTATCGTGCCAGGTTGAATTGTATAATAGTGGCCTTAGTATGCGTTCGTGATATTTTCTATGATTACTCCAAATTTCGCTAACATCTTTAGGCTTCCATAGATTTAAATATTGTGGATTATATTCTAACCAACGCTTAATAATATGACATTGTTTTGCAATAATAGGTGCTGCATCTGGATGCCAATAAAAATATTCAATTGCAGTATTAGTATAGTCGCCTGTAAACTCAGATACTGTTGCAATGTTACATGCTTTGTCACTAAAGCACATTCTAAACGTGTTTCCTTTGATGTATGTTCTAGGTTTTTCGATGCCCAATAACATACATATTTTTTTATCCTTGTCAAACCGTTTACGTATTTCTTTCATATGTAAAAAGTTATGACGCATAAAGCCACTAGGATTCATACGCTCTCTTGTTTTTTCAATCCAGCCAGCATCACCGTAGCTATTAAATAAATCAAATAACCCTTGGCTTAGATCTATTACACTTATAATAGTATTAGGAGATCTCTTTTTTAAATCTTTTAAGCGTCCTTCAGTTTGAAGTTTATATTCTGCACCTTCATTCCAATTAGATGCAATAGCAGTATTAGCAATAGTTAACTTATTCTTATCGTCCATTACATTGGTAACGACTTCATCGATAAAAAGTCCTTGACGTAAAAATGCTTCTAAAATATTATTGCTGTCGCCGCCACCGCTGAACGCTAAACATATATAATCGTATTTTTCACGCAACTGCCTAGCACGACGAAAATATAATTCATCAATACTTTCTTCAGGTTCAATATGCCACGGATACTTGTCAAACACTTCATCGTTAAAGTGCCAAGTTAATAGTTGCTTTGTTTGTGTTGCATGGATACATGCATGTATTTTACTTGAAAATACTTTATTATCACATGTATAATATCCTAGTTCTTTATGGTCTATCATAAAGATATTTAGTGATAAATAATTGTAGGAGACAAACAAATGAAAACATTTACAAGAACCTTTATGAGACCACACACTGAAGCGGAATGGTATACACCTAGTGCTACATTCTTAGCGTGGATACAAGAAAATTATATTGATACAGGAATTTGTACAAAATTTAGAGAAGCTACGTTTGCTGATTCTAGTAAACTAGTAACGACACTAACAAGTAGTTGGAGCGATGATGTTGATGTAGCTAATATAGCATCACAGGCGGAATGGGCTAACGAGTTAGCACTAGAAATTGAACATAACACAGCTTGGGAAATTATACTTTTAAATAAAGACTCAATTAATTAAATTAGTAAAACTTTTCTTAGATAGACTGTCGTCGACTATATCAATTGGTGGGGAACCTTTAAACTTAGTTTGAATAATTATCCGATCCTTTGGTCCGCTACATTTAAAACTATGAAACACATCTGTATTAATTAGATAAACATCGCCTGGCGATGTTTTTATTTCTTCTATAAAAGGAATAGTTTCATAGTCTTCGATGTCAATATTTCGACTGTTACCCATTCCTTGAATATTCGCGTTGTTAGTTATCTTAGATAAACTATTAATATAGTCTTCGTCGTACCATCTAATCCAATCGTCTTCGTTGCAACTTAGTGCAATATTCATTGCTGTTTTGCACTGTATGCCATCTTTGTGTATTTTCCAACCATGTCCCGGCTTGCTATAAAATGCTTTTTGTATCCATATCTTTTTGTAGGGATCGTAATCAATTTTTAATTCGTTATTTTCAAATATCTCCATAAATTTTTCATTTAAAAAATTATCAAAGGGCACCCATTGGTATCCTTTACTTGCATCTTTGCGTTTATTAATTTCTGTAAGGAAAAAATCTATAGTGTCAACTGGTAACTTACCTAATAACTTATACAGCATAATTACTCCTTTTTTTCTACGTCTATGCTAGTGTACTTTTGAAAAAGTTCTAAAACATCAGGCAACGTTTCCCGCCAATTAGTATTACGAGTTTTATCCAAAATATCCATAACTCTTACAAACTCTTTTAAATGAACTTCGTTGCTTTGATCTATATATTTGTTTAACAAATTTATTTGAGCCTTTGCCCATTTTGTATATTTTGGATCGGTTGAATAACTTTCTAAATTTTTTATAATTTCTTTCTTTGCTTCAATTGGAAGGTTTCTTATATCTAACCAGTTAGGGCCTTCTAAAAATCTAAAATTAGTTTCTATATCATACTTTTTGCCAAACTCGTATATTCGTTGTACAGAATACGGACTTGCTATTCCTACACATGTACTAATGTAATGTATACTAATACCGTTGTTTTTAAGTTCAATAATATTTTTTTCTATGCGTTCAAAATTACCAGGATGACGAATAAGATTGTATCTATCATAAGTGTCATCGACACTAATACACAGGAATACATCTTTAAAATGTTTCCATTTATCTATTACTTTTTGATTTACTACACTTAGATTTGTATCATACCGTAACTGTATATTTTTTGCAAATCCTCGTTGGATAAGTTTATCTAAACATTCTTGCATTGCCGGAACTATTAGTGGTTCGCCACCAGTAAAATATATGTATCTAAGATTAGGTGCAATTTCATCAAACATAGTCCACCAGCGTTCACTTTCCCACCAAGGCTCAATGCCTTTCATTTTAGTACGACCATGTTCGTCTTTAAAGAATTCAAATTCTTTAGCTTGTCCTTTTTTGTAAACGCCTTTTCCCCTATTATACTGAGGATCGCCATAACCTATAGAAACCCAATCATCGTACCACTGATTACTATGCTGTGGACTACACATAATACATTTTTGATTGCAAAGATTTCCAAATCTTAAATCGAGATTAACAATATTAGGTTTGTTAATGGTGCCATCTAAATTTGTAACATCGTGTGCTGTGTAGACATTTATGTACTTTTCATTGACCCTAGCTGTATTGTTTATCACACGCTGTCTTTTACTAATGCCGTACTTGCTACGCACTTTAAACTCAGGAAGACCTTTAGTTGCTTCTTCACTATCAAAGCAATTCCTACAACGACGAGGTTTTTCATTACGACTCATTTGCAAACGATGCTCTTTATGAGTTTCACTATTCATTGCTTCTTCTATAGTATGAGTCATAACATTCATAACTTTACCGTCTTTGTCAATTGCCATGCCAAAGTCTTTGTCATAATTTGCTAGACAACAAAGTTTAAAGTCACCTTCGGCATCAATTTCAACTTGGCTCCATGCTTCTGGACAGAAGCTATCTAGATTAAATTTCATTTATTAACTCTCTTACTATTTGTTTAACTGATTTTATTTCTGTAATTGCTTCTATTGCTTTACCTACAAACACATGTCCATGCTCCGGACTCTTAATTCCTAAACTTAAACTATTTGTATGATTATTATCAAATTCTTCTATACCTTTAGAAAATATAATTGCATTTTGATTTGTATCTGTAAATCGTTCAACAGTCTTACTTAAAATCTTTTGTTTTGTTTCTTCTGATATTGCACATTCTTTACTTACAGCAAATAGTGTGCCTATACCTATATACGAAGCTCCTGCATCAATGTACTGCGTTACATCACTTGCATTAGATATGCCGCCTGTAGTAATTAGCACACAATCGGGATGTTTTTTTAAGATATCTTTTTGATCTTGCAAAAGAGTATTATTGTCTAATCTATCAACAACTGTGCCTGCACCTTCTGGACCTTTTAAAATGTATGCATCAAAAAGTCCTTTATATTTCTTTTCTAGTTCAAAAATTAAAAATCGAGTTAAACTTTTAAAAATTAGCTTAATGCGTTTTAGCTTATATCTTACACTATGCTCTTGCAAGTTAGTAAAAAAATCTGCTGTTTCTTTTTCAAATTCAGTACCTTTTAATTTTAGTACATCTGGAATCAGTTCTATATGGGTTATGTTGTTAGCTTCTACCCATTTAAAAAATTTATCACTAGTAAATATACTCGAGTTTACACTTAGCACAAATTCTCCGTCTGGAGACATTTTTTTAAACTTATCAATTTCTATCTGCATAATATCATAGTTGAGCTGTCTGTCAATAATATAATTTAACAGACTTAGACTTGGCATGCATCCTGCCTCCCATACTGCTGATGCAAGGTTAGCATCACTGACTTTGTTCATTGCAGCACAAAAGATCGGATACTGAGTGTTAAATAGACTGTTCATCACTTCTATTTATCTGATCAGTTAATGGCTATAAATATATGTGAGATGATAAACAAAAAACTTGGATATTACACTGTAGGTTCAATTGAATTTGACAGCAAGATTAAAGCATGTATCTATGCACAATCAATTAATCAAGAAGTTAAATGGCATTTTAACAACGAAGTGTTTGAAAAATATCCGTGGCATATTGAGCCAGCTGAGTCGTTAGATGCACTGTACGACCGCCGTACTAAGCAGCTACGCGACTCTTACGACTATATTATGATAAGTTATAGCGGCGGTGCTGACAGTCAAAACATTGTAGAAAGTTTTATCAGGCAAGGGCTGCACATAGACGAGCTTGTAGTAAACACTATGGAAAAAGCAAATCTTAAACATACAGTAATTGATCCAAACAATAAAGATCCTAAAAATGCTGCGGCAGAGCATTACTTACAAACTATGCCCCGTCTTAAAGAAATAGAAAAGCGAGCACCTAAGACCAAAATAACCGTACTTGATATGAGCGACTATTTGTTTAATTCTTGGTTAGAAGCAGGGGATGCAAGTTGGGTTATGGATAAACGTGAAGGTCTAAATCCGTTAAACGTTACACGTTTCAACTATATACACTTTAATGATGTAAGAAAACAATTCGATAAAAGTAAAAAACTTGCACTTGTTTTAGGAGTAGAGAAACCTAGGACATTTATTCACACCAATAACAAGTATTATATAAGGTTTACTGACCGAGCTACTAACATCATTACTGTGGAAAATCATATTAAGGATTATGACAATGCTGTAGTAGAATATTTCTATTGGGCTCCTGAAAGTGTAGATATCCTTTGCAAGCAAGCATATGTTATTAAACACTGGTTAGAATTGACTCCTGATAAACAGCAGTTTTGGTTTCATAAAAATCTAACTGCCGATTTGTACAGACAAGTACACGAAAGAGAATTGCGACCGCTCCTATATACAACCTGGAATAACAATTGGTGGCAAGCAAACAAAGCTACACTAGACTGGTATAGTGAGTTTGATGCGTGGTACATAGAAGGACATAAAGGCACTAAACATCATTCAATTTGGAAAGAAGGTATTGACTATGTTAAGAAACATGCTAGTAACTTTGTAAATAAAACCCACGGCTTTGAAGATGGGTTAGCAATTCATGCATACAATTATGAAGTTTCAACAATGACGCCAGAAATAAATCCTGCTACATTGTTATGGGCTAAGTAATAGTAGCATTTAATGATTCAAGGAGAAAAAATGTCAACGAAATTTACAGAAAAACATCCACGAACTATTGGTAAAATGATATCATGGCGAGTGCTACTAACCATTTCACATATTATTAATGGCTTTTTAGCTACTGGCAGCATCTTAGTTGGTTTAAAAATTGCAGGTTGGGCTACAGTAATTAACAGTACGTTATATTGGTTGCATGAAAGAGTATGGAACTTCTTTGGTGCGATGCGTAAGCCAGATCCAGAAAAAGTATTTGAAGAAAAAGAATTTAGAGCTGCTGCTAAAATGATTTCTTGGCGTGTAGCAATTACAGCAAGTAACTTGTTTATTCCATTCCTAGTTACAGGAAGCTGGGGCAGTGCTGTTATCTTTGCAGGTTTAGCAACAGCAGTTAATATGGCATTGTACTATGCACACGAGCGTGTATGGAACGCAGTACCATGGGCCAAAGCAGTTGCAGAACTTGTTGATCCTTCGTTGAAAGCAGCAAAGGCAAAATAATTGTACGGGTTTGACAGCAACAAGTTTTACATAGAACTTAAACCTTGTACGCACAATGTTGGTTCTCCGAGAGAAGAATTTAAAATTCGTGCAAGACTGCTGCATTACACTTATAAAAATTTAATATTATCACACAGTGGAGGCACGGATAGTCAAGCAACTTTCCGTGCCTTTTATGATGAAAAAATTCCAGTAACTTGTGCGTTTATGCATATGCCAGGGTACAATGACAACGAACATGCTAATGTACTAGCACAAAAAGAAAAATATAACTTTGATCTTATAACAGTTACTATTGATCCGTATGTTGTCAAAGACGAGGTGATGCAACTATCAACTCAATTAGATATTCCACCTAATCAAATATTGCATAGTAAATTCTTATCACACCTTCCGGCTGACAGTACATTTATAGAAGGGTTTGATGGTCCTGACTTATATGTTAAAGATAAAAAGTTTTATTTGTTTGAAACTGCTAATAGTGTAGAGTATGCAAGACTTAGAGCCTACGATGCATTAAATGCAAATCATACCGTTGTTAAATTCAATGATGACGAGCATATTCTACTAAGCATACTTAAAGATGATATAGTACAAGCAGCATTACATGCTTGGGACTATTATTCTATCGACGGTTTATCATACTTAGGCGAAGAACCTATTAGTATCATTAACTATTGGGATCTATTTATAAAGCCAGTGTTCTTCGGAAAGCATTGGAAGTCCGATATTGACTATTACCCAAAGTATCAAGGGTGCGAAAAGATTGATTACATAATTGATGGTCCAGAACACAAGTACAGAGAAAATCAAATATTCTTAGAAATAAACGAACTAATGTTGCACTTACATCGAGGAACATCAGTTAAGCGTTATTGGCAGCGAAGTCCTTCCCAGTAAGTGCTACCCACATTTCGTCTAGTGTTAATTCACTTTGTCTACGGAATGGCAATCCATTGTACTTTACTTTTAAAAAGTCTTCAAATTCCGTAATAACATTTTCACATTGTTCAAACCCTACTTTTTTGCGACGAGGAATCATCATAGGAAATTCTTCACTAAAGCCTTCAAACTTAGTACTACTATTTCCTAACTTGCCCGGATAGTAATCGTTTATAAGTCTGTGAAACCATTTCCATCTAGTGTGTGCTATTAATATTCCAGGGCTCCATCGTCCCCATTGGTATATTGCTGTGCGTCCTACTTCAACATTATATCTATCAAACGCACAATCGCTTTCAATTTCCCATGCTTTCCACACGCCCTTTTTACTGTAGTCACTGTTGCTTCGTTGCCAAGTAACATCAGCCATACATAGAATAGGAAGCCCGTCTACATAATCTGCAAATTTCATTTGAGGTAATGCTCTAGGTCTATCACACTGAGCAATTTCACTTACTGTTTCTGCTTCATTTTCATAAAACTTTTTAATATTCATATCGATTATCTTAATGTCTATGCCTAAACTATTAGCAATAGCAACTGCATAACTAACATCATATATGTTTATATCGTCTTCAAATCGTACAACATATACATTAGGCTTTGCTCCAATATGTATAAACGCTCTAAGCATCATCTCGCTGTCAACACCTCCACTAAAAAATAGACTAGGAGTA
>Ga0307488_10005384_pt1 | contig 10571 bp, 10 predicted proteins | sample SB02metaG_FD_202248 | JGI IMG/M metagenome (GOLD analysis project Ga0307488, IMG submission 202248) | Sea-ice brine microbial communities from Beaufort Sea near Barrow, Alaska, United States - SB 0.2 | ecosystem: Environmental > Aquatic > Marine > Coastal | place: USA: Alaska | collected...
CTTTCTAACTGTGTCTTCAGAAAAGTATATATAATATCCATCGTTTTCATCTTCTCTAAAGATATTTCTATTAGGAACTAATGCAGCTCCCATAAGAATCTTCTTTTCTTTATCTACCTCAGCAAGCTGAATCTTCTTTTCTTCACTTAAGGCAATAAACTTTTCGTCTATTGCAGGTTTATCTACGATGCTAATTGCTTCGATTCCTGATAATGCTGCCTCTTCGTCTATTAGTAATTCTACTATTCTCATAATTATATTTTTACTTATTAAAATCCACTATATTCTACACTAGCTGTATTTTCATTTATTTTGTCATCTATCTCATTAACTGATAGATTTATTACTGGAGTCCTATCACTTGTAGCTGCTACCGTTTGAGCTAATTGGTCAGCAGAAGATGTGCCAACTACATTAAAGGCAGGAGCGTTTACCACTCCACCTCCAGAACCACCAACTCCGCCCGATGAAGGTTTCTTAAATGAGGTAATGGTAGTTGCTAATATATTAGCTATGCTTATTCCTGCACTTACATTATTTCTAATTCTTAGCGGTGTCGTTACGGGGAGTGTAAGTCCAAGACTTGCTGTGTCTTCTGCTACGGTTACTGCATTTGCTGCCTGAGTTTTTATAACTATATCAGCTATAGCAGCTCCTTTTTCTATCACTAAAGAAGCTTTTTGTAGAGCTTCATTCTCTCCTGCAATAGTTCCTAATAATTTTGAAATTCCTTGAGCAAACCCTACATATTCACTATTTATAGATTTCTTATTTCCTATAAACGCTTTTTCTTTTGCTAAATCATTCTTTCTTAATTCATCCTGCATATTAAACAGCTCTATGTCAGCATTAGCTCGCTCCGAAGTTCCTCCAGCAAAAGACTCCACTAACTCTTCCTGTGCAAGTATATTAGCTTTAAATACCGCAGCTCTAGCAGTAAAATATGCTTCATCATCTCCAAGACTAGTTTTTAGAGATTCTGTTTTTATTAAATCAAATTTCCTCCTAATCTTTTGCTCCTCGAGTAATAGTCTTAATAGTTTTAAATCTCCAGCAGCTTCAATTTGCTCTTTTACTTTTAGCCTATCCTCCGCTGCTATTCTTACTTCATTAGTGAATTTAGCTTCAGCGTCAGCTATTGATTCAGCTTTTTCTTTATCGCTAATATTTTGTTTAGCTACAGATTTCTTATGATTTTCTAACCTTACCTTTTCTCTTTCGATAAAGTTCTTTATTGTTATGTCTAGCTTGGCAAGTTCATTTTCTTCAAATTGAGCTGTTCTTTCTTCATTAGTTTGACCATCTTTATTTATAGCTTGTTCTCTATATCTTTGCTCTATTTTCTCTAGTTGAAGTAGTTTTTGCTCAAATACCTTTGGGTCTGTTCTTCTAGAGCCAGCACCACCATCTGCTTTGCTTCTTAAGACTTTTAATTTTTGCTGTAATTTTGTTAAATTTGCTATTACTTCATCTGCCTCTCTTACTGACTGTTGTTTTATTTCATTAAAATTATCTTCTCTTGTTTTTTCATTTCTTTTTCGTGTTTCAGATTCAGATTCACCTTGAAGTTGTTGACGCCTTTTATCTCCATTCTTTAAGATTGCTAAACCTCCTTCAATATTCTTTTTTATTTCCTCTTGCTTCTCTTCTATGGTTCTAGTGTCTGTCGCTATTTTATTTTTAATGTTCGATTGAATAGCCGATTCTCCACCAAATATCTTATCAAAGTACCCCACTTCCTCTTCCATAAACTCTTTTATGGCTTTATTACGTTCAGCAGCATCTTCAATCTCAGATATGTCTCTCATCTTTCTCTTTCTTGAGAAAGTTTCTGAATTTAACTCTATAGTAGCTTCTATTTCAGCCCTTATAACTAACTGGTCAATATAATCTTCTGTGGCTATCCTGAGATTATCAAGACTTACTTTTAATTGTCCATTATTGTCAACAGCATCAGGAATAGCTTGACCTAAAGCATTTAAAGCTTCCAAACGAGCAGCTTCACTTGAATTACTATCTTCAAGAACCCCTATATATCCAAGTAATTCTAATCTGTTTTCTTTTATAGGGGTAAGAAGTGATTCCATCTTCTTTTTCAGTTCATCTGCACCTTTAGTTGCTTTAAAAAAGAACGCATACACTTGGTCTCCGTATGCAATTAACAATTGAATAGCAATCATTACGCCTCCTATACCAAAAAGAGACTTAAATAAGTTCTTGAATGAAGTTGCAAGATTATCACTTGTATTTATTAAACTACCAAATAACGAAGCTATTTGACCAACGTTATTCGCTACACCATTAAATCCAAAACGTAAATCAGATGCTGCTCTACCTGCTTCAGTAAGTATGGCATTGTTTAGACCTACCTGAGTTCTAAATTGACCGCTTCCTTTATTTATATTCTTTTGTGTAGCAGCTGCAGCCTGATTGTTTGCCTGAATTTGCTGTTTTGTCTGTAAATTAACTAAAGCTATTGCTTTCGCTGACTTATCTTCTGCTGCTGCTAATCTCTTTTGAGCAGCTGCAAGACCATCTACACTTACTTTAGTTTTTTTTAAGCTAACATCAGCCTTCCCAGATTTTACATTAATGCTTACTATAATTTCACTTGCCATAGTATTCTCTTTTTGTTCGTTCCATCATTTCACTCCAGTTAGCTACAGCTTTATATTTGCCTTTAGCAATATCTATATTCTTAGATTGACCATACCAGTCATCAGTACTCAGTAATTCTAATATCTCCTTTATCATTCGATTATTTCGTCTGCGTTTAAATTTATAAGCTCCAGCTTTGACTTGCCAGTAAGTAAACTTGTTGTTATAGAATTAATCCTATACACCACATCTTGTACCTTAAGTTGGTCATTTAATTTATACTTTATCAAAAAACTAGGTGGAAGGAATGCCTCAAACCTAAATATTCTTTTAGTTGGGTCAAATATACTTTTGATGTATTTTTTATAAAACTTATTGAATAGTGAATTAGATGCAGAACCAAAATCAGCAAGCAAGAACTCATCTATCTCGGCATTAAACGTAAGCGAATAGCTAGGAGCTGTTTCGTAGAATCCGTCAGAGTTTAAAGCTACAGTTTCATTTGTATTTGAAGGTCTATAATACTGAGTATATCTACCAGACTCATCTCTATTGGCAGAATTAAAGTTTATGCCACTTGTCGTTGTTTCTCTTATGCCATAAAAAAGTAAAGATTTTACGTTTTCAGAATTGTAGTTACCTTTGGGCGGAACTGACGGCGTAACTAATGGGTCTACACCTGCGAGTTCTGCATCTTCCGTTGAAAAATCACCTCCTGCAGCATAACCCCATTGAATATCAGTGTTCTCTATTCTTTCATATTTAAGTATAGAGAAAGGAGATTCAATTTCATATTTTTCTCCAAAGAACAAGTCTATATCTGGGTATAATTCAGAAAGAACTACGTTTGAATCGCCAAAAGAGTCTCCAAATACATCTTCATGATTAGATTTCAATAGAGTTTCACTTTCTTTATATTTAAAGTCTATCTCAGAGAACGGTAAAGAAGTATCTACTACATGGGACTCTATATTTATATATTTAGTTATATCTATTAATCCTGCTGTTTGATTGTTTAAAGCATCAGTATAGTAATCGTCTAGGGTTTGTATTTTTAATACATTTGGATTGCCATTTGAATCTACACCATACTCAGAGTCATTTTCATCATCTATAGGATAAGCTGTTAAATTAAACATCTTAAATAGACCCTTCATGAAGTCAGATATTTTCATATCAGGCATTTCACCCTTTATAGATATAATTCTATCATTAGTGTCGAGACCATTACTACCACTTTTAGTGGTGTATATTTCAAAATCATCAGGATTTTGAAAGCCTAAAGTAGTACCCTTATCTGCCCTAGCCTCAACTCTTATATCTACATCCTGCATCGGTGTTTTTGATGAAAACTCAATATAATAAACTTGATTTTCGGATAATCCAGAGTTAACACTGATTAATTGCACAGTATCACCAGACCCCTCTATAGTTTGAGAGTTACCTGTTTCTTTGTCAACCCACTTTAACCTCCAGTCAATAGTTTGCTCAGTAGGTTGGGGATATACATGAACTTTAAAATCACGATAATCTCCATTAATATTATTTGAAGTATATTGAGGTGTTATTGTAAATTCTCCATTATTTTCAGAAAAGTAATTAAAATCCGTATTTGTCTGGGCTGCATAATTATAGAAATCTGTAGGTGTTGCTGAGTAAAAATAGTTACCTTCATCTTCAGCCTCTATAATACTATTGGCTGAGTTACTCATCCATAAATATAAGTTTGATATAGCAGGATTATGCTTAGAAAAGAAGTCTTTAGTCCCAGAAATATCAGATGGTATTAAAACTAAGTCAAATTTAGCCTCTATTGCTTTAATAAAATGATAAACCTTTATTGCGGGCTTTAAATCAGTTTCATTAACCCCTCGACTTACATATTGGTCAAACTCAGCATCAGTCCAAGACGAGGCATCAGCAGGTCTGTATAAGTTTCCATCGTAATTAATTGCAGAATCATGTGCTAATGAAGAATTATAAAATAAACGTTTTTTATTAGTTATTAAGGGTAGTATAAGGGCTGAAGTATCTCCATCTACAGTTTTCCCTTCAGTTCCGAATATAGACAATGCGTTATTACGATTGTAATCAAAATTAAAGGAAGTCATATCTAACGAAGACAGCTTTAAGTCCTTAAATTTATCGTTTAAAGTTATCGTGTTACCGAAGAATCTTAATTTGTATGAAATTGCTACATTATTATTCATAACAACACCACTAAGAAAAACCTTTCCTCTTCTAAATAATAAGTGATTTATGAATATATTAGATTCATGTTTCACTCTACCGTCAAAACTATTAGTCGTTATATTGAAGTTATAAAAATGCCTAAATATTTTATTATTATTATCAGATGCAGGAACTTCAAATGTTTTTGAATAATCAGTAAAAACTTTACTTATATCTTTAACGTCCTTAATATTAGACTTTATTTCAATAGTGTTATCGGGGTTTAAATCTACCCTCTGTCCTTTTACGTATAATTGTATTTCTCTCATTTATCTTACGCTTTGTATAAAGTCAGAATCTGCGGAAAACGAAAGCTCATAATTTATAAGCTTATCATTTGCTCTAGTCTTTAGCTCTAATGAATTACTTTCTAAAGTTACAGGTACAGCTAAGTCGCTAGTAACATTAGTTGGGCTTCTAAACCTAGAGTCATGAATATAAACATACTCAGACACCATTAACTCTTTTATAACCTCATTGTAACTTTCATCTATAAACCCAGTATTCATAATCAAAGATTCTTTTCCTTGATTCTTTAAATAAGAATTAGAGTGCTTAGAAGCATTATAAGAAGCTCCTGTAGATTTAATTTCTAATTTAGTTGACTCGTATGATTCTCTAGTGGAGGAAATGCTATCTTTTCTTTTTGCAAAGAACCACATGTCTTGCATTACACCAAACTTATTTATAAATGAAATCTTATAAGGAATGTTTTTACAATCTTCTATGCATTTAATCTCTATTATTTTCTCTATACCTCCGCTAATATATTTTATTTTATCAGTATTTTCAGGAACATCTGAAATGTCAACAGAATCCTGAGAATTTGTTGTTGTATCTGCTGTCTTATCTATAGTTATAACACTTAAAGCTAAGGGGTTTAATTTGACCTCTTGTGCAATAGTAAACAAACTAGAGCTTCCAGTTACTAAAGTTCCTGTATCAGAAACACCTTCAGCGTATGTAACGCTAACAGACCCGTCATCTCTAGTGTAAAATGGTATTGTTAGAGATGAACCACAAAGATTATGAATAACCTTGTTAGATATTAACAAGTCTTTAGATAACTCTGGATTTATGCCATCTTCATTATCTCCATAACCTCTAAAAGCAATAGCTCTCTCAGAGAAAGTGTCTGTACTATCATCAGAATATGTCCTAGTAACAACCCAGTAAACCCACTTACTTTGAACTAAAGTATTGTAATCTCCATTAAATTCTATTTCTACAAAATCTTTTATCAATTCAGAAACCTCAAATATAATTATATCCTCTGTAGTTAATTTTGTTTTTTGTAGTGTGTAGTCAGGAGTTACAGGTACGTTATTGATGTTTCCTCCGTAAACCCACAATTCAAGCTTTGCTTTTACTAAATCTGCCATTTTATATATTTTTTTTAACTAAGTTGCCAGTTTGATGTGAAACAAGTATTATCTCTATGGTATCTAGCTCCATTATCTATCAATTCTTCTAACCTATAAGAACTTGAATATTGAAAGTCTGTGCTTACTGGGTATGAAAAGATGTGCCTCTTAAATTCCAGCTTATTAGTATTACCTCCAATCCATCCAAGAGTAGTTTTATACGGAGCACTGGAAGGTACTCGGTTAGCTCCTATATGGGAAATTAATTCAGTATGTGTTGCTACATTTCCACAACCAATAACATGAATTATATTTTCTTCTGCACTTGAAGAAACTCTGTGCTGAGCTACTAAAAGTCTACCAGTATATCTAGCATCATGCGGAGACTCTATAGTTATAATGTTTGATTCTGCATTTAAAAGACTAGGTGAAGCATAAACTATTGGTAGGGTGCTGTAAGTCCATTGTTTAGCTGAGGAAAATAGATTAATTTCGCTTCCACCAAAAATATCATAAGGGTTAGTGTTTAATTCTGGAGCATAGTTCGGAGTATCGTCAGAGAACACTATTCTTAATCCTCCACCTCTAGTTGCATTAGGTAACGGGAATACGTTTCCATTTATTTTTACTATTACTGTTGTGTGATTCTGTATTCCTACAAATGGGTCTCTATTGTTTTGATTTTCAAGCGTTACAACCGTTAAATAACCTTCCGTTACTGGATTCACAGAAGCAACTACAGCAGGGCAAGTAGAAGTAAATTCATATCCATACTCAGTAGGGATTGGCTGTTGAATTTCTAACTCTACAACTTCACCATAAGTGTCAATATCAGATTGAGTCGAAGTGTATGTTATGGTTTGACTTATGCCTGAGCTAAATGAATTTGGGTCTGAGAAAGAAACAGTTTCTCCTGTCGCTTCTAACCACTCATTGTTATATTCGTCCCATCCACCTGAAGTTACAAAAGCTCCAGTGTTATTTCCTTTTATGCCAATTCTAAATTTTACAGGCGTTTTTAGCCTAGAAAATGTAACTGAATAATTTCCAACTTGCTTTCCTGTTGTGCTTAATTCATATTTTATAGTACCTACGTCATTACCTTTCTGAATAACGTCTCCACATTCAGACTGAAATATTCTTACAGGTGGGCTGTCTGAAGGGGTCGGGTCTGGCGGAACTACAAACGCATTAGCTACATTTATGTAGTACGGACTTCTTACATTAATCTTTTTTATATCAGTTACTGCCATTACTCAAATTTTATTGTTTTACCTTTTAAATCAAATCCTGCCTGAATTAGCAAGTCCTCCACACTTAGCTTTACATCTTCCACAATTGGAGCAACTAGCTTTAGATTTGCCATGTGCTTTTCTACTGTTCTTGATATGAAGTTTGTCGGTCTTATTCCGTTCGATGCTAGAGATTTTACTATCTTCTTTGCTAGTGCTAGAACCTTTGGACTTCCTGCCCCTAGAGACTGAAGACTTTGGTTCTGACTTACTCCCCTGTAATTTACTGGTTTCGCTATTATCCATTTTGCTATGTCTTCTACTCTTACTGTTGTGGTTGTTGTCCCTTTGTCTATATCTAATAGGTGGTCATCACCTCTAATATCTATACTTAAATTGTTTAATGCCGATGAATTTACTATAGAATTTATTTCAGCAGAACTTTCACCTGTTGCATTTATTGAATTGTTCTCATATTGCATTCTACTCTGCTGAGGTGCTGCCATCTCTTTACGCAAAAGGTCTACTAGCTTGTCGCTGTAGCTTTTCATGTAGGCTTCTGTATTCTTTATTCTTAAGGACATTGGCTACCGTCTGCATTAATTAGTCCCATGTCATTGTTTGGCATATTGATATTAATTGTCATTGACCATCCAGTAACTTTATTTTCAAATCTATCTTCAAATAATTGTGCTGTTGGAGTGCCTTGAATTTCATAATTAAAATCATTAAGTCCACCTCTTCTTATAGAGCTTTGTAATCCATTAACTACATTAAGCAATGAGTTATGTATATCGTGCTTATTATCTAATCCTAAATGTGGCTTAGAAAGGCTCTGCTTGTCATCCTTATACTCATCTACTACATCCATTACAATTATATTCATAGACAAACCCATTATGTACTCTTCGAACTGCATAGAGATGATGCCAACATGAGCTAGAGGGAATATAGATTGCTTTGATAAATCTACTTCTAGTAAATCACCAAAGGTTACTGAATTTATAGAAACACTACCGTTTAGATATGCGTGTATTCTATCAATTAAATCGTAGTATGTTTTCATTGTTTATATTGTTTTCTTATCATTGCAGCTTCTATTTCATTCTTCTCCTTTTCAAACATAAGGAAGGTTAAGCATTGGTGTAACGGTAAGGCTGTAATTTCGTCAAATCTTCTGACATCGCCTTGAGCGAGTCCGTAAATTGATTGATACCAACCCCACTTTTTTCCAAAGCCTCCCTCAGAGGAGAAGTTGTGTCCTTCTCCTGTTTCAGAGCTTTCAGTATATAATTCGATGTAGCTTTCGTTAACTCCATCCCTAAACGATAAAAAAAAACCATACAACTCATTACAACACTTAATGGCATTAATTTCATCAGCTCTTGTACTTCTTCATTGGCATCGTACGGAGCTACAGTATATTTCTCACCCTTCTCAAAGTTAATCACCCTGTATAAGATTGCCATCGCTTTATGCATATTCTCCCAATCACCGAAGTAACTCTCTAAATCTATATACTCACCAAGAGACATATCATCTAACTTTGGTATGAATCCCATTTTAACTCCTTCTAGCTTGAACGTACGGATAAGCTCATACTCCTCTTTGAATGCCCCTGAGAGCACTTTTAAGACACTTTCTACTGCCGTGAAGGGTAAGAGGTTCACTTGGTCTGATTCAAGCCCGCAAAACCCCTCTATTAGCTTTCTGTTTATTTGCTCAGCGTCTTCAGTTTCATTTAAACCTTCTATTGATGCCAAGTAAGATTGATAACTACCGAGCGTTATCTCATGTAGGGAATCTGGCACAATTAACTTTATTTCTTTCTGCATAACATTTAAGTAACTGTATTATTAATAATTGTATCTCTGATGTAAATTTACGAAAAATTAGGTGTTGCTACTGAATATATGTCAGCTTATTATATATATAATTATATTGTATAATTATATACAGTTAAAATAACCTTATACATAATTATATATATTATATACATAATTATATTGTATAATTATATACTAAATATATACAGTACTTTAGTATTAATATATATATATAATATATAAACTGACAAATAGACAGTTGGAGATTAGTTATTCTTTTTGTAGAGGTAGCAATAAAGTTCCCACACCTTAGTACAGGCATCAGGATTAGAGTATTTAGCCTCTGATGTTATTGTCTTGCCATTGTCATTTATTATAATTCTATATTTACCTGTCTTTGCAGGTTTAATAGAAAAGTCTATCTCAGGTTCAACGTGAATCTTTATTCTATTTTGTAAACACCACTGCATACACTTATGCATATCATTACTGTAGATTGGATATGTTTTTACTTTCATTCTCTTAGCCATAAAGCAAATATATAACATTATTCTGTCAGGTGGAGATTATTAGTCTATCTGGAGACGTGGTTAATATAGCCCATACGCCCCCTTTTCACTGAGAGTACCCACATAAAACTACTTTGACGCATTTTAAGCGTTTCTGAGGCACTTTCTTTATATAAGTGGATATAATGTATATAAAATAGGTTAAAAGCTCTTAGGAGGTCTCTTAGATAGCTTAAATTGGCTGTATGGAGGTAAAATAGAGGAACGAAGCAACCAATCAACCCTCCTTTTAATCATAACTAACTGATTATCAATAATAGCTTTAAATATAACGCATAAAAAAAGCACCGTTTTAAGGGTGCTATCTTTAATTAATATACTAAAATGTTTATTTATTTATGCCTCATAAGTCTCTGTAAAGGTTAATGAAGCGTTAACAGTACCCAAATCAACATACATATGCTTAAGGTCATTAAATAGCTTAAATATACTATCAATACTAATAAAGTAATCATTCTCTTTAATCTCTAAGCGTTGCACCTGTTCGCCATCTAAGTTAATAACTATAATCGCGCTTCCATAAAATTCATCGTTTCGATATCTTTCATCTATTCTTTCAGTTCTATTTTCAATGATGCCTAATAAATCTAACTTTGTATATTGTTTTAAGTTTTCATATAGATAAGCCTGATTTTCCCTTAGTATTGCATTCTTTGTTTCTTTGTTGTTTCCGTTGTATCTCATGATTATTAGTTTAGTTTATTATATAAATTTAATAGCTCTTTAGTTTTGTTAAATTGTATGTTAGTT
>Ga0307488_10005385_pt1 | contig 10568 bp, 2 predicted proteins | sample SB02metaG_FD_202248 | JGI IMG/M metagenome (GOLD analysis project Ga0307488, IMG submission 202248) | Sea-ice brine microbial communities from Beaufort Sea near Barrow, Alaska, United States - SB 0.2 | ecosystem: Environmental > Aquatic > Marine > Coastal | place: USA: Alaska | collected 2017-05-06
TTTGATCCATGAGTTCGTGAGACTCTAGAGGTGGTAGCTTTTTAGCTATTTCAATCTCTATTGCATTAATCTTAATATCTTCTTTTAGCGTGGTATAGGTCATCACTAGTGATATTATACCTCCAACAATCATTACGATTGTTTTTAAGTCGATTTGCAAATCTGGTTTATTGTCTCCGTCAATGTCGATGTCTACTTTCTTATTTAACATATTATTATTTTCTTTTAGATTTTTTACTTTTACTTTTAGATTTAGATTTACTTCCTTTTCTTTTCTTAGGTTTTTTAGATCCCCTTATGTCATAAGGATTTAAGCCTAAACTCCACTGATCCCATCCTAAAGCTAAAGCTATAGATTGCCACATTTCAGTGTCTTTTTCTGCAGCAGTTTTTAAGTTATCTATTTTCATAAACAACCTATCTAAGGGAATGTTTGTTGTAGCGGATATTATTTTTGATACAGCTAAATATGCTGGATTTTCTAAACTTAAACCTTCACGCATTATATCATCTTTGTTATATTGCCAGGTTTTAGCAGCTGATCTTAGTTTATTAATTTTAGATGAAATAGGTGGTGATATAGATAAAGCCTGTAGTGCTGCATTTTGAAAATCAGGTCTTGATTTTTTACTTTGTCTTATAGCTTCTAACACTACATTTTTACCAGCAGCAACAGCAGCTCCATAAATCCCTAAACCTCTAAGTAATGAGTCAGCCATTCCGTTAGCTATTCTACCTCCTTTAGGATCTAACTCTTCATCATCGTCAAATAATACAGCAAATAAAGCAGCTTGTAAAGCGTTAAATATAAGGTTTTGAATAAAACCATAGTATAAAACCTTACTCATGTTTGTTTTCCAATCACCTCTACCATTTATTAAATCTTGTATAGCTCTTTTCTGTAGCCTAGTATACTGCATAGGTGTATTAGCAAAAGCTAATATAACTCTACCAAGTGGTCCAGCTTGTTGTTGACTAATTTTATCAGGTCTACTTGATTGTTGTGCCTCTTCAGATAGCTCTCTCCATTGTAATAGTGTTTCTGCTTCAGCTTCTAGCTTAGTCATACCTCCTTTCATCAAGGTATTAATTCTATTTCTATAAAAAGTAGCTCCACCTGAAGCAATAGCAAAACTATCTGCTATTTGTGTAGGTAAAAAACCTTTAGTAAGTAAATAATTTAACGCTGCTTTAGCTTTGTTTCTTTTATTTGCTACAGCAGTAGCAAGTTCTGCTGCGTTTATATCTCCTTGAAGACCTGATCTTCTTTGCTTTAAAAAATCAGAGTTAAACAAAAACACAAAATCAGCCCAATACTGCTCTGTATTAGCAAAAGCTTTACCAGCTGCTATAATATTATTATCCGTTTGGTTTATATAGTTAAAAGCAGAAATAGTCTGTAGTACAGCGGATCTAGCATTAAAAAACATGATAGCACCAACAGAGTTGTTAACCCAATTCATAAAGTTATTAGCAACTTTATTTTTAGGACCTCCCTGTAGTCTGTTACTACCCGTTTCCATTCTCATTAAAATGTCCTCTAATGCTTCTCTAAAATCACTACCATGTAATGCCTCTATTTTATTTAAATTATCTTTTGAAAATATTTCGTTTTTGTTTTCGATCCAAGTTTTTAAATACTTTTTTCTTCCTATACGTTTAGTTATATCCTCTAAATCTGCAGGTATACTTCCTGTCAACCAAAACTCTCCTGGTTGTATATACGCTTTATCTTGTTTTGTTATTTTACTTAAGCTTTCTGCAAAAGCTACATATTCAGGATTTGATTCCACTATTTTACTTAAAGCATCTAAATCTCTTTGAGATAAGCCTGGAATTTCAAAGCCTGCTTTGTTAAACAAGTAAACTCTTATTGCACTATCAATTGTAAAATTACCATATCCAGAATCTTTGTTCAATACTTCTTTAACGTTAGGATATTGTTTTAGTAATGCTCTATAGTCATTGCTTAAAGCTTGTCTAGCTTTGTCTATACTTGCCATTGCTTGAGCAAACGGTCTAAATAAGGTTTCATTAAAAAACTTTAACTGCTTGTCTCCTTCTTTTCCTTTACCTATAAAATTATAAATCAAACCTTTAAAATCTTCCGCAGATGGATCCATTATGAAAGCCCACTTACCTTTGTCTCGTCCTTGAGACATAGCTCTTGCTCTAGAAAATACTTTTTCAGCACCAATACCAGTGTTTTCCTCAATTATTTGATTGAACTGATCACTTATAGTTTCTCTTACAGAAGATCTAAAAGGATAGTTTTCTTCAAAGAAATCTTTTCTATTTTGTTCTACTAAAGCATCTAATCTTTTTGCTTCATTTATAGTTTGATCAATCGTTGGTTCTTTGCCAGTCTCTCTAATTGACGATCTAAAATCTCCAGAACTTTCTAAATTTTTTACATTTTCTTGAACTGCTACACCAATTTCTTGATAAAATTCTACAACTTTATTTAATTTTACTTTTTCAACTTTAACAGTTTGTTCGCTACTATTAGGGTCTAAAACATTAGAAACGACAGAGTTAAATTGTTCAATGATAAAAGCTTTACCTTTTATGTATGGTTTGGCTTTTTCATAAGATATAGTACTAGCAAAGTCCTCTCCATATATTTTACCATAAGTAGGCGAACCTTTTCTAATATCTATTAAGTTTAACATAAATTCATTAGAAGTTTCCGCATTGTAGTATCTAACCATACCTGTTATACCCGGTTCCCAATAAAAAGGCATATGTTGTTTATAAGTACTATTTATAATAGTATCATAACTTTCAGGAAGATAAGTAGTTTCGTAATCTTTTAAAGTTAAGTCAAAAGCATCTGAAGGGTTTTCAGAGAAAACGTGATCCAATGCAATAACGTTCATAGTAACAGCTTGGATTATATGTTCTAAAACCATCACCTCCTCTAGTTGATTTGGAATATCTGGAAGTTTTCCTAGTTCAGCAGCAGTTCTTGCTATTGCATTAGTTTGAGAATTCATAGCTTTAAACAAAAACAACATTTGACTTGGAGATATTATTCCACTTCCTTTAGGACCTATTTCTCTTAGTTTTTTAATTAAAAGATCATAAGCTATTTTACTTTTAATACCAACCTCTTGTATAGCCTCAATTTGTTCATCAGTATACATTACGCCTTTTGGTGGTTTAAAAACCCAATCACTAAACTTAGCTTTACCTTTTATACCTGATTTTCTAACTTTTTTACTTGGTTTTAAAGTTATACCAGGATTTTCATAAACTAAAGCATCAGGCATAGGAATATATCCTTCTTCATCTTTATTAGGTACTCCTTCTAATATGTTATTATTTAAATCATCTACGTTTTCTATGACCCCATATCTTTGGTCATTATTACTATTTTCTTTTAAACCTATAAATTTAATATCTCTTAAGCCATTTGCAACCCAACCACCTCTACTGATTTTACTAGCTGATGTAAAACCAGGTCCATAATACAGTAAAAATTGCTCTCTACCTAACTGCTTCGCTATAGTATTCAAAGCCACTCTTCCATTAATTAAATCTTCTTTACTATTATAACTAAATTTAACGTCTGGATAACCAGCTGCTTCCATTATACTACCATAAGCATTTACCTCTATGGTTTCTTGCATTTTATTAGCTATAAATTCATTTAATTTAAAGCCATCTAATTTTTTAACAACTTTCTTACCAGCTACTTTATCATGTATAGGTTGTAATTCTTCTGCTATTTTTTTAATCTGTGAGTCATTCAATAAATTTGTTCCAGCAAAAAGATTATTTATAAACCAATCCATGTTACCTTCTGCAAGATTTAAATATTCTATAGCTTGAGTACTTCTTAGAATAGAACCAACTTGCTCTTGTACTTGTATAGGAAGATTTCTAATTTCTTTAGTTGAAGATCTGAATGAATCAAATGATTTTTGTTCATTAGATTTTTTATCAATCTCATTTGCAATATTATTTAAAACTGTTTTAACACCAACAGCAGTGTTAATATCACTATCTGGAGTAAGTTGTATAAGATTTTTAGGATCTGATGCAAATTCATCTATAGATTGTTGTGCTATTTCTGTAGTTATTTCCGTTGCATAAGAATTTTGTCTTTCTCTTAAAGTTGTATATTTAAACTTACTGGAAGTATGGAAAGATGTCCATGCAGCTCGTGATGGAGCTTTAATTCTAAAAATTCCTTTAACAAAATAAGTTGTTTTTCCTGTATCAGGATTAACTTTTTTAACTTTTTCTTGACCTTTTTTACCAGGTATTTTTGTTACTTCAAAAAGTTTTGGAGTACTTCTAGTAAATTTTCTTTTTATTGTTTCTAAAGAATATGCAGCAATAGCACCCTCGTAACTTTGTTCTATGAAGTTTAAATATTCAGGACTAATAACAGTTTTACCATCTACTTGAGAAATCGTACCCATACTAGCTTTGACAATATTCCTAGCTTTTGTTTCTATTATAGTTTGTATAACTTCTAATATTCTTTCTGGACCTTCTGAAATTATATCTTGCTCGTTAGCATACAGCTCTTGAATAGCGATTATAACTTCATCTTTAGCTTGTTTAACTACTTCGTCTTTTACGATGCTAAAATCAGAAAAAGATTTCATTGGCCTTACTTTATCTGTATTTTCGCCTAAAACTACTGATTCATCAATAGGTTCTATGAGTAAATCTTCAACTCTTTGAGCAGCCATTAGTAAATCATCTGGTATATACTCTAAAAGTCTTTCGTTAAAAAAAGTATTAATCCAAGCAGGTAATGAATCATTTTTATTTTTATCATAAGTACTGACAAGACCTTTTATACCTCTATTACCTTGTGAAAACCCTTTAATAATATCCCTTAACCCTTCATCAGTTATAATTCTTTCTCCTTTACTATTTTCTAATGTATAAAAATTCACAAAATCTTTTGTCCCTGGTATTCTAATACCGTTTTTTATTCTACTTTTAATTTCATTTTCCCATTCTAAACCAATTAATAAACCAGCTGTGTCGGTTTTTCCATATTCTTTTAATATATTCCCAGTCTCTTCAAATAAAGATTGTTTAGATTCTTGTGCTTTTTTGGTTTGTTTTCTAGTTGGTTTTTTAAAACGTTTATCAAAAGACTCAGGAGCAATTTCTTGTTGTGTAGCTATTCTATCTTCTTCTTTTATAGCATTTATTTCTTCAATAAAAGCACTTCTTGCTTTTCCACCTTTATTGTAAACCTTGTTATAAGATTTTATAAAATCAAAAACATCTTTACCAGTTTCAAATTTAAGTGAACTAGGTATAGGTTTTCCTGTCAAAGCTCTAAAAGCTTTTGTTATAATATTAATAATATTTTGCAAAATACTATCACTAATGTCTATACCATCTCCTTTTCCATCTATTTCTTTTGTGACTTTAAAAAGTTGCATTTCTTCACTGATCACAGTCATGAATTCATCAAATTGCTTTTTTCCTTTATAAGCTTTGTCGAACCTTTGGTTTATTCTATTAAAAACTTCTGAACTCATTTTACCAGCTTTAACTTGTTGAGCTAAATATGAGTTAAGTTCCTTGTATAGGTTTTCAAACACCTGAGGATTATTCCCTATAACCTTAGTTAATACAGCATGTAACAACTCATGATTTGCAGCTAAAGCATTTTTAACAGTACCGTCTGCGTTTGTTTTAGATTCGTTGTCTAGTATAATTTCTTGACTACCATCTTTTAAAACTAAAATATTTCCATTAGCATTAGTAAAACCTTTTTTAATTTTATTTATTACATCAGCTCTGTCTTGTTCATTTAAACCATCTAGACTTTCTATCAAACCTGCTGCTGCTTTTTCATCTATCATTAAGTTCCAAGCAGCTTGTGCTTGTTTTGTAGTTTCATAAGTTTCAGAATTTAAACCGTCAATTCCATTAGCAAAAGCTTCCATTAGCTTTGTATCTTCTTTGCTTATCTTAATTAATTGATTTTTATAAGCTAATTTTGTTAACTCTTCTTTACGGTTATTTATTTGAGCTTTAACAGGTTCAGGTATTAATTCTTTGGCTACACCTTTATATTGTTTATTTAATGCTTGAATCTCCATCAAAGCTAAAATAGCTTCCTCTTTGTCTTTAGCATTAGTCATGTTATTAGGAAGTTGCATATGAGCATTTCTAGCATCCCCTATTAAATTGATTTTCTCTCTTTTTTCTTGTTCAGTAAGAAAATCGCTTTTCATAACAGCATCTTGCATTTCTTTGTAAAACTTTTCTGAATTTTGATCACTTCCGTATTTAGCTGATATTTTAGCTACAGTAGTTCTGTATTCAAGCATTCCTTGTCTAACAGCTCCACCAGCTATAGGAAGAAATGTTCCAACCGCAAGACCTTGCAATGCTGATTCATATAATTCACCTGCATCAAAAACGTTTTTACCACCAGAATATGTTTCACCAGCTTGACCAATTATACCTTGACCTGTTTCAGTTATAGCTTCAAAAAAACCAGATTGACCAGCAGCGAGAACTGTTTGCCCACCACCTCTCAAAGCTTTAGCACCTTCTAATCTAATTAACGATCCAAAAGCTTTTTTACCTAACAAAAGAGCGGCAACACTTTTCTTTACACCAATATATTCTAAAGCTCCTCCAGCTAAACCTTGCATAACAGCCAGTCCTTTTTTATCTTTATTTTCATTCATTATCCTCATCAACTGATCATTGGTAGGTTCTTCACCTTCAGGTATATCAAATTCTTTCCGTGCAATAGCTTTTAAGTTAGCTCTATAACCCCCACCACCTTCTTGCATTGCAGCACTAACACCGTATGTTAGCATAGCTAAAGGTATTTGCAACACGTTTTGTGTTATAGAACCTACTAAATCATTAGCCGTCATTCCATCTTCATCAGTAAATTCATTAGCTTTAGTCCATTGACTTTTCCACTCTAATTTGTTTAAATAATCAAGGGTTTTATTTAAAGACTCTTCACTACCCTCTTGAAGTTCAGTGTATTCATTTAACCATTCTTCGGCGGTCTTGGTTTGCATACTAGCTGCTCTAGTTCCTTCACCGATAACTCTGCTAACGTCATCAGTTAGTTTTATTTCTCCTGAATCTAATCGTGCTTTTATTTCATTTAAGTTTTTGACATTTTGTGAATTAGCCGATCCTTTTACGCCTGAAAGAATACTTTGAAAGTTTTCATTAAGAGTTCTACCAAATTGATCAAGGTTTTCGCCTATGTTTCCAAAAGCGCCAATATCTTTTTCGCTACCTTCATAACCTAGCGCTTGTCTTTGTAGGTTTCTAAACTGACTTGCAGCAGCTTGTCCAGTTGTTTCTTTTATATCGTTCATTATACCTAAGTATTCTGAACTTTTTGATAATTGTCCTTCTAATTTTTCATTAAAATAAACATCAAATTCTTGCTGAGCTTTTACAGCTTCATCAGCATTGCTTAAGTCGTATTTTTGAAAGATTTCATCTCTTTGTTCTTTTACTTCAGGTAAAATAACCTGTACAGCTTCAGGAGCTAATTCTTCTTGAAGTCTAGTATTATTTTTTATTAAATAACTAAAAAGTTTTGAAGACTTATCTTTTACGAGTTCACTTTCCTCACCTTCATCTTTAAATCCTATTTCAAAACCAAGATCTTTAGAAGGAGTATAAGTTTTGTCAAATTCTAAAACTTGTTGTTTAATTTTTTCTGGTTTAGCAACAATGTTTTTGTACATTGATTTTTCCAGAGAATCTAACGATTCCCAAGAACGTTTTTCCGAACTGGAAACCCCATCGAGCGCTTTCTCCTCTTCTACAACCGCACCCGGTGTTGTAGACGTTGTCTTTGCTATCTTAACACAGTTGCCTTCACTGTTTCTCTCGTAACCAGGATCACATTGAAACGTATCAACAGTTGATACAACTGTCTCTTCGTCAACATTACCCCAAAGGTTTTTTTCATCTTTAGTAAAAAAATCTGACATAATATTATATTATTTAATTCTTTTTATTAAGGTTATTTTTATTTTGTTCTTCAACGGAATCAATAGCCGCGCTTCGATTTGCTTCTTCTTCTTCTTTTTCTTTTAGTAATCTTAATTGATATAAGGCGTCATTTCTACGTGCAAAAATCCCGGTTCCATCACTGTCATCACCTGAAGCTTTTCTTTTCTCCATTTCTTGATCTATTAAAATATCTATAATTAAAATTTTAGGAACATTTTTTCCTTTTCTTTTAAAAGCATCAACAGATCCATTAACCAATCCCTCTATTTTTTTCTCATAACCACTAAATACACCACGTTCTAAAATTTTAGCAAATTCATTTGTTATTTCATTAAATTCAGGTTTTAAATCAACAATATCTTTTTGAGTAACTTGTGGTAAACCTACATCAACAACTTCTTCTTCAGCAACTTCTGCTTCAAGATCATCTAATTGATCAAGAATTTGTTTTTTCAATACTCTATCTTCTTTCGTATTACCAAAAGTTATATCATTTTTTAATAAATCTGTAAGATACCTTTTAACTTGTTCTGGTTTGTTATATTCTCCACTTTCATTTTTACTGAAATCATATGTATCATCTCCGTCTTCTGTTTTTAACATCCCCGTTTCGTCATCGTAAACAGCTGTTGTATCACCTACAATACCGGTATATGTAGCGGCTGGATTATCTAAAGCTGTTGTAACATAACTAGAGGCTACTTCTTGAGTATTTCCTGAAGCTTGAGTTATGTAATCTCTTTTTTCAGGAGTAACACTATAAGGAGGAGCATAAGCACCAACCTTGCCCATGTATAAATTTTCTGTAAACCTTAAATAATTACTATATTCATCTGGATTGTAACCACTTGTTTCCTCTGTACCTTCTTCATTTCCTTGAGACATTAGACCAGTGACACTATCGCCTAATACAATTTCTTCTCCGCCTATAATTTCCCCTTCACCATCTCTTTCACCACCATAGTTAAAATAATATTGAGTTGCTTTTTGCCCATCAACTGTAACCTCTCTTGATCTAGCATTAGATCTTATGTTTGAGTTAGCTGTAATACTAGAAGCACCAAGCTCTAGTTCAGATTGAGCTGCTGCCTTAGCTTTTGGAGCTATTTTACTTCGTATCAACTTAGTATCTGGCCATGTTTTTTGATCCATATAAATACCTTGACCATCTGTAACTTCAAATTCTTTACCTTTAGAATAAACTCCTCCAACACCATTTTCATCTGGTTGAGTTAATTGACCATCCTCTCCAAACACACTAACAGCTTGCGCATCGGCTTTTATTTCTGCTGTATAATCTGGAACCAAACTAAAGGGTCCAAAAGTATTTGGATTATTATCATCATCATCAAAATAACCTCTTACTTGATCGTAACTTAATTCATATGCTTTACCATCATTTAGTTCTCGTATAGTTGGACTATCAGCAACTTGAAACAATTGTATTTTACCACCTGGACCAACTCTAGATTCCCAACCAACGGTTCCAGCATTAGCTCCTTCACCACTTCCTTCTCCTATATTCATCATTGCTGCAAACAAAGGGTCAGTTGATGAATTATCAATTCCACCTGGTTGATCTCTTTTTTTAAATCTTTCTTTCCAAGTACTAGTTAAAGTATTCATTGTAGCGAAGTTTTCTCCTATTTCAGCAATAAAAGCTTTACTGTTTCTTATAGTTGATTCATCATTTACTCTACCGTCATAATCCCCTCTACTTTGAGCTAACCTATCTTTAGCACTATACATGGTATCTATAATACCTTTAAAACTAGAATCTAAAGATGCCATATCTATATTGTTAGTCTTTAGAGTTGCATTGAAATCTAAAGTTTCTTGAGTTTTCTCAGATTCTACAGCTTTGTGTATTTTCCAATTTTGTTCAGCTCTTATTCTTTCTCTTTCAGCTTCTTGTCGTTTTCTTTCAGCTGTAATATCGTCAAGTCTTCTTTTTTCAGTAATACCAGCGGCAATATTTTTACCAATACTAGCTATTCCTTGTCCTATCATTTGGCCTGAATTTCTATCAATACCTACATTGACGTCTGGACTATCGTATGCTCCCATAATTTTTAATTTTTATTTAACCTCCAATAGGATTTACTACTGCAAATGTATTACTTAAACTTGATTGACTAGGTAGTTTGTTGCCACCGCTAGCTATCCCTTTCCCCCACTAGCACCTATAGCAGATCCAGCTAAACTTCCTAAACTGCTAAACATTCCAGTCATTGCAGCGTTACCATCTGACCTAGCTTGTGCTTCTTGATTAGCAGCTCTATCTGCAAGTCCAGCAACTCTATTCATCTTAGAAACCTCTCTGTTTTCTTTAGTACTAAACATAAACTCTTTACCTGCGGCATCAGCTTGTTGAACCCTTTGTCCTTCACCTATTTGAATGTTTTGAATTCTTTGTTGCTCAGACATTTTCATTTTCTCTAAATCAGCTTGACCCTGAGCTTTAAGTTTTTCATTAGCAGCTTCTTGATTTTCTATACTAGCACTTACACCTTTTTTACTTTGTAATGCAGCTTGAGCTAAAGCAGTTGCTCCACCAGCACCAGAACCTGTAGCTCTTAATG
>Ga0307488_10005386_pt1 | contig 10567 bp, 11 predicted proteins | sample SB02metaG_FD_202248 | JGI IMG/M metagenome (GOLD analysis project Ga0307488, IMG submission 202248) | Sea-ice brine microbial communities from Beaufort Sea near Barrow, Alaska, United States - SB 0.2 | ecosystem: Environmental > Aquatic > Marine > Coastal | place: USA: Alaska | collected...
TAAATAATTATAATATTAAATATAATATAATGATTTAAGTAATTATATTTATTTTTTATATTATTGGTTTACGTGGATTAGGTCCTTTTGTATTCATAGGTATTTTCCAATCTTTACCATATCTATTAAATAATTTATTTTCATAATTAAATGGTAAATATAATTTAGTATTATTCCATGTGTATTCTAATAAATTGTTTGTTGTATCATCATAGCATTTACTCCATATAACTTTTTCCCATGTATCATTAAAATTTCCATTATTATCAACATCTGCCATATAAAAATCAATAGAACAATATTTATCTGTATGTTTTGTTTTTAAAATATTTGTTGCTTTATTAATTCCATAACCATATTCTAATTGTAAATTATTATCTATTAATAATTTTTTAATTATATTATAATTATTTTTATTTATAATTATATCAACATCATCATCACCTTCAATACAACTATTATTTCTTATAATACCCAATAATGTTCCATATCCTATAAACCAATTTTGAATATTATTATTATTTAATAAATTAATAATAAAATTTAAAGTATTATTTAAAATAGTAGTATTAAATTTTTTACCACCCATATTAAAATATATTTATATATTTATTAAAATATACGTATATATTTATTAAGTTATTTATTTTTAATTATTAAATATATATATATTTATTAAAATATACGTATATATTTATTAAGTTATTTATTTTTAATTATTAAATATATATATATATTATTATTTATATATTATATATATATATATTGTAAAATGTCAAATCATATTACAGATAAAAATTATTGGGAAAATTTTTATAATAATGCTAATTTAACACAAGAATGCTCTGAATTTAGTAAATTTGTTATTGATTATTTTAATAATAATAATAATAATAATAATAATAAAATAATAAATGTATTAGATTGTGGATGTGGAAATGGTAGAGATAGTTATAAATTATCTACTAAATATAAAGTATTAGGTATTGATAATAATGGTTATATACCATCAAATATAGAAAATGTTCAATTTATTAATGATGATTTTATTACAAAAGAAAAAAGTAATTTTGATTTAATTTATTCTCGTTTTACATTTCATAGTATAACTAATGAACAACAAGGTATATTTTTAGATAGTATAAAATTAAATACATATTTGGCAATTGAAACAAGAAGTGATATTAGTAAAAATATTACTGAATATTATGGTAAAACACATTTTAGAAATTATACTAATAAAGATTATTTAGAAAATCTTCTTATAAAAAAAAATTTTAAAATATATTATATTAAAGAAGATATTGATATGGCTATATATAAAAATGAAAATCCTGTTTGTATAAGAATAATATGTAAAAAAATATAAATTTACAATATTTATAAAATATAATTTAAATTATAATAATTTATTAATATAAATATTGTGTTTATTTATTTATATTAATAAATTATTATAATTTAAATTATATTTTATATTGTTATGAGCATTAAAACTACACATAACGCAGGATTTTTTTCTTGTTGTTCTGTAAAATTAACACATATTATAAATTTTATAAATAAAAATAAAAAATTACCAAATAGTGTAGATAGTTCTCAACAATTTAAGTGGTATAAAAATAATAATGATAATAATGATATAACATATGATTATTTCCAACATTATGATAATATTAAAAATATAGAACTATCTTTTTCTATAAACTATCATCATACACAACAATTTATAAATTATTCCAAATTAGATTACACACATATTAATCCAGTAATAAAAAAATATTTTTCACCATCAATTAATATTAATGAAATTATTAATAATATAGAAAAAAAATATAATTTAATATATGAAAATATATGTGTATTATTTTATAGAGGCAATGATAAAAATAGAGAAACAAAAAAATGTAGTTATGATGAATATTTAAAATATGCTAATCAAATTGTAATAAAAAATCCAAATATTTGTTTATTAATTCAAAGTGATGAAACTGAATTTATAGAATTTATGACAAATAAATTTCCAAATAATTCTTTTTATTTTAAAGACGAAATAAGACATATGAAAAAATGTGATGATACTGTGGATATTAAAATGAAAGAGACAAATTTTGAATTTTCAAAAAAATACTTAGCCATAACAATTATAATGTCAAAGTGTAAATATATAATTAGTGGGTCTGGTAATTGTGATATATGGATAATGTTATACCGCAACAATAATAAAAATACAATTCAAAATTTAAATGGAAATTGGTATGTAAATATTTAAATAATTTAAAAAATTAAATTATATTAAATAATTTTTTAAATTATTTAAATATTAAAGCATATATACGTAATTAATATAAGTAATTAATATACATAATTATTATAAGTAATTAATATACATAATTATTATAAGTAATTAATATACATAATTATTATAAGTAATTAATATACATAATTATTATAAGTAATTAATATACATAATTATTATAAGTAATTAAAATACATAATTATTATAAGTAATTAAAATACATAATTATTATAAGTAATTAATATATAATATAAATTGATATTGAAATGAATATAATATCAGGAGAAACACTACAAGAACTATCACATATTTATTTAGGTATAAATAATGATTTTAAAAATAATCCATATATCCATAAACAAACACATAAACATAAAAATATCTTAGAAATATCACAAAATTATAATAATCCTAAAATAGTATTTTGTTATGGACATAGACTTACTATTTTAGCAGAAAAAATAAAATATTTTACAAATGAATTTATTTTAATAACACATAATTCTGATAAAAATATTGTAAATAATGATATATCTATAATTCAAATATATAATTGTAGTAAATTATTAAAATGGTATGCCCAAAATGTGTGTTTTGAGAATCATAAATTACATTTATTACCAATAGGTATAGCAAATCAACAATGGGAACATGGTATTAATTTTTATAAATTTTATAAAACTTTAAATAATGATACTAATAATACAAAATTAATAACTAAAACTAAAAATATCTATTTTTGGTTTAACATAGATACAAATAAAGCAAAAAGAAATATTTGTTATAATTCAATTATAAAAAAAATACCATTTTTAAATAAAATAAATTCAACTGACAATTTTCAAAGATTAAGTGAATATAAATATTGTATTTGTCCAGAAGGTAATGGGGTAGATACACATCGATTTTGGGAAGCATTATATTTAAAATGTGTTCCTATTGTAATAAATTCAGTATTTATTAATATAATAAAAAAGAATACTAATTTACCAATGATAATTTTAAACTCATGGGATGATTTAGATATTAATAAATTAGAGGATTATGATACATTTAATTTTATAAATAATGACACTAATAAATATTTAAATTTAGATTATTATAAAGAATTAATAGAATAAATAGTATATAGAATAATTAAATTATAACATTTATTATAATTAGCATAATTATTTAGACATTAATTATTTTTAAATAATCATTCATTATTAAGTTTTAAAAATTTTACGGTTAAATAATAAAAAATTAATATTTTAAATTTTTAATAATTTACACATTTGGACATTTAAAACGCTAATATTAAAAAGTTTTAGAAATATTATAAAATTTATATATATATACATATTTATATATTATGCTATATTTTATTGTTACTACATCTTTATTTAAAGAATGTCATATAAGAAAATCACAATATATTAATGGAATTAATAAATTAAAAGAAGTAATATATAATTTAAATATTGAAAACTATAAAATAATTATTATTGAAAACAACAATAATAAAAATACATTTTTAGATACATTAAATTGTATTATTTTTTATACTAATAATAATTTTTTAAAAACAAAGAATAAAGGTTACAAAGAATTACAAGATATTTTAGATTGTATTAATAAATTTAATATTAATGATACGGATTTTATCGTTAAAATGACTGGTAGATATATATTAGAAGATAATTGTGAGTTTATGAGTATTATAAAAAATATAAATAATACAAAATATGATTGTGTAATAAAATATGGGTCATATAATAATCCAGTAAATTATAAAATGAATGATTGTATTACTGGATTAATCGGTATGACTTGTGGATATATAAAAAAGATTGAAAAACCAGATGAAAATGAATGTGTAGAATGGAAATGGGGTAAAGTTACATATCTAATAGAAGATGAAAAAATATATAAAGTAAATAAATTGGGTATAAATATATGTCCTGGTTGTAATATATATTTTAAAGTTTAATCTGCATTTTAAATGTGTAATAACTTAATAATGGCAACTTATAAAGTTTATTTATATTATATCTATTAGCCATTTTCAGCAATTATTGGATATTTAGATTGGATATTTAGGTTTTTTTTCAAATGTATATTATCCTGAATATGAAAATAATAAAAAATGGTATGGAGATATGTTTGCGATAGATGGATGGACTAAATTATTAATTTAATAAATTTAAAATTCTATCATTTATATCTTTATAATCTTTATAAGGTCTATAACAATGATAATCTGAATAATGACCTTTTTTTATCAAAGTTTTTATTTGTTCATTTAAATTAAAAGTGTTTCTATCTAATCTATTATAACCTGTATTTTTATCATTCAATATTATAAAATTATTTGTCTCTTTATTCCATTTCATTACATAATTATAAAAATCTATTTGGTCTGTTCCCCAACCTGATTTACCATGACCATCAACATAATTTATATTTTTATAAACATCTATTAATCTTTTATTTATATCTTCTATATCTTTAATATTAAATATACTACTCCAAGTGCTATTTAATCCAACATTATAACACATAGCAATTTGTTTATAATCATTTAAACAAACATTTCTTAAATATATAAATTTATTATTATCTATATTTTCTATATTTTTAGTATAATATGTTTTATTCATTGGTATCATATCCATATCAGTTATCATTATACCATTTTCATATTGGTTTAATATACAAGGATATAATAATCTAATATATTGTGATATAAATGCTGTTGAAATAGTAGGTATTGGATTAAACAAAATAATATTATTTTTAAATTCTTCAAATTTAGTTGGTATAATATCATTAATAAGAACTATTTTAATATCTACATTTGGATATAATTTTTTCCAAGATTTAATAAATATAGGTATAAAATCTATATATAATTCATTTGTATTACAAGCAGTTAAAATACAATCTAATTTCATTATAAATATATTTATAGTAATATTAAAAGTATATATAGTAATATTAAAAGTATATTTTTATAGTATACATATATTATTTATATAAATTATGAACGTGAGCGAGTAGCCCAAAATGGATAATTAAATGATATTGGAGAATTAAAACCCTCTTTAAAATATGTTTCATCATCTATAATTAAATTACCATTCATATGTTTATAACATAATGACATAATAGATTGATCATGTCTATGATTTTCATTATTTTGTGTATATATATCTGTAAATAATTTAGCATCATCATTTAATATTTCTAATATTTGTTTGAAAAAATTAATAGTATAATTATTTTTACGTAATATTATAACTGTTGCTAATATTTGAAAACTTTCTAAATAATCATTCATAATTTCATCACTAATATTAAATTTAGTTTTAAAATAATTTATTGTTTTTTTATTTGTAAATTTTTTTTCTTGATGTGTTAATTGAAATCTTAATAACCCTGATTGACTATTATTAATCATATTTATATATTCATTAAAACGTTCTTTAGATTCTTTTGTAATATTTATATGACATCCAGCATCTATATATATTAATATATCATTATCATTAATTTTTTCTAACATTTTAGATATTATATAGGGTTTCCAAATCCAATATCCACCCCCTTTTGACATATTCCATATATCTTTATTTTTTTGTTTAAAATCATTATCTATATCATTTTCAGTAAAACATTTAAATGTATCAAATAATCCACATTCAATACCTAATTTAACAATATTTTTATATCTATTATTGAAATGCCTAGATGTATAACTAATACCATATATTTTAGACATAGTGTTTAAATAATATTATTTTTAATATTAACTAATAAAACTTATTTAAATATAAAAAATAAAAAAATGATTTATATTAAAAATAATTATATTATACATTTAATTTTATTTTTATATTATTAATTAATGTATTATAATAATTACTTATATTTATAATAAATAAATTTTTAGAGTAAATATTTAGAAAATAATAATTTATAATATTGACTACATTTTTCATTATTATGTAAAGGTATTAAAGTAAATAATAAACTTTTTGTAATTAATTTTAAATTTTCAAAATCGTTTTCTGAATATTTATCAATAAAATAATTTTTAAAAATGTCTATCATATTGTCTTTATACTCATTATCAATATTTTTTGATAATAAAATTTCATCATAACCAATTAATGATTGGTAAATTTTTGCCCAATCATATAATAAATCTCCATATATTGTTAAAGTATCTCCTAATTTACCTCTCATATCTATAAATTTTATTTTACTATAATTATTAATAATAATATTAGTAAATACAGTGTCTCCGTGTATGATTGTTTTTATACCATTTTTATTTTTTTCATACTCTTTTAGTTTTACTAATAGTAGTTTATATATACTTTTACTATTTTCAAAAATAGAATAATCAAAATTATCATATCTATTTATTAATTTAGAAGCATAATTTTCATATATATTAATATCATTATTATTAATATTATTATTAATATTATTATTAATATTATTATTAATATTATTATTAATATTATTATTAATATTATTATTATTATTATTATTAATATTATTATCATTAATATTATATTTATGTATTCTATTTATACTATTTAATATATGAATAAATGTATCTTTATTTAGTATTTCAGATAAGTATAAATCTGTAACTGTAGAACCTAATATTTTTTCTATTGTAATTGTATTATTATCTCCTGATAAATATATTGGAAATAAATCCTTTAAAGAACAAGGTATATTTTGATAATAATAATTTTCTCCTATTAAATTCCCTTTTTTTATTATAGTATTAATATTACCTATTTCTATACTATGAAATTCCCTTGGTTCAATTTTACTATTATAATATCCAATTTCTTTTTCTAAATCATCAAAGCAATTTATTGCTAAATCATCAATATAAAAATCTGCATATGGTTTTCCAAAATATATTTCATCATATGGTATATTAAATTTATCTAATGTTTCAAATGTTATTTTACCTATATCAGAATTTATTTTACCAATATTTCCATTGTGTGTTTTCATTCTTCGTGCTGTATAGATAATAATAGTATTTCCAAAACTTTTTAAATATTTTAAAAAAATAATATTTTTTTCAATTGGTTTTACAGATGTATAATCATCTATAATAGTGGGATATGTTACAAGTGTATTATCTAAGTCAAAACAAATTCTTTGATTTTTTATTTCAATTTGATTATTTATAGAATTTTTTTTTGGATAATTATTATAAAAAAATTTTAATTGTAATGGTGTTCCTAAGCATATAAAATTAGAATTTAATATAATTTTATTTTTAAAAATATGACCTTCATTAATCATTTCTTTTATTACACCACTTGTATAAAATTCTTTTTTTTGAGTTATATTTTCATTAATAATTTTTAATGTATATTTTTGTAATTCATTAATTGATTTAAAACCATAAGCACCAGTACATGCATTATTAGAAATTTTATCTTTTTCTTTTATATCTAATATTTCATTATTATCATTTGTTTTTATATATGAATATATTGAATTTTCATTTAAATCCTCAAATGAAAAAATACAATTTTCTCCATTCCATTGTGATATTATATCACAATTATACCAATTATCACTATCTAAACATATAACTGGTATATTTCTTTTTTCATTAAGGTTATAAATACCAATATTAATTGTTTCTGCTGCTCCTCTAGTATTATTTTCTAGACAAAAAAATTTAAAATTTATTTTTGGATGGTGTTTAATTAAAAAATCTTCAAATCTAAACTTCTTATATTCTTTATTATAAGGTATAAAAATATAATCTATATTATTAATATTTAAGTTATCTAATAAATATGATATTATAGGTTTTCCATATAAATTAATTAATACTTTTGGTTTTTTATAACCATTATCTTTAAATCTTTTGCCAATACCACCAATTGGTATAATTATTATCATTATTAATAATCTAATAATCTAATAATCTAATAATCTAATAATCTAATAATATAATAATATAATAATATAATAATAGAATAATCTAATAATAGAATAATATAATAATAGAATAATATAATAATCTAATAATATAATAATCTAATAATAGAATAATATAATAATTTAATAATATAATAATATAATTATATTATAATATGGATATTTGTATACATATTCAAACACATTTACCACATTTTAAATATGCTGATAAATTAATATGTTCTTTTTTAGAATTAACTAATATTATTACATTAAAAATACCAATATTTATAATTATCGATAATAATGAATTAATTAATAATTTTAAAATGAATTATAATTATGATTACAATTTAATCTATTTTTTAAATATAGAAGAAATAATCAATAATTTTACTTTAGAGTTTAAAGAAAAAAAAAAAGATTTATTTAAAAAAAATATTGATATAAAATGGGGGTCTGGGGGTCATAGAAATTATGTAGCAGTTAAAAGAACATATTCTATTTTAGAATTAGAAAGATTAGGTTATAATTATGTATGGTGTTTAGATAGTGAATCATTAATATTAAAAAATACTAATATTGAAACTATTATTAATTTTAATATTGAAAAACCATTATTAACTGTTGGAAAAAATAAAAATGGAATTAAATATAAACAAATTATAGAAAAATTATTTAATTATAAATATAATAATTATGATGAAATTAGTGTAAGAATGAATGATTTTTGGTTTATACATACTAAAAAATTTAAAAATATGATACAATTATTATTTGATATACATAAACAACCAATAAGTTATTTTATAAATGGAAGTGAGCAAAGTATATATGAATATTACTTATATTCTTTACATCTTAAAAATAAAGATGATATTAATTTGATTATAATTGAAGGTGATTTACATGATAATAATTTATTTAACCAAATAATTAAATCGAATATTAAAATAGATTTAGATATATTTTGTCAAACTATAAATAACAAGTATTTTAATTATATACAATCATTTAGGGGAGATTATTATAAAGAATGTTTGAAAAGTAATAAAGGAAAAGAAATGATACAAAAATTAAATATAAATATAGCCGTTAGTAATTATACAGGAATGTAAATAATGTATTAGAGATTTTTACTATTTAAATATTAAAAATAAAAATAAAAAAATGATTTATATTAAAAATGATTTATATTAAATATTTAATTTTATTTTTATATTATTAATTAATGTATTATAATAATTATTAATAATATCTGGAGCATTATCTGTAAATACATTACCTTCTAAATAATAATTAGGATTTTCTATAGCATTTTTTATATTCTCTTTTAATTTAATAGGATTATCTATATTACAAAAACAATATTTATTTTCATTTATTAAACCTTTTTCAGGTAAATCAATAGCCCAATAGAAAGGTATTGTTCCACCTTCAAATGCCTGAATTATTTTTTCAGTAAAATAACCTTCAAAAGTAGAATTTTCAGGACAAATATTATAAATAGATTTAGAAATATAATTTACTTTATCTTCTGTAGTATTACCAATAGAATTAGTATTTTTTTTTAAATTACTTGGACACATTACAATTCCATATTTATTATTTACAATTTCATTATATATTTTAGTTCTTTGACCTTCTCTATCATGATGTGATACTAATGAAGCAAACATTATTTTATTATTTTTTTGTTTATTTTCTTTATATTTAGTTTCAATATAATCAATTAAATTATTTTCATATTTATAATTATAAAAATTATAATATAATAACCATAAAGGAAATCGAATTTGTTTTTTTTCTAAATTAGTATGTTTAAATCCAACAATTAAGTCAAAAGTATTTAATAATAATTTATCATTATTATATGGTGGAAATCTATCTAAATTTTCACCATAATAAAAAAGTTTACATTTTGCTTTATTATTTTTTACAATATTAATATTTCCATTTATACTTGATATAAGTATATCAGGATTTTCATTATAATTTATTATTTTAACATTATCTATATTTATATCAATAAATTTTGTTAAATAAAATTCATTATAATTTGTATTCCAAAAATTTACATAAGCCAATGTTATCATTTTATATATTTACTTTTATATATTTACTTTTATATATTTACTTTTATATATTTACTTTTATATATTTATTTTTATATATTTATTTTTATATATTTATTTTTATATATTTACTTTTATATATTTACTTTTATATATTTACTTTTATATATTTATTTTTATATATTTACTTTTATATATTTACTTTTATATATTTACTTTTATATATTTATTTTTATATATT
>Ga0307488_10005387_pt1 | contig 10567 bp, 17 predicted proteins | sample SB02metaG_FD_202248 | JGI IMG/M metagenome (GOLD analysis project Ga0307488, IMG submission 202248) | Sea-ice brine microbial communities from Beaufort Sea near Barrow, Alaska, United States - SB 0.2 | ecosystem: Environmental > Aquatic > Marine > Coastal | place: USA: Alaska | collected...
CGGGCCTGCCCCCCGCCGCCGACGCCGGGGTGCTCTTCCTCGATGACCTCCTCGCCGGCGTGGGAGTCCACCCCCCGCCCTACCCCTTCAAGTCCGCCGCGGAGGCCGCCGAGCGTGTCTTCCGTGACGGCTCCGCCGCGCCCGCCGCCCTGGTCGCCAAGCAGTCGCTCTTCCTCTACTACCTCTTGGACGCGGGCATGCCCCCGGACGGCGCCCCTTCGCGGTACGCCCGCACGGCACGCATGCACCCGCGGCTCTACTCGGAGGTGCGCGCGGCGTCGCTGCTGGACGACTGGGAGCACGACGAGAGCTTGGAGGAGGCGTGCCGGCTGTTGCCGAGAGCGGCGCACCCGGCGCTGCCGCTGCGCTTTGTGGCGGCGCTAGCGGCACGGCGCCGCCCGGCCGACGCGCTAGCTGTAGCGCGCGCGCGGCAACCCCCGGGTATGGGGGTCGGGGCTGTCAGTGCCGGGCTCGGGGCAGGTAATGGGTACGACGCGGAGGAGGCGGCGCAGGCGGCGGCGGCGGAGGCGGAGCTCGGCGTCGCCGTGCGGCTGGAGTGCGGCTTGGCGACCGAGGCATTCCTCGTGGCCCGCGATGCCGTGGCTTCGCAGCCCCCCGTGCGGCGCGGCGCCGCCGCCGCCGCGCTCGTCGCGCGCCTGGCCTCGCACGCCGCCGCCGCCGGGGTCCTCTTCTCCGTGCTGGAGCTGCCGTTCCAGGCAGGGATAAGTCCTTTAAACTCTCGCCAATACTCTCCCCACGTCGTAGACCCACGTGTCTTGAGAGTCAAATGACAGCACTTCAACACGTATCCCACGTTATAGACCCACGTGTCTTGAGGGTGAAGCGACTTTCTTCACGTGATGAGCATGAATCACTCGGCCCTTGCTCCAGGCTGAGCTGGAGCGGGCACTCATGGCGTGGCTCGCGGACAACTGCGCGGCTCACGGCAGCGGTGGCGGCGGCGGTGGCGTGGCGCGCCATCTTCCGATCGTGTATTACCTGATGCGGGGGCGGGCGGCGGAGGCGGCGGAGGTTGTGGCGCGAATGGGGATGGGAGGCGCGGCGGGTTTGGCTGGGCTTCCGGCGGACGTCGCGGCGGCTCTGAAGGACGCGGTGCGCGCGATGCCCGAGCCCATGCAGCGGCTCTGCCTGGGCGGCGCCGCGGCGGCGGCGGAGGAAGCCGCGGGGGGGCGCCGCGCGCTCACCCGCGGTGTCGCCGTCGGGGCCGCGGTGCCGCTAGACTACGCGTCGACCCCCGCGGGAGCCGTGTTGGCAGCCGAGAAGGTACGCTACCTAAATAATGATTACTCAAAAAAATGCCAACAACGTAATTTTTATCATTTGCGACCCTCGTTTCTTGAGTTGAACGATGTCATGTGACGTGTCAAAGATTACATACCCGGCCGTCAGAGACGGCGCCGCCGGTTGCGATTCTGAGGCCGCTTGACGGTCCGCTCGCTGTCCCCGAGGGCGTTTCTTCAGCTGCGGCGGCGGCGACATCCGCCGGTGGGCACGTACCGTTCTTCGCGCCGCCGCTCGCTGCGGCGGCGGCACCGGCGGGGACCACCGGCGGCGCGCTCATGGGTACTGGGGACCCCGGCGAATCCGACACCCCTGGTGCTTCCCCGGTGGCCGGCGGCGGCGGTGGCGGTGGGGCGGTGCATGTTGCCAGTTTCAAATTCGTGTTGGAAGAGCGCCTGGTCTCAGCGCTTGAGACTAAAATGTGATGAATCGCTTTCAAATGTTGCTTTCAAAATCAACTTGCGCCGCTACATGGCGGCGGCGGCGACTCGTGGACGCAGCTACGCTTCTCCGCGGACGACGCGGGCGACGGCGATGATGGGGGAAGCTTCGGCGATGAAGACGGTGGGTTTGAGATGGTCGGGCCGGAGGATATAGACGAAGACATGATGGAGGCCGGCGGGGGAATGCATGACGGCGGTGGTGGCGGCAGCGGCGGCGGTGGCGGCGGCGGCAGGTACAATGGGACGCCGGGGCACAAAACGAAGACACCTTTGGTTGCGGCGGCGGCGGCGAGGGTGCCCGCCGTGTCGAGAGTGCCGGCAGGGCCTCACAGTTGCTCCCTTTCCACCTTAGCTTGAGCCGATCGCAACTGCTTTCTCATTCTTAAGAGTATCAGTGCCCTCTTGTTCGCGCATTGATACCTCGAAAGCTGCGTGCTGCGGTTGAGCTGAAATGAGAACGCCGTGTTAGGCCCTGGGTTTCGGAGCCCGCCGTGGTGTTTTCGCCGTTCGGTGCGAAGCGCGACGGGCGGCGGGCGACCGTGAGCGGGACGGCCGCCGCCGTGGCGCAGCAGCAGACGCAGTGGGCACAGGGTCGCCAGTCGCGCCTCAGCAGCGTGCGGCAGCAGCAGCCTCCGCCGCAGCAGCAGCAGCAGCAGCAGCAGCAGCAGTATAGTGCACTGGCACAACAACAGCCGTGGCAGCAGGGCACGGGCGGCGGCGGCGGCGGCGGCGGCGGCGGCGGCGGCGGGTCGGGCGCTCAGGTGATCGCGTCGGACCCCTCCGCGGGCAGCCTCATCATGGGCACCACACCGTTGTCGCGCGGCCTCAAGGCGGGCGCCACCCAAGGTGAGGCCTGCCTGGAATTCGGCTCAACATATCCGTGATCGTCTTTCAACATATTTCAAACCCTCGTTTCTTTAGCTGAATCCACCATGTGATGATGAGCGATTCCTGTCGGGCCCTAACACGCGGTCGCATCCGGGCCGCCGCGGGTACCGCCGGGTCGCTGCTGTTCGCGAGTCCTATGGCTCCTGCGGGCGGCGGCGGCGCGTACGGCGGCGGCGCAGACGGCGGCGGAGGCAGCGCCGGCGGCGGGGGAGACGACGACGACAACAACAACGACGCTACGCCGCGGCGGGTAACACGCGCCTCCGCGGTCCACCCCGGGGAACCGGAGGGGCACAAAGAATATTTGCTCCGTCGTTTGCAGTGAGCTCGTTATGTACTTCGGCGCGTAGAGCTACACAGCATCCCGTCATCACGCTCGGACCTACCGCGACGCGTCGGTTTATGGGGCCCAGCTCACCTCCTTAGCTAACGATTGACGATCGAAGTTTGAAATGAAATTATGACTAAAATTCCGGCGACATCTTGGAACTGAATCTTGATGTGTTGCAATGTGAGACGATAATGGTGACTTTGAATCACACAGACACAAACCCCTTCTGTGAAGAAGACTGATTAAGACATTTCGCCCCTACTCGTAGACTGATGCCCTCGCAGCTCCAGATGTAAATATGTTAATCTGCACTCTTCGTTGCTGGATGTCCTATGGGATACGATATGTTCTCTTCATCTGCTTCTACGATGTGTTGTGTAAATATTCATCAGCGCTGACAACCTAATGTGCCTCTGGGGTGCCCGGTAGCTCTACTGGCATGCGCTCTACGAGTCTATAGATCAATAGATTCCCTGCCGCCCCCGAAGACAAGACCGAACAAACACACGTGTCACGTTCATTTCGTCCGACCTGCCTACTTACCCATGTCCAGGATGCTCTTGACGGGGCTGCCGACCGACAGGGCCGAACACTGAAGCATCATTGAGGTACGAAGTGGTGATTGAGTGTTACTCGTGACTCAGTGGTTTATACAGGGACACAGGGACACAACTAGCAGTTGCCTTGAGTTTATACGACGAGAGGAATCTTGTGTGAGAAGCAAGGAAGGCCCTGCCGAACATGCGGTAGACCTCCACCTGCCGCGCGATGATGTCCGCGTTGGCCCGCGCCGCGTCCAGCGCCGCCGCCGCCTCCTCGCCGCTCAGCCCCGCGTTCTGGCGAAACCCCTCACCCACCTTGCGGTGCACGTACCTGTTGAAGTGACGGGAGTGGGGTGAGAGGGTTCAGCGAGAGTGCAGCTCCTTCGATTGAGGAGAGAGGTTTGGTTGTTAGGGAGAGGGCAACCCCATCCGCGGACAAGCCGGTAGTTTCGTTGCTTCCAGTACGCGCGTTACATCGGAGGAGGGGTGCGAGGGCGGTGCGGAGGCGGCGAGTGTGTACGGTATATCAGGCCACGCTCTATCCAGTCTGCCACGTGTCGATAGATGTACTGGCGTGCCCTCGGCGAATCTGATTGTGCACTAGTAGTAGTAGGAGCTCAGGTTGAGCTGCCTGGACGCGAATGGCCAGACCAGGACACCAGCACACTACGAGTGAACAGGCACTCACTCGCGGACGTTGTAGTTTGTGAACTTGCGCCCCGCGCGCAGCATTTGCCGCATCAGCACGATCGCCTCCCCGCCACCCATCCCGAAGTGTTTCGGTTATGCGGTTGTCTTGCTGGTAGCTCCGACCCGGAACCCTCGGAGAGCGGAGCTCACTCGGAGTGCCGACCGGTGGGCGCCGATGCTCTCGAGTTTGCCTCACACAGGAATGTCGTGGTCGCTCGCGTGGAAGTGACCGGGCGGCACTGACGGAGAGCCAAGTCATCGAGTTGCTGGGCACCCCCTTTTCGGCTGTTTGCAGCCAACTGGAACATTTTTCAGACTTTTTCAAAGAAGCTAGCTAGGGTTTAGGGTTAGGATTTTGAGATTTAGGGTTTAGGGTGTACGGTAGGGTTTATAAAATAAGAAGCTCCACAATTCCTCTTGCTTTTAAGAATGACCAACCCCCCTTTGGCAAAAGCAGGATCGGCGGAGCCAGTTTGACGGATACAGTTTCGCCAAGCACTTTCAATTGACTCAAGAAATGACGGTTTACGACGAACACTTCGGCAGAATCGACGGATCCAGTTTTGACCGATCCAGTTTGACGGATCTACCCCCTCACAAAGCTAAATATTTTAGCTCTGTGAGGTCTTAAAAGCAAGAGGATTTTTTTTTTCTTTTTTTTTTCCGTTCATCGAGCCCCACGGCGCTACTAGTCCCTGGAGACACATGGTGAGCTTAACCAAGCTCCACTATATGTGTTCACCCCGGAGTTGAGTTGAATTCAGGAGTGCCGGCGGAGTCTGCGCTTGGTACTTTTGAATCGTACCGCCGCTGACCGGGCCGCGCTACGAGGCCGCCGCCGGTGCGGGATCCTGCCGTCGCGTGCCCCGGGTTCCCGAGCCAACACTTGCGATGGCGGGAGCGGGGGCGATCGACGGGCGCCGGCACGGCCTCACCGTCACCGCGGCCCTGCTCTTTTGTTATGCTCTCATGGACACTAACGTAGCAGAAGGCTCGCAGCTACCGGACGGGATAAGGCCGGTGCAGCTGGTGCGCAAACCGGCGTTTTCGCAGGGCCAGCTGGAGCTCACCGACGAGGGCATCAGCATCCTCCAGAATCTGACGGCACGGGCTTCACACGGCGTTCCCTTCGCTTGTCAGCTCGTCCAGTCATCCTAACTGAAGCTGTCGTTCTTGCATCTTCCATGGTGGTTGCGGTTGGCACCAGTGGCGCAACGGGAGGGGCGCTCCGCTCCGCCGTTTAATCGCGCGCGCGTGGAGGGTCGCCCCGACGCTGCCACCTTGATACTCGAACGGTAGCCCAAGTTGAGCCCAATAGGGGACTGGTGCAAGTCTGATGATACCTTGAAGGTGCGCAAGTTGAAGTGAACAGGGGACTTGGACGGTGAACGGCCCTGCGTGACGGCACCGTTCGCCATCATCAGCGCCGTGGGCCCGACACGCACGGGCAAGAGCAGTCTGCTGGGGTAGGGGCTCATGGATATTGCTCGCCACGTCACAGGACGGCAAGTAACGCAAGAAGCGAGGGTTTGGAAATTGGAACGCGGTTGGTGATGCGGCGGGCGATATCCTCCAGTCCCGATGCTGGGGCGCGCGTTTCTGAACTCGCCGGACTTCTTCGAGGTGGGCACGGGGGTGCACTCGCATACGACGGGCATCTGGATGAGCAGCAAGCCGGTGCTGGTGAGGGTGAAGGGAGGGGGGCCCCGCGTGTCGGTCATAGTGGTGGACACCGAGGTAGGGCGGTGCAGGTTGACCCTATCAAACCCAAGTTCATACCGCCTGGAACTAAACGCTTGAAACTAAACTGTGATGTACTGCTTTCAACTTCTGCTTCCAAATTCAACTTGCGCCGCTACACCGAGGGGTTCCACGGCAGGGGCTTACACTCGTCCACTTTTCAGCGCAACCTAAGCCGTTTTGGTCACACCTCCCCGTGTCCCCCTGTCTAATAGACTGGGGGAAAATTATGCACCCAACATATCCCACAGAATGTGCTTGCGGTGGGCAGAAAAGTGGACGAGTTTCAGCCCCTGTTCCACGGCGTGCAGGAACGTACCAGCCGCACGTACGAGAACAACCTCTTCGCGCTCACGTACTTGCTCAGCTCGGTGGGGCGGTGCAGGTTGACCCTATCAAACCCATGTTGACCCCGCCTGGAACTAAGCACTTGAAACTAAACTGCGATATACTGCTTTCAAAATTTGCTTTCAAATTCAACTTGCGCCGCTACAGCTCGGTGCTTATCTACAACAGCGCCTACCCCGTGGATTCGCACCACATCGATGAGCTCAAAGGATACAGCAGGACCGCGACGAACATGCATGCCACACTGGAGGGGCGGGGCGTGCACGTGGCGCGCAACCGCCCCGACCTGCTGTGGGCGGTGCAGAACTTCAACTTCTACAACCTCAACAACAGCGGAATGTCGGGCGACACCCTGATGGGCAATCTGACGGACTCGGTGATGCTGGGTGCGCTGGGGATGGCGGACCACAGCCTAGAGAACCTGCACGGCATGTTCCGCTCGAAGAGCATGGCGCCCATCCACCGCCCGCACGACGACGACCAGGTACTGGCCAACCTGGGCGCGCACCAGGACGGCGAGCTGCGGGCAGATTACACGGCGGACCTGAGGCGGCTGCGCGACAAGGTGTGTGGGTCAATCAGGCCCATGCAGGTGGAGGGTCGCCCCGTCTCTGGCCGCGACTTCGCTCTCAACATTGAGCGCTGGGTACTGTACGGCCACATCAACATCGCGGAGGACTCCGAGGGGGTGCACTTCGTGGACAAGAAGATGCAGGGTCATGTGACGGAAGTGATGGCGGCGTATACCAAGGTTGGGCGGTGCAGCTTGACCCTATCAAACCCAAGTTGAAACCGCCCGGAACTAAGCGCTTGAAACTGGCATATGATGGACTGCTTTCAAACTTTGCTTTCAAATTCAATCTGCGCCGCTACACCAAGGACACGCTGGACATGGAAAAGAAATTGAACGAGACAGTCAAGGCGATACCCATGTCCGAGTTCCGCCGCGCCCTCGAGAACCTCCAAGACGCGGCGCGGAAAAAGCTGGCTTCCCGCGCCGTGTTCTGGAATTACACGCTGGCGAAGAGTCCGCTGGAGACACACCTGGTAGGGCGGTGCAGGTTGACCCTATCAAACCCAAGTTGCAACCGTCTCGAACTAAGCGCTTGAAGCTAAAATATGATGAACCGCTTTCAAACGTTGCTTTCAAATTCAGCTTGCGCCGCTACAACCTGGCGGCGGTCATCGACGCCCGCGCCTCCGAGCTGGGACGCCGCTACACCGGCAGGGGCTTACACTCGTCCACTTCTCAGCTCAACTTGAGCCGTGTGTAGCACAATCAGACACCCTACACACCCTAAACACCCCCTAACACCCCCTTAACATAGGCTACATAATCCCTACGCGCACCCCCTATTCCATACAAAGCGCTCAGGTTGAGCTGAATAGTGGACGAGTGTAAGCCCCCGTACACCGGCGCCGCCTTGCTCCGCCTCTCCGCCGCCGCCGCCAAATCCAAAACCGATTTTGTGGGCGGGCTGAAAGCGGTGCGCCCCCGAGACTACCTGAAAGAGGCGGTGGCGGGCGCCATCTCCAAGAAGCCGCCCAAGATGGGTGCGCTGGACTACAAGGCGGGGCCGGATAAATTATGCGTGCCACGTCACAGCAGAGGGTCATGCGTGCCACGTCACATGAGAGCTATACTGTCTTACGACACAGCTATACAGATACGTCGTCGGGCATGTGTATCGATGTGGTCATCTACTGCCGTGTTGATGTCGTAGCAGTATAGTCAGTAAATTCACTGGGGGGATTTGACTTGAGAAAAGAGTCACGAGGGTCTCACATTGTTGGAACAGCTTGACGCCCCCCTACCCCCAGGCGCTGAGCACGGCGGTGCACGCGCTGGTGCGGGCGGGGGACAGCGCGGTCACGCGGGAGGCCAACTTCGCGGAGCTGCTCAAGGCAGAGTGACAAGATAACCCATATCGATATGGGAGATGACCATATCGATACTGTCATCTCCCATATCATTAGCCCATATCCCACATCTGTATCCAGGATGACCAAATAGATATCGTGGATGACCATATCGATATCCTATATCCCATATCGATATCCCATATCGATATTGGATCATATCTTGTCACCCTGGCTGAAGGATCGCATCGGGTTACAGTACGTGGAGGAGCACCGCCGATGGCTCACCGCGCTGGAGGACATCGTGTTATTCGCGCATAAGAGCCTGCGCAAGGTGACACGCCCATCCACGTTAAACTAGAACATGGTATCAGATGGATGCCTTGTATGTTGTCTAATAGCTTCTACTAATCGGTTTGTTTTGTAACTTACCAAAATGCTTGTTGACTTTCGGCCAAATAACCCAACTCCAAAGGGTTTAGGGTTTAGGGTTTGGGGTTTAGGGTTTAGGCAGGTAGTATCAAATACTACGGGGAGTCACAGCTACACAGACCAGTCACTAACACCCTCTGAACTCACACCTCCACTACAGGCGGCGGAGTCCTCGGGGTCGGCGTGTGCGGAGTCCAAGCTGCGGGACGTGGTAGGGCGGTGCAGGTTGACCCTATGAAACCCATGTTGAAACCGCCGGGAATCGAGCGCTTGAAACTACAATATGATGAACCGCCTTCAAAATTTGCCTTCAAATTCAACCTGCGCCGCTACAACGTGGGCGTGGAGGTGTTCCGGGAGCGGTGCGGCGCGGGGGTCATGGAGGCGGTGGAGCGCAGCCTGCGGGATCGCGCCGCGCAGGCGCTACCGGCGGGGGACGCCGCCGAGGGCGCGGAGAACGGTGTTGGTGCGGAGATGGGCGGCGGCGGCACTGAGGAAGGTGGCGAGGGCGAGGGTCAGGGCGAGGGCGGCGGTGGCGGCGGCGGCGGCGGCGGCGGCGGCGGCGGCGGTGGCCGGGCCGAGAAAGGCGGCGACGCGGACGACATGGAGGTGGCGACTCTGGTGAAGGCGCTGGTGAGCGCGCAGCGCGCGGCGTTCGCCCCCGCGCTGGCCGCCGCCGTGAGCGCCTACTCGCGCGCGTCGGGCCACGCGCTGGAGCGCATGGCGGGCGCCGCGCTGGAGGCCGCCGAGGTCCAGCTTGCCAGCCTCCGCGCCGCCCACCTGCTCTCCGGCGGCTCGCTGGACGCCAAGCTGGGTCAGGTGGAGGTGGAGGCGGAGGCGGCGATGTTGGAGGACATGGCGGGGCTGGGGCTGACACCCGACGAGGTCACCGGCGACTGCCCCATCGACATTAAGGGCGACTCCGTGCTGCGCTGCGGGGAGTACTTGGAGGCCGGACACGATACATATCCCCGCGTCACTTTACATTGGTTCCCTCTTCGCAGCTCAACAGAAGCATCTTCAAAGTATGTAGTGTGACTCATCATTTACCTAACGTTCACCGTGCGCCAAGGCGCTCACGTGGTGAGCATTAAGCAAACCTCTCGCTATTTCAGGCGAACTGAGCAAACGGTCATCACATTTAAACCCTCGTGTATTGAGGTAACTGGCATCCAATGACGTGGCGAGCGTTGTTCACTGGGTCCTACTGGAAGGGCCTGCGGTCAGAGGTGGCGAAGCTGGCGGGGGCGGTGCGCGCGCGGCGGAGCAGCACGCTGCACATGGCGGCAGCGGGGCTGGTATTGCTGGTGTTGCTCGGGGGCAGGGACTTACACTCGTCCACTTTTCGGCTCAACGTGAGCACATTTTGTTGGATACGTGGGGTGCATGAGTTGCCCCCCGTCTATTAGACAGGGGGACACGGGAACGTGTGACCAAAACGGCTTTGGTTGAGCTGAGAAGTGAACGAATGTAAGCCCCTGCTCGGGGCCCCGCTCGCTCTCACGCTCATGCGTAAGCAGCGCAAAGCCGCGGCAGTGCAGGCCAAGCGCCGCGTGGCGGTGTAGAGCGAAACGTTATTCGATTACACATTTAGCTAACTATCGATTACATCAGCACATCACCCCGTGCCGTCGTCCATGGTGATCTTGCCCTTCCGTCACGCAGGGCCTCACACATAAGGATTTAATGTTTAGGGTTGAGGGTTGAGGGTCTAGGGTTCAGGGCTTAGGGCTTAGGGTGTAGGGTAACGAGCGCAGCATCGTGTGATGGTATCTAAACCAATGATCAATGCTCGCCACGTCGGGTGGTGGTGATGGCAGCACAACATGGATTATGAGATGGAGAGCGTAATTGTGTTTATGGGAACCAAGCTCCCTGCCGCATGCTGCCCAGCGCTGTGGCCTTGAGCTCGGACTCGAAGAAGCCCTTGATGTAGCGGCCGAGCTTGAATTTGAAACCAAGATTCGAAACAAGGTTATTATGTTTTAGTT
>Ga0307488_10005390_pt1 | contig 10564 bp, 15 predicted proteins | sample SB02metaG_FD_202248 | JGI IMG/M metagenome (GOLD analysis project Ga0307488, IMG submission 202248) | Sea-ice brine microbial communities from Beaufort Sea near Barrow, Alaska, United States - SB 0.2 | ecosystem: Environmental > Aquatic > Marine > Coastal | place: USA: Alaska | collected...
TATCACTGGTATCCAAAACACACTGGACGCCAGATGAACACCATGCTGGGTCATCTCCACTTCTGGCCTTCATTGCTTTTCATGAATGGGATTTTCCTCCCGATGATGCTTCAGGGAATGGCAGGGTTTCACCGTCGCGCGTTTGACGGTGGCAAGGCTTATGAGGAAATTAGCGCACAGATTTTTATGGGTGACGGCGTGATTGCGCGTGCCTTTCAATCTCTTCTGGGTCGGACTGACGAGGTGCTTGCCACCATGGGACGCGTTACTGCTGAGGGTGCTGCCGATCACTCGATTTATTTGATCGATCTCAACATCGTTACTTCGACCTCTGCCTGGTTGCTTGCTGTCTTTCAAGCGCCGTTCATTATCAATATTTTCTGGAGTGCGTTTTCTGGTAAGAAGATCAAAAACGATAATCCGTGGGATGCGACGACTCTCGAGTGGTCGACTCCGACTCCGCCCCCGCATGGAAACTTTATCGAAGAGCCTGTTGCGTATCGTGACCCCTATGAATATAGCGTTCCAGGTGCTGACACTGATTTTACTCCTCAGTTTGAGCCGGACGCTGGCGATGAGGTTGAGGAAACCCCAAATTTAACTCCCGAAGAAACGGTCGAAGGCGAGTGATTTTAGATCACGACCTGACTTTTGTTTTGATTTCTTATATCTTTCCGAAACCATGGAAATTCCCTACGAAGTAACTGCCCGGCGAGACACGGGACTTTACAACGCCAAAGTTGGAATTTGGCTGTTCCTTGCATCTGAGGTGATGCTTTTTGGCGGCCTTTTTTCGGCGTATGTATTTCTCCGCGTGGGCGTTAATGATGGCGTTGATACTCCATGGCCAATGGGGCTGGATGTTCACGGGTCGGGTATTTGGCTTGGATTCCTCAACACGATTATTCTGATTCTGTCGTCCGTCTTCGTCGTGTTTGCCTGGCTTGCCTTGAAAGAAAGGAATTGGAACGTGTTCCGGAATTGGATGTCCGCTGTGATCGCTTGTGCTGCTATTTTCATGTGCGTGAAGGCCTTCGAGTATAACAAAAAGCTCAATCATCACTATGGAATTAAACTCACTGATGACTCCGTTGTAGAGGGCGAAATTGCGAATGGTACAGACAAGATCTCGTTTGAAGCTTCCAAGGTTACGTTGAGCCTTCAGAGCGATCTGCCTGCTTTTGTAGGACATGTGGACGGAGCGTTTCCAGACTTCACAGTGATGGAGGGGGAAGAAACCGTTACTCTTCAGGGTAAGAAGGGCCTGAGGAAATGGTTTTATAAGAAGCGCGCCCGGGTTTCTCAGGATTTGGCAGCAGCACGGAAAGAGTTCCGCGCTGCTAAGAAAAAAGGCGAGGCGGCTCAGTTAAAAATTGTTTCTACGAAGGCTGAGTTGACAGCAGTTAAACCATTCAAGTTGCTGGCGAAAGACCGGAAAGTAACCAATTACGATGAGAAAAAGCTAAACTACATCGATAATGTTGTGGTGGAGGGCAAGCTCATCAATGATTACGTTGAATTGATTCCTCATCAGATCGATCTCCAGATGATACCAATTGGCAAACAGAAAGAATCAATGGTGTGGAGCTTTTTTGAGAAATATCATCAGGTCCGACCCAACTGGGAGAAGGCTCAGGAAAAGTCGCTGGAGAAAATTCGTGGCCACTTCAAGGGCGAGCCGATTCCGGGAAAAGTAGTTCAGAGCGCTTATATCAATCTTCACACCATCCCGCATGAAGATTTCGAAGATACAGCCGGCAATCACGCCAAGTCTGAAGAGAAAAAGTCCGAAGATGATCCACACAAGGGCGATCATGCTGAAGAAAAACATGGCCACGGAGATGCTGATGGGCATGACGATCATGGTGAGCACCACACCATTAGTGTTCCTCGCAGTGATATCCGTTTCATGGGCAATCACGGTCCGCGTTACGGAAACTACTACGCGATTTATTTTACGATGACTGCACTGCACGGTCTCCACGTTATCGGTGGGGCGCTGGTTTTGCTGCACTTCGTAATGTTTGGTAAAAAACTATATTTGAAGAATCCAGAGCACCTTGCTAACCGGGTAGAGGTTGGCGGCTTGTTCTGGCACTTTGTTGACTTGGTCTGGATCTTCCTGTTCCCGATCATGTATCTCCTTTGATTTTTTAAAGCCCACCTTTTTTAGAATACCATGGCCAGTTCCCCAGAAGAGATTGCCAAACACAAAAAAGCATACAAAGCAGTGGGTATCGCACTGCTAGTGTTTACTTGCGTCACCGTGTCATTAGGCGCATTCCCTATTTTTGACTTTGGATTGCCGGGCGCGACTTGGGAAGATTTTGTCATTGGATTGCTCGTTGCGACGGTCAAAGCATCTCTTGTTGCGTTGGTCTTCATGCACCTGAATCACGAGAAGACGTTGGTTTATAAGTTTCTTATTTTTACCTTTTGTTTCGCCCTCAGCCTTATGGCACTTACGCTTTTTGCTGGTTGGGATCCGATTAAAGAAGCGTTCGAAACCGTTCGGACCAATGGATTCCCAAGTTTGAAGTCCTAGATTAGAAATCGCCCGTCATGACACTCAAAAACTTCCACGTTGTCTTCATTTTCCTTGCCTTTTTAATGTGTATCGGATTTGGAGCGTGGGCGTTGTTGATAGAAGAGTTACCTGCCAGCTTCCGGATTATGGGCTGGATTAGTGCTTTAATTGGAGTCTTACTTTTTGGCTACGGAATTTGTTTTGTAAGAAAGACACGAAAGGTCATCACCTGAGACCACTTGGTATCGTAATTACTTTTAAAATGATCACTTCAACCTTTTTAGCCGCCATGTCGATCCTCGCCTGCCCACGGTGCATGAGCGGGGCTGACAACAACATCGCGATTGCTGCGAATTCGGCAATTGCCGTTCTCTTTCTGATTTTGATGGCGGTTCTTGCCTGCTTTTTAACTTTCATTGGCTACTTGGCCAAACGCTCGAAAATGGCTGAAGAAATGGTTCCAGTACCGGTTCCTGTTTCTGAAGATCAAAATTGATTTTGTGTTTCGATTCAACCCTATTGGATCGACAGACCAACCCTATTGACTCGTAAACGACATGGATATCGAATGGATTAATGAGATTCTCTACATGCATGAACTGGCATCAGAGCATGCTGAAATCGGAAATCACGTGCTTGCGATCATTCACTGGTTTGTGGCAGCACTTACCATTTTCTGGACAGGTTTTCTGGTTGTCATTTTGTGGAAATTCCGGAGAAAGAAGCACCCCAGTGCACGTTATCACGGAATCACGTCGCACTTTTCAACTCACTTGGAGGTTGGTGTGGTGATCGTCGAAGTGGTGCTCCTACTCGGGTTCGCATATCCGCTTTGGGCTAAACGTGCTGATATCGAAAATATGCCAAAGGGGGAAAATGTGGTGAAGCTGCGAGCTGTTGGTGAGCAGTTCCGTTGGACGTTTCATTACGCCGGTGCCGACAAGATGCTGGGCATTACCAATAATCGTCTGATTACGGGCGGTTCCAATGGAATTGGCTTGGATAAAAATGATCCTAATTCACTCGATGATTTTGTTTCAGTGAATGAGCTTGTGGTTCCGATTGGGCGGCCGGTAATTATTCAGGTAACTTCGAAAGATGTGATTCACGGTTTGGCTATTGTTCCATTCTTCAGTCAGCAAGACGCTATTCCAGGGACGGAAATTCCAATGTGGTTCGTTCCCAGCAAAGTTGGTGAATGGGATATTGTATGCGCCCAGCTCTGCGGAGCTAGTCATGCGCAGATGGTAGCGTCAGTCGTGGTGATGGAGCAGAAAGAATACGATGAGTGGCATGCTGCTCAGAACCCGATGTTACCGAAAGAGTGATTTCAGGAAGTGCGCCGACACCCTTTTCTCGGGTTTCCACGATTGGGTTTGATTCGTAATCTCCCGTGGAAACAACCATGAACTTTCCGTCTCAAACATACTCCGTCGCTTTGCGACGATATATAGTCGTTTTATTAGCTGCAACCGTGTTCCTCATATGGTGGGGGGCGGCGACGACGACCGAAGGCGCAGGAATGGCCTTTGCTGACTGGCCGCTGAGTCATGGCTCGATCAATCCCGAAGGGTGGCTTAAATATCTAGCTCCGTTTTTGGAGCATACCCACCGGCTCTTTGCTAACTTGGTCGGATTTCTCACGTTGGGCCTTTTGATCTGGACCTACGGTTCAACGTCAAAAAAGCGAGGCCTTGAAGTTCTGGGGATTTTTCTCCTTCTAACACTGATTTTTGGAATTTTCATCGCAAGTGGTCGCGAACGGTTCTCGGCTGAACGGAAGCAGATGTTACTGTTGATTGGAGTTATCAGCAGCCTGATCCCGATCGGTTGGCTTATTGTAAGTTGGTTCCGTCGGGGCTGGTCATTGATCCAAAAAATCGCTGGTTTGGCATTTCTCATGGTTACCGCTCAGGCAATTTTCGGCGGCCTTCGGGTAACGGAGATTTCGGATAGTTGGGCAGTTTTTCACGGGTGTTTTGCTCAAGCGTTTTTCTGCGTGTTGATTTTAATTGCAATTGTTGCTTCACCGAATTGGGAGGGGATTCGTCCGGTGGTTGCTCACCGGTCACGTTCTGCGCTCATGAGTTTTGCGACAATCAGCGTAAGCGTCGTCGTTACGCAACTCGCATTGGGAGCATTGATGAGGCACCATCATCGATTCGGGTTAGCCGACTCTGGAATTGTCAAAACTGGCGGGGAGCTTGTTCCTGCATTTGATCACCCGATTATCACGATCATGTTTTTTCACAAAGTCACCGCGCTCGCTATTTTTTTACTGGCATTTGTGTTCTTCGGTTGGCTGGTCCGACAAAAAAATATGGATGTGCGATTTGTTCGCTTTCAATCGATCGTTGCCGGATTGCTGGTGGCTCAGGTAACCCTTGGAGTTCTGGTCATTGTCACTGAAAAGTCTTTCTGGATTACCAATTTTCACGTGCTCAATGGTCTCGCAATCCTGGCATGTGCATTCTCGATCCTGGTCTGGGCCATTCGCTCGAAAAACGAAGTCTTGATTGCCGCCGATTCCCGCTGATTTTCTCATGGAAATGGCCGACACAACTGACAGTTCGAAACTCAGCATCTTCGCTACCGCGAAACAGGACCTGATGACGCTGACCAAAGCACGTCTCAGTGCTCTGGTGGTAGTTACAACAGTTTTTGGATATCTTGTCGGTGCAAAAATGCTCAGTACATTTTCGTGGAGCATTCTGTTACACACCACATTCGGAACCGTCCTTGCCGCTTTTGGTGCAGCTGTTTTCAATCAATTGATGGAAATCGACGTGGATGCGAAAATGGATCGGACGGCAGATCGACCGCTGCCCGCCAATCGAATTCCCCGTTCGGCTGCTTTTGGAATTGGTGTCATTTTGTGCGCTTTTGGAATGGTTCACTTGTCCATCAAAGCCAATCCAACGGCGTCATTTTTCGCGGGGGCAACGCTTTTCACTTACTTGTTCATCTACACGCCGTTGAAGCAAAAATCGTCTACGAACACCCTTGTTGGGGCTATGTCTGGCGCATTCCCTCCACTGATTGGATGGGCTGCTGCAGGAGGGGAATCGTTTTCGTGGGGAGCCTTGTTCCTCTTCTCTCTCTTGTTCTTATGGCAAATGCCCCACTTCCTCGCAATCAATTGGATGTATCGGGAGCAATACAAACAAGGTGGATTTGTCATGTGGGCAAACGAAGATGAATCGGGAGGATTGACTTCCAAGTTGGCCCTGTTCTTTTCTGTTCTGGTTGCCTTGCTACCTCTCATCACGGTTTTTGCGAACCTGACGCCGTGGTGGTTTGCAATCCCCGGCATACTTTTAGGCCTCGGCATGACCTTTTTGGCTCTTAGATTCGTAAAAACTCGGGAGCGAAGCGATGCACGAAAACTCTTTTTATACACCCTGCTTTATCTCCCTGTGTTTCTCGGAATCGCGCTTATCGCGTGGACTCGATAACAAATCATTTTACCTATTTTCAAAAATGGCCATCGACCCAAAAGACGAATCTTTGCCCGACGATTATTATGAACCACGAAACTTCAATCCGAAGATTTGGTGGAGTTCCGTTGCTGTTATCTGTATCTTCGCTGTGATCGGGTTCATCGTCATTCCTGAAAGCTTTCGCCGAAGAATGCAGTACGAAAATCAGAACTACAGGCCGGGCAAGCTTTACAAGTTGGAAACCGATCTTGTCGCAACGAATCGCGATGGGCGAAAAATCTCGTTTAGCAAAGAAATATACGGAAAAAAAGCATTCGTTGCTGGTTATCAATACACGGATTGCCCGTCAGGTTGTCTCGGGATGGCTGCGATGATGAAGTTGTTGCATGGAGAGTTTTCCGAAAAATATCCCCATTTCAGCCTCGTTTCGATCAGTGTAAACCCCGAAGGTGACACGCCGGAGAAAATGAACGCGTGGGTCAAAGAGCGAGGCGTGGATGTGCCGAACTGGATGTTTTTGACTGGGGATCCAGACCAAATTCAAGACTACATGCGCGACGAATTTCGATTTTTTGAAACCAAAGAGGTGACCGATCCTGAACTGATCCCGACGGTAGGCCCGTATGCTCACGATCAGCGCCTCGTTCTCGTTGATGAATTTGCAAATGTTCGAGGGCTTTACGATGTGATGAGCGCCCAGTCGCTCAAAAATCGTCCGGATATTCAAGGCGTTGATACCTTCGGGGAGCTTGAGTTTGAACGTCTTAAACTGGAACTCGAGATGATTCTATCTGAATTTGACCCGAACAACAAAGGGGCAACTACTGCCGACAAGTAATTTAACTCATGAACGAGCTCACTATTGCCTTTGGCATCACCGATTTCCCCCCACTGAACGCAACGTTGAATGGGCTTAGCGCCATTGCGTTGCTGGTGGGATTTATCCTGATCAAACAAGGTAAAAAAGTCGGGCATAAGCGGGCTATGATCTGTGCGCTCACATTCTCGGCTGCGTTTCTGGCTTGCTATGTCACATATCATGTTCTCAAAGGAGATATTCATACGACCTTTCCGAAGGAATACGAAACCGCCCGGAAAATTTATTATCCGATTTTGATCTCCCATATTATTCTCGCCGTTGTCAATCTTCCGATGGTGATAACCACCGTGGTTTTTGCTGCCAGGGGAAATTTTGAACGTCATAAAAAATGGGCGCGGTGGACCTTTCCCATTTGGGCCTACGTGAGTGTGACCGGAGTCCTCGTTTATTTTATGCTTTATCAATGGTATCTTCCGGGGAACTAAATCTCCTGAGAGTGCATGGCAAAAATACGATCCAACCCTATTGAGTCATCGAACCAACCCTATTGGATCGTAGGTATCTGCCTTTCTGCAATGTTGGTTTTTACAGGATGTCGAAAACAGGAACCCGCGGTTCCGGATCCTTCGGAAGAGGGGGTCGCGGAGACTTCGATTGTCCCTGAAAGTAAACAAAAAGGAGATTTGGTATTCACGCCGCCGATTTTCGAAGCCGAAGCCAAGGCTGGAGAAGAGACTGTGGATGCACATTTCACCGTCAAAAATGTTGGCCGTTCGCAGATAACGATTACAAGACTGGATACGACGTGTTCCTGTTTGCTCGTTGATGCCGCCGATACCGTTTTGGATCCAGGAGAAACGACCAGCATTGACGCAGTGTTTGAAATCACCAAATTGCTGGGTCATGCTGAAAAAATGATCGAGGTGTATACCGATCAAAATAAAGGTCGCCCGATTTTTCTGCCCGTGAAAGTGGATGTGCCTCCGATCCTCGAAGTGACACCGAAGAACGTGACTTGGAAGCTCGGGGGGCCGGTTGAACCGAAATCGTTCAAATTCATTACCATTCGAGAGAAACCGATTCACGTCACTGAAGTCAGTAGCTCGCGTCCCGATCTTGTGACGGTGAGTTTGAAAGAGATTACAAAAGGACGTGAATACGAAATTGTCGTTACCCCGAAATCGACGGATGACAATCTGCTGGGTTTTGTGAAAATCGAAACTGACCTCGAAATCAAAGCACATCAAAGTCAGATGGCTTTCTTCACGATTTCGAAATCTGAATTCTAAAACCCGTGACTGCTGCGACAAAAAAGACCGTGGTTCAAGCCGCGATCATTCTCGGTATTTCGCTGATTTTTGCGGTTGGATCGGCGTTGTTTCATCCGAAGAAACCCGCTTGGTATTTTGTGGAGATCTTTGATCCGCTTGCGCTAGAAGCCGATGTGTTGCGGGAGCGTTTAGGAGATAGATTGGATTCAGTATTGTGGGTGGACGCCCGACAGACCGAGAAATTCGAGAAGGAACACATGGTGGGCGCCATTTCTTTAAATAAGGAAGATTGGGAAACTCTCATCCCTAAAAATATCGAAATACTGAGCGAGTCGTTGGGGAAACCGGTCGTCGTGTATTGCGATCGTCGTTGTGAACGCAGCAAAGAAATTGCCGAAAAGCTTCGGCAGGCTGTGGGATTGGATCCTGTCTACGTACTAAAGGGCGATTGGAAAAAGTGGGTCCCGTAATTTTTATTTGCGTGAATTCAGAATGCGGCTCACTGTTACTTTGCGAAACAAAGTGAATCTGTGAATCGATGAGTGCACCCCAATCTGCCGAAGAAAGTATCCAAGTCATCCGTCAATTGATGGAGCGCGCGACGACCTATCGCGTTCTCTCGACGACCTCCGCATTCTCCGGAGCGCTTGCCAGTTTTGCAGTGGGTGGATATTTATTCATGAATGGATCATCCGTTGGAATCGGAATGTTTGTGGGACTCTGGCTCGCGGTGCTTCTAGTTTTGGATTGTGTGAATTCGTTTTTACTTTTCAAAAATTCGAAACAGCGGAAGTCATCGTTCCCGTCACCTCAGATGATTCACGCAGTCATCACGATGTTGCCGGGATTTTTGGCGGGTGGAGTGATCGGTCTCGTCTTTGCATTCGTAAATGAAGATCCGGTCCGTTGCGCAACGATTTGGGTTGTCTTTGCGGGTTTGAGTCTTCTTGGAACCAGTTCATTTGCACCTCGCTCAGTCACCCGCCTCGGCTGGGCTCTGCTGGTCAGCGGTTTGGGCCTGTTCATGTGGAAAGAACTCGGGAAGCCACTTCCCGGAGACAATTCTGTTTCGCAAGCCAGCTTCGTGATGATGATTACGTTCGGTCTGTGGTCAGCGCTTTATGCGTTGTGGACCGGAGTTATCGCGCGGAAAAAAGCAGACTAATTTTTCCAATGTTCGATTTCGATAAACTGGACAAATTGATCCACGAAAAAAACCGGCTCGCGATCATGACACTGCTCGCGGCGCGGAAGGAGTGGTGTTTTCAGGATATAAAAATCGAACTTGGACTCAGCGACGGCAATCTGATTACTCACATGCGGACGCTTTTCAAAGCCGGATACGTTTCAATCACGAAGGAAATGGAAAAGCGTCCCCAAACAAAATATGCCCTGACGTCGAACGGACGGGCGGCGTTTCAAAGCTACCTTGAAATTCTTGAGCAAATTGTCAGTTCGTCAAAAAATCCTGACATGTGACATTTTTTTGAAAGATAACTTTGTGATACAAAGTAAAGTAAACATCAACAAAATAAGAACAGGAATTTAATCATGAAAATACACCTCGCAAGTCACTACGGCATGTGTTTCGGCGTTCGCGATGCGATCGCTCAAACACAGGAAATCGCAGAAATTCAATCCGCCACCGTTCTCGGTGAGTTGGTCCACAATCCGGTGGTTCAGAAAAAACTGGATGCAGCCGGAGTGGCTATTGGCAGCCTTGATTCGAAACCGCAAGAGATCAAATCAGAAGCGGTTGTTTTTACGGCTCATGGCGTGGCGGATTCCGTTCGTAACTCCTGGGCTGAAACTGGAAAGAAGGTTTTTGATACGACTTGCCCTTTGGTAAAGAAAGCGCATCGATCTTTGGAATGCCTGGTTCTGGCGGGTTTTAAACCGGTTGTTATCGGAACGCGAGATCACGTCGAGGTGAGGGGATTAATCACTGATTTTCCAGAATCAATTGTCATTATCGATGAATCTGAAATCGCAAATATTCCTGGAGATTGGCAGAAGATTGGCGTTGTCTCGCAAACTACTCAGCCAGTTTCTCACGTGGAGAATCTGGTGGGTAAAATTGGTGAGTCCAGACCTGAAGGCGAAGTCAAGTTCATCGACACCGTCTGCAAACCGACAAAAAATCGGCAGCAAGCGCTCAACGAGCTGGCTGCGCAATGCGACACCGTTGTCGTCGTTGGCGGGAATAACAGCAACAACACGCGGCAACTCGCCAATCGAGCTAGTGATCTCGGTGCGGTCGCATTTCAGGTCGAAACGGCGGATGATTTGAAGCTCGCCTGGTTTGCAGAATCGCAACATGTCGGTGTTACGGCCGGGACATCTACTCTCGAGGAAACCGTTCAGGAAGTTGTTGCCCAACTCGAAGAATTCACTAAAGAAAAACGTCGGCTGATGCTTTTCGACTCACTAAAAGCGATCGCCTGATTTAGCGAACCGACATTATTGATTCGTATGAATGCCAAAAAGTGGATTGCTCATTTTGAAA
>Ga0307488_10005391_pt1 | contig 10562 bp, 19 predicted proteins | sample SB02metaG_FD_202248 | JGI IMG/M metagenome (GOLD analysis project Ga0307488, IMG submission 202248) | Sea-ice brine microbial communities from Beaufort Sea near Barrow, Alaska, United States - SB 0.2 | ecosystem: Environmental > Aquatic > Marine > Coastal | place: USA: Alaska | collected...
GGTAGGGCGGTGCAGGCTGCCCCTATCAAACCCAAGTTGAAACCATCTGGAAGTAAGCGCTTGAAACCAATGTGTGATGTACTGCTCTCAGCTTCTGCTTTCAAAATCAGCTTGCGCCGCTACACCGAGGTCCTGACGCGCCAGATCGCGAGCTCGGCGCAGCACAAGCAGCTGGGCAAAGCCGTGGCCGCGTACCGGCGCCTCGTCACCTACGAGCGGCTCATCCCCACCAGCTACACCTACGCCAGCCTCATCAATGCCTACGTCAACAGCGGTCACATGCCGGGCGCCACGCACATGCTCAAGCACATGAAAGCCGTCAAGGGCATGGTAGAGCGGTGCAGGTCGACGGTATCAAGATCCGTGTTGAAAGCGCCCATGGTTTCAGCCCTTGAAGCTACAATATGATGTACCGCTTTCCAGTTTTGCTTTCAATTTCAACCTGCGCCGCTACAGCATGGCGCCTAACGTTGTGGTCTACACCACGCTGCTGAAGGGCCACATGCTTAATGGCGACGTGGCTGCCGCGGAGGTGCTCCTCGGCGAGATGCCGAAACAGAAACCGCCCGTTCCGCCGGACGTGCGGGCCGTCAACACTTTCCTCCGCACCTGCCAGCGTGCCGGCAGGTCCCTAACAGTGTGCTCATAGTGTTTTCGTACGCACTCATCGCACGCTCGGTGGCGATTCCGTTCCTTCTCAGCTCACCTGCCAGCTGTGTTGTCCCTGAAACTTCTGGCACTTACAGCTGGCACTTACAGCTGGCACTGTGAGCTGGCACTTTACACAGCTTCATACCTCGAAGGTGCACGAGTTCAGCATAAAAGGGATCGAGTGTGAGACCGTGCGTGTGGGCGACACCCCCCGAGCGTGGGCCGCATACCAACGCATGGACAGCGAGTGGAAGATCGCCCCCGACGACGCCACTTACAAGCTCATCGCGCGTCTGCTCGCGCAGGGCCTGCGCTTGGCCGACTTGCAAGGGGTCATTTCGCGCGCTAAATCGGACCCAAAGGCCCCTCCCGGTGGAGGCGGAAAAGGGACCCCCCCTTGTCAGTTCTGGCTCGGAGGTATGGCCCGGCAGATGTTCCTCACCAAGTCCATCGAATGCGATTTAACTAGAGGAACGGGGCTTCAAAATGCATCAGGTGACATGGCAAGCAACGTCGAGGCGACGCTCTGCTCCTGTCTGCCACGTGTCGATAGGTAAAGTACAACGCCAGGACGTGACACGTGAGGGGCAGACTCGAGCGTTAGCTTCGAGTCTGGATACAGGCTGTCATATTCGTATTACCGATATATCTGTCAGGCCCTGATGCGAGGGTGCTGCGACCGCGGCGTGAACTGCCAGTTTTACCACGACCCGCGGATGACGCAACGCTCTGAGGCGGGGGCTTACACTCGCCCACTTTTCAGCTCAACGTAAGCGCTTTCTGTAGGATAGGGGGTTTATGTAGGGGCTGTCTAGGATGTGTTTAGGAGGTTCAGGGGGTGATACGGGGTATTAACGGGTGTTTAACCCTAAACCCTGAACCCCAAACCCTAAACCATCAACCCTATGCCAGAAACGGCTCAGGTCGAGCTGAGAAGTGGACGAGTGTCAGCCCCTGCTCAGAGGTGGAGCGGCTTGACACGCTGGCGGCGATGCACACCAACTTGGCGCACGCCGCCGCGTTGCTCGCCGACACCGACGTCGTCAAGTCAGCCATCGAGGCATGGCCTGGCAGATATCGCCCGCCACGTCATCGACGCGCTTTTTGAACCCTCGTCTCTTGAGTTACGCGACACCATAGCACCTGGCAGATATTGCCCGCCACGCCATCGACACCCGTTTTGAACCTCTTTAATCGAATTCAGTGACATCCTACAACATGGCGAGCAACCCCTGCCAGGCCCTACACAGATACTGCCCGCCACGTTTTCGACACGCATTTTGAACTTCTCTCCTCGACTTGAGTGACATCCCATCACATGGCGAGCAACATCTGCTAGGCCCTACACAGATATTGCCCACCAAGTCATAGACACCCATCGAACGTTTTGAATCACTTTCCTCGAGTTAAAGTTAAGTGACATCCTAGAACATGGCGAGCAACATCTGCCAGGCCCTACATCGAGGCGGCCGGTGTCTCCCTGGACAAGGTGGAGGAGCTCCTCACTTTCTTTGGGCCTGGTACTGGTGGGGGTGGGGGTGGGGGTGGGGGCGGGGGGGGGGTAAGTGACGCCGCCGGAGACGCCGCGGGGATGGAGGTTATTGAGGGTACCGCTGCCGATAAAGCTGCAGCCGCCGCTGACTCCCAGGTAGGCCCTGGTCACTCAAACCGTCCCCTTGGTTGCTCAGCCTGACTGTTCGCGCATAGTGTATCATAGTTGTTGTACACACTCGCCGCATCCACCTATCTGAAAAGGGAACCATGACATTTCATCTTTAGCACATATCTTGGTCAGCGCGTCTGTACTAAGTAATGAGTGAAGCGTTTTAATAGAATAGCCGCATCCACCTGTCTGAAAAGAGAACGAAGTGAGTGGCCAGGCCCTGCTCCCAGGCAACTGTGGTGTACAAGCAGACCACCCGGCAGGAGCTGCGGCTGGAGCTCAAGCGCATCGCAGCGTTCCGAAAGCGGGTCAAAAAAGGGGAGCAGGACGCTCCCGACCTGGTAGACTACCTCAGCCGCGCTCTAGGTGGGGCGATGCAGGTTGACAGTATCAACGCCCGTGTTGAAAGCGCCTATGTTACAGCGCTTGGAACTAAAATATGATGGACTGCTTTCTAAAATTGCTTTCAAATTCAACTTGCACCGCTACATCTAGTGTTCAGCAGCCGCATCGAGGAGGGGGAGGGGGCGGCAGCGGCGCGGAAACAGCTGGAGAAGGACGATGCCAAGGAGGAAGCCAAGAAAACTGCCAAGGAGGAGTTGAAGAAAAGTAGCAAGGTGGGTGCAGAGGCAGGGGCTTACACTCTTTCTGTTAGAGCTCAACTTGAGCAACTCCAGGACACATTCATGAGTGAAGTTGGATTATACGGTTTACGGAAGAGCTCAAGTTGAGCTTGAATGGGAACGAGTGTAAGCCCCTGTGCAGAGGGTGGTAGAGAGGGTGGCAAAGAGGGTGGTGAAGAGGGTGGTGAAGAGGGTGGTGGCAATGCGGGGAGTGGTAAAAAACTTAAGACTAAAGGCAAGGAGAGTGGGCGTGACAGTGGCAGTGACAGTGAGGGCGATAGTGACAGTAGCAGTGACGGTGGGGGTATTGAGGAGGAGAAGCGCGCAAAGGTTGTGGCTCAGGCGGCGGCGGTGGCTGAGGCTGCGGCGGTGGCGGCGGCAGCGGAGGCGGCAAAGGCGGCGGCGGCGGGGCCTTCCACTCGTTCTCTTTTCAGCGCAATTGTCAGCTGATTTGTCCCTGAAAGCTCACCACGAGAAGCTGCTGGTAGTTCAGCTGACAAGGAAATGAGTGTAAGGCCCTCACAGGCGGCGGCGGCGGAGGCAGCGGCGGAGGCGGCGGCGGCGGCGACGGAGGCTGCGAAGACGGAGATGGCTGAGCCGGAGGGCGGCGAGGCGGTGACGGACATCCTGTTCAAGCACCTCCGCGAGGCGTACGGCCTGGACCCCGCGTGCGAGAGTCACGGCACCGTGCCGCCGGAGTCGGTGCGGGCGCGGCTGCGGGACAGCATCGGCGACGACGGCACTGTTGACTTTGCAGCCCTCTTCGCCTCCGGGAGCAGCGGCAAGGACACGGTAAGGTGGTGCAGGTTGAAAGTATCAGAACCCGTGTTGAAATCGCCTGTGGTTTCAGCGCACGAAACTGTTATACCATACATTATCTTCAATTGTTGCTTTCAATTTCAACTTGCGCCGCTGCAACATGGAGAGGAAGGCGTCAAAGAAGGACAAAAAAGACAAAAAGGACAAAAAGGACAAAGACAAGCGGAAGGACGCGGAGGGGGAAGGCTCCGCGCGGGCGGTGAAGCTGGAGATAGCGGCGGGGAACGGGGACTGGGCGGTGGCTCAAGCCAAGGCCGACTCGGGTTCAGATTGGGTGGCGCTGGAGCTGCGGCACGACCGGGTGTACTCCATCTTTAGCCGCGCCGTGTGTCAGGGCGCCGCCAACCTATGCGCCATGGGCAGGGGCTTCCACTCGTCCACTTCCCAGCTCAACCTGAGCCGTTCTTGGTCACTGAAGCCACAGCAAGATTTTACTTCTCAGCTCAACCTGAGACCTTTTTGTCATTGAAGTCTCCGAACACAGCCCATAAAAAGTGCTCACGTCTATCCGAAAAGTGGACGCATGTAGCCCACAAAGGCGCTCACGTTGAGCTGAAAAGTGGACGAGTTTAAGCCCCTGGCCATGGGCGGCGACGCGGCCCGCGTGATGCGGCGCAACATCCGCCCGGGCTCCGTCTCGCACGCCTTCATCAACTTCCCGGAGCCGCCGCACCACAGCGGCGACGCCGCGGCCGACAACCGGCACCACCTGCTGACGCCCGGGTTCTTCCGCCACGTGCACGCCGCGCTGCGCGCCGGCGGCGGCCTCACCCTGTTCAGTGACAACCACCGCTACATGCAGGCCCTGGTATGGCGGTGCAGGTTGACCCTATCAAAATTCACAACACGGGGGCCAAGGCGGAAGCCTGGTTCCTCCTCATACACGCCGACGCGTCTCTCTCCTCTCTGACTCTATGAAACGTTGAAAGCGTCTGGAACTGAGCGCTTGAAATTAAATCATGATCAATTTTGTGCTTTCAACTTCAACTTGCGCCGCTTCACCTTGGCGAAGACAGTGGCGGAGCTACAGCACGAGGGGGGCGAGCAGGCGGACGAGCAGATGTTCAGCGCCGAGGCCGCCAAGGGCCGCGACGCCGCTGCCACGGAGGACGGGGACGGCGACGCTGCGCTGCAGTTTGAGAACATCGCGGGCGTGCGGCTATACCACGGCAGGGGCTAACACTCGCCCACTTCAGAGCTCAACTCGAGGACCTTCGGGATTCATTGGTCACGTCAGAACTCAAATTGAGCATCTTTACACACATCCACGGGTCAATTTGGGTTATATGGGGGATAAAGTGAGCTTGAGTTGAGCGGAAAGGGGCAAAGTAAGCTCAAGTTGAGCGGTCAATAGGAACGAGTGTAAGCCCCTGTACCACGGGGTGCCGGGCGCGGGCACTGGCCACGTGGCATACGAACAGAGCTACTTCGACCGGTTCTGGGAGCAAGGCTCGCATACCGACAGGTTCTTTATGGTGCTGTCCAAAAACTAGGAAGTCCTTTCAACCCTCGCAGTTTCAAGTCCTAGGCCGCCTGGATCTAGGCGGCCTGGCGACGAGTTGAGAACCCTAGGACAGGTGATAGGAATTGTGTTACAATGATATTTCGATACCACATATCTCTCCTGTTTATTAACTCAAGAGAGCAGGCCGCCTACATCTTGGGGGGCTAGGATCGAATTTCCGGCAGCCAACCCTCGTTGCTTGGGCGAGTTGGCGGCCAAAAACATGAATGAGATTGAAAAGCAGCATAAGCTTCGATGGTTACTGGTTACTAGCTGGTTGACTGGAATTGAACAATTTATTACGATGTAGTATGATTTCGATTAGGGATAGCTTCTACCGTTCCACAACACATACACGTGCAAAGCTACGTGCTGTTGCTTTGCGCCCGCTGACATTTCATCGCTGGACCCGTGGATGCCGAGCGGCGGAGTGTTTTCTCGCGTTCAATTCAATGGTTCTCACCCCCCGGACACCCGTGCTCCTTCGCCCACCCCAACACATCCTGGTGCCCGTGCCGAGCGGCGAGAGCACATGTCCTTTCGTCCCACAGGCAGTCATGCTCCCGCGCCCACTGCAACACCACCAGATGCCCGTGCTTAGCTGCGCGTGCACAGGTCGTCTCATTCCACGGGCAGTCGTGTTCCCGCGCCAACCTCAACGTATCCAGGTGCCCGTGCCGAGCGGCGTTTTCACACGTCTGCGCGTCCCACGGACAGTGGTGCTCCCGCGCCCACTTCAGCACCTCCAAGTGCCCGCCCATAGCGGCGCACCGACACGTCTCCCCATCCCACGGGCAGTTATTCTCCCTTGCCCACTGCAGCACATCCAGGCGCCCGGCCTCAGCCGCGAATGCACACGTCGACGAATCCCACGGGCAGTCGTGCTCTCGCGCCCACCGCAGCACCGCCAGGTGCCCGCCCATAGCAGTGAATGCGCAGACGTCTTCATCCCACGGACAGTCGTGCTCACGCGCCCACTGCAACACCGCCAGGTGCCCACCCGCAGCGGCGGATGCACACGTTGACTCATTCCACGGGCAGTGGTGCTCCCGCGCCCACAGTAGCACCTCCAGGCGTCCGCCCCTAGCGGCGTTATCACACGTTTGCGCGTCCCACGGGCAGTGTTGCGCCCGCGCCCACTGCAGCAACGCCAGGTGCCCGCCCAAAGCGGCGCGTGCACACGTCATTGAATCCCACGGGCAGTTGTGCTCCCGCGCCCACTGCAACACCTCCAGGTGCCCACCCAAAGCGGCGTTTGCACATGTTGACTTACTCCACGGGCAGCCGTTCTCCCGCGCCCACTGCATCACATCCAGGTGGCCGCCCTGAGCGGCGAATGAACACGTGATGTCGATGTCGCTCCAGTCGCATCCGTGCTCCCGCGCCCACATCAACACCTCAAGATGCCCGTGCAGAGCGGCCCAGTAACAGGTCGAATGACTCCACACACAGTCGTGCTCCCGCGCCCACTGCAGTACCGCCAGGTGCCCGCCGCCAGCGGCGGCGTCACACGTATCAGAATCCCACGGGCAGCCGTGCTCCCGCGCCCACTGCAGCGCCTCCAGGTGCCCTCCCCGAGCGGCGACCGAACAAACCCTAGCCTTCCACGGGCACCCGTTCGCGTGGGCCCAAGCCAGCATCTCGGCGGTTCTGACAAAATCGGTCACCGTGAGCGGTGCGAGCGGCACCACGACGCTGCCTTCCGCGCACGCGAGCCCCGCCGCCGCCGCCACCGCCTCGCCGCACTTCCAGCACGCGCGCGCGAGCATAGCTACGTCCGTGGGATCCAGCCATTTCTTCAGCACCTCCTCCCTCGAGACATCGCCCAATTCCACGAGCAGCCGCCCGAGCAGCGGCGAATCGGCGGTGCCGTCGCGGACGGGGTGCGCGCGTCCGGCGGCGACGGAGAACATGGCCATTACGTATCCGGCTTCGAATCGTATCCTCCTCCCAGCGCTGTGGTGAATGGCGGGCCAAGGGATGGCGATGGGTGCCCAAGCCACGTGTTCGCCAGTTGGAATAAAATCGATCCGAGTCATCAGAGAATCCGCCTCGAGGGGGGGCATTTTTGACATTTGTTTTCGGTACACTATGAGCAAACAGTCAGATGAAAGGGAACGATAAATAACTGGTATAGGCCCCCTATGCATTCATTTCCTGACTCAGGTTGCCTCCCAAGTCTCAACCTTCATTTTTTAGGGTCGGCCCGAGGGGTCGGCCTCGACGCCCCTTCCTCCACTCCCACTCGCGCGCAACCTTCGCTCGGTTGCGTCTCCTAGTTTTAAACACGTTCCGCCGGGTCCACGCCTAGAGCCGCCGACCCCGCCACTACCACCACCACAGCATCGCCAGCGTCGCGATACTTGTAAATCCGGGAGATTACCCACACACGGCTTTCCCGAAAAGAGGAGCGAAGCCAACGCGCGCGGCAAGATGCAGGCACCAGGCGGCCAGTACCTGGTGCCGCCCATGGCGAACCAGCAACAGTACCAGCAGTCGCCGTTCCAGCAGCAGGCGCCGCCGCAGCAGCAGCAGCAGCAGTGAGTCGCCCGCCATCCCATCTTCCGGGAAGTGTACTTTTGCGCTTATTTTCTATTTAGCCATGGGGCGAAGCTGCAAGTTGAAACCAGTTCAACCCGTGTTGAAATTGCCTGGTTTCAGCGCTTGAAACCGAAATACGATGCAACTGCTTTCAATGTCGACTGTCGCTTCAATAATTACACTGGATCCCGTCGCTTCGCCGCTAACGCCTCGCCCCCCGCTCGCTGTTTGCCTCGCAGGATGCAGCAGCAGGCGCCGCAAGGCGGATGGAAGGAGCAGCTGGCGCTGCCACCCCGCGACGAGCGCTACCGCACAGAGGTCAGCCCCCGCGCCCGACGCATTCTTCGGCATTTTATTTTCCGTTTTCCTCTCTCCGATACAGCGCGTCCGGTCGGCTCCCCCCACACCTTTTGGGCGGGACCCCCCAGTGCCGCCTGGCCCCGCGCGGCGCGTTGGGGGCGCCGGTTAACTCAGCTGGCGCGGGTGCTTGTAAGCAGGGTGGGGATCCAAGTGCTCCACGCGCGGGGGGAATTTCCCCACTGCCTAGTGCCCCGGTGGCAGTTGCACCCATGTTGATCAGCAGTCGCACTCTCGTTTGGGTTGCTCCGAGGGTTTCCGCGTTTCCCCCAGCGCTGCCCCGCCCCACGCGCCGCCTGAAGAGCCACGGTTGGGGGCACCGGTCTTTCTTTGCCGGCGCGGATGTCTGGAAAGGGTAGCGAGATGGTCCTCGGGGTTTTCCAAGCGCGCGGGGGGAGGTTCCTCACCTGGGGGCCCGGTGGCAAAATCAGCAGCCTCGTCAGCAGTGCTGTAGATAAATACTCCGAGATCTGAGAGGAACCCATCCCTACGGCGTTCGCATCGCGTCGACCAGGCTCTCACTCTCCCTCGTCTTCGTTCGCATCGCGTCGAACAGGCTCTCACTCTCCCTCATCTTTCTCACACATTCTTGCATCCCACTCTCCATCCACCCAACAGGATGTGACCGCGACAAAAGGCAACGAGTTTGAGGATTATTTCCTCAAGCGCGAGCTGCTGATGGGTATCTTCGAGAAGGGGTTCGAGCGACCATCGCCCATCCAAGAGGAGTCCATCCCCATCGCGCTCACGGGGCGCGACATCCTAGCGCGCGCCAAGAACGGCACAGGGAAGACCGCGGTAGGGCCTGCCAGATATTGCGCGCCACGTCAATAGGACGCCTTTCAACTCAAGGGTCGAGGTCTCGACACGCCCGTCGCTGAATGGCGGACAAGCGTCGAGGGCTCAACACGCGCGTCCGCTGAATGGCGGACAAGCGCTTGGCAATGATTGCTCGTACATCATAGGTTGCCGTACAACTCACGGCACGAAGGTGCAATATGCGTGTTAGTGACGAGGCGAGCAACGTTTTTCCGGCCCTAGACGGCGGCGTTCACAATTCCCGTGCTGGAGAAGACGGACATTACCAAGAACTGCATCCAGGCGATACTGCTGGTGCCGACGCGCGAGCTGGCGCTGCAGACCAGCCAGGTGTGCAAGGAGCTGGGCAAGCACCTGAACGTGGAGGTCATGGTCACCACGGGTGGCACCTCCCTCAAGGATGATATCATGGTGAGGCTTGGACTGCTGCCACCTGTGTTGACCAGCTGTGTTGCCAAGATGTGTCGCCAGCTGTGTTACCGGCTGGTCGCCAGCTGTATTGCCAACTGTGTTGCCGAGTTTGTAGTGCCAACTGTGTGCTGCCAAGCTGTCTTGCCAGCTGTGTTGCCAGCTGTCTTGCCCCTTGCCAGCCTGTCGCTAGCTGTGTTGCCCAGCAGTGCAGTCTTTTTTGCCGTTGACCAAACTGCTGCTCACCATTATGGTCACCTGATCATTTAGTCACATGTGTGTGCGGTAATGCCGTGCCGCCTCCAATGGTCACCTACCCCCACTGCTGCCTCCCCTATGGTCAACTGACCAATCAGCTGTATGTTTGGTGGTGACCCTATCCCCCGCGGCTGCACCAACCGGTGCACATCGTTGTGGCGACACCCGGGCGACTGGTGGATCTGGCGTCCAAGGGTGTGGCCAAGCTGAATCAGGCCACCATGCTGGTCATGGACGAGGCGGTAGGACAGGGACATACCAATGATGCCTGCTACGTCATCCACACGCTTTTCAACCCTCGATTTACGTTGAGTTGAAAGACAGCCTTTGACGGGGATTAGGCTTCACTTGAGTCAGGTGGCATCCAATGACGTGGCGAGCAATATCTTCCTGGCCCATAACGTACCGTGATTGACACGCATTTGAACCCTCGTCTTTCCAATTGAATGACATCCGCTGACGTGGCGAGCGAATGGCGGCGGGCCCTAAGTGGCGGACAAGCTGCTGTCGCCCGAGTTCCAGCCCGTCATCGCGCAGCTCATCGACTTCCTCCCGCGCAATCGCCAGGCAGGGCCTTGAGACTCCATCCTATCCCACCGCTCAACGTGAGCGGTCTCGCCCCAAGTTGTGAATGCTCTCCTACGGTCTCCTACGGATGAGGTTGGTGTCGTTTTGAGTGAAAGCGACATGATGCACGAATGTTTCGTTGTTTCCCCACGTATAGCTTGTGCTCTGATGTGTTGCACCCTGAAGCTTACATCACACGCGAGGGGTGTCAACGACGAATATGATGCCTCTAAGACACTCGAAGATGCATGAGTTGAGCCGACAAGGGACCGTGTGAAGGCCCTTCTGCCAGATCCTCCTCTACTCCGCTACCTTCCCCGTCACCGTCAAGGACTTTAAGGACCGCTACCTG
>Ga0307488_10005392_pt1 | contig 10561 bp, 3 predicted proteins | sample SB02metaG_FD_202248 | JGI IMG/M metagenome (GOLD analysis project Ga0307488, IMG submission 202248) | Sea-ice brine microbial communities from Beaufort Sea near Barrow, Alaska, United States - SB 0.2 | ecosystem: Environmental > Aquatic > Marine > Coastal | place: USA: Alaska | collected 2017-05-06
CACCAATCTTTTTATTAAGAGATTCGCTACGATATCCCGAGCTCACGTGGATTGGCTTCTTAAAATAATCACGCGCCGGCTGGAAGATGTTTAGTGCAATTGCCTTTAAATTCTCTAAATGCTCTATAGTAGGCTCGTTAGATATCCCGTAACGCTTGGCAGTGTTAGATTTCGTTACTTCTTTTACTGATAAATTATTTGATAGTTTCATTTTAATTTGTTTTAAAAATCACTTACGTCCTTAATTACGTCATTACCACTTCCTGTTCCGCTCTTGCTACGAGTTGCTTTAGCCTTTACTTTCTTTTCTTTTGCGCGTTTAACTTTAGCTTCTGCTTTTATCAAATCACCTTCTTCATTTAAAGCTCCAACATCCCAAGTTTTCCACCCAAAAGCTAATGCTATACGCTGCCAGGCTTTGTTGCGCTCATCTAAAGCCTCTGTTACAGATCTTAGTTCGTCAACAATTCTATCAAGCGGTACGTTAGCTATACCGGAAACCAAGCTACCTAGCACCGAATAGTTTGGACCTAGGTTAAGTTTGCCATCCGCTGTTAAAGCCCATCCCCTTTCTGCTATAGTATCTTTCTCGAATCTACGTGTTCTAGCCGCGCTATAAATTTTACGCACTTTAGATCCAATAGGCGGTGATAAGTTTAATATTTGTAATATCCACGCTGCATCCTCTCCTAAAAATCCCTTAGCTTCTTGCTTACGGTATTCAAGCATAGTATTTTTAATAACAGATACAACCGCTCCATAAACACCGGAACCTCTTAATACAGTATCCATCATACCGTTTAAAACTCGTGTTACTCTTGAGGTTTCGTACTCTTCTTTTTTAGCTATTTCAGCATCGGTTAACCCCTCGTCATCTTCATCGTCAAACGCTAATGCAAACAATGCACTTTGTAATGATGAGAATATAAAGTTTTGCACAATACCGTAATAAGCAATCTTGCTCATGTTTTCTTTAAAAGAACCACGGCCGTTTATAAGGTCCTGACCAGCTTTTTTCATCAATCTGGTATATTGCATAGGAGTATTAGCAAAAGCTAGCACAAGGCGTCCTAAAACGCTTCTCTGTTGCATTGATACCAATGCTGGATCTGATGACTGCTGCGCTTCATCCGAACGCTTAGAAAAATCAAGAAAAGCTTTATCTTCCGCTTGTTTCTTGCTCATACCTTCTTTTAAGTAACTATTAACTCTGTTGCGGTAGAACATAGCACCACCTGTTGCAATAGCAAAGCTATCTGCAATTTGTGTCGGCGTAAAACCTAGTTTAAGTATATAGTTTAGCGCAGAAGTTGGTGAGCCTTTACCGTCTGCCACGGCATTTGCAATTTCAGACTCACTTACATCGGTCTTTAGCCCTGAACGACGTTCTTTAAGTTTATCCGAGTTAAATATCATTGCAAAATCAGACCAGTATTGCTTTTGATTTGCAAACGCAGCCGCTTGTTTAAGCGGGTTGTTGTCACCCCAGTTTGTAAAGTTAGTGAAGGACAACATCTGTAATAATGCTGATCTTCTGTTAAAAAACATTATCGCTCCTGTAGAGCCGTTAATCCAGTTAAGCCACTTGTTTACTTGCTTGTTCTTACCAAATGGTCTGTTAGACCCATTTTTCATTGCGTATAATGAATCTTCAAGAGCTTCTCTATGAGCTGTACCGTAGAGAGCCTCAATCTTATTCATGTTTTCTTCGGTAAATATCGCGTCTGATGTTTCAATAAACTCCTCAAGGTATTTTTTACGACCGATTTTTTCGGTCATACTATTAAGGTCTGATAAAATGGTTTGCGCAGTCCAATAATCACTAGGGTCTATCCAATCCATTCTTTTAGACACCACAAGCATAGCGTCAGCGTACTCTGTTAAACTCGGGTTATCCGCTATAGCTTTTCTTAGTAATTCTAAATCTCTTTTAGATAAGCCAGGAACTTCGGTGCCTTGTTTTTCCCAAAGATAAACTCTTACAGCTTGATCGTAAGTAAACTGACTATTGCCAATTTTCTTTTTCATCATTTTGTGCTCTGGTTTAAATAACTTTTTTACCGTATTGTAATCTCTTCGGATTGCCTGGCGAGCGGATTCTATAGCCGCAATACCTTTAAAGTACGGGTTAAGTAGTTTTTCTTCAAAAAACTTCATATCCGTTTCGCCTTGCTTACCTTTGCCAGCAAAAGCGTAGTTAACTAATCCCCTAAAATCATCAGCTCCGGGAGCTATAAAGAATTTAAACTTACCTTTGTTTGCACCGCGCATTTTTGCTTGTACCTTAGAATAAGTTTTGTATGATTCAACTCCGGTTTTTCTTTCTATTATATTGTTAAACTCATCACTTAATGGTATGCTTCGCTTAACATCAGTAGCCTTGCTAGCCGGCATTATTTCTTCTTTATATAATTTATTAAGATTACTAACAGCGTCAGGGTAAGCTTTATTGCTAAACTCCGCCCATTTTGCCCCATATATTGTGCCTTTGTTTTTACCGCCAATTTTTTGAATAGCCTTAAGATCTTTCATACCAAATGTAGCGGAGTTATAATACCTCATCCAAGCTGGGTCTTTTAAAGGATTCCACCTTAACGGCATAATAGACTTAAACTGCAAATTAATGTTTTCGTCCATATCCGTAGGTATAATAGCTACCACATAAGCTTCCTCAAGTTTGTTTAAATCAATTTTTTTATTCCAAAAATGATTACTTAACTGAAGCATTATATAATTAGTAGGTATAAGATGTTCGTACCTTAACCCGATTTTGCTATCACCTACAAAATAGTATTCTACATTTGCAGCAGCTTTTAATATAGACTGCATATTGCTGTCTAGGCTTTTCATAGTGGCTACCCATAAAACAGGGTTGTTAGTTGCTCTTACAAAGCCCAAAAACTCTGTAAGCAACCCCCAAGCTTCATGAGCTTCTGCTTTTCTTTTATCGTATTCTTTTTCAAATACTTCTACCTTGTTAACGGATTGGCCTGGCTTAGTTGGTATTTTAACAATTTCACCTTTGTAAAAAACGTTTTTACCATCATAAGTAACGCCTGGTATTAAGGCAATGTTTTTTTCGTAATAATCGTTTTTATTAGCGTAATATTGTCCTCTTCCCTGACCAATTTTTGTAGACGTATAATTATGTCCACCCATCCATTTAAGGACTTTTATCAATCCCTCTTTGCCATTCTTTTTTACAAATTGAGAATTGAAATCTAATTCTACAGCTCTCCTTTCTCTTTGTACATTAGAGATATCCATCATTGCTTTAAAGCTTCCAAATATTTCTTTTAAAGTAATACCTACGGACTTTAAAATGTTATCAGAAACTTTTGCTGTTTCAATACCATTAAGTACAAATCCCATAAAAAGGTCTTCACCTACTACCTCTTGTTTCTCCAGGTATTTAGACACATGCTTATGGGTATCTTTAGCAAACTCGGCTAATTGTGCCTCTGTTAAACTTGTTTTGTTGTTGTCGATGTACACATTAATTAGAGCATTGCGTAATCGGGACTCGGTTACGTTGCCTACTTCTTCAAGCTGTTTAATAAGCTCGGATTGATGCGCGCGAATTTCATTAACCTGCTTGACGCTAATAGAGCGTTTAACATTCCCACGTTCCACGTCTCTAGTTACTTCCGTAACGTAAGCGTCAGTCAACACAACACCTTTTAATTCTTGATTATTTTCAAATGCTTTTGCTAAATTGCTATTAGGATCCTGCAAAGCTTCGTTAAAAATGTCAAATGATATTTCTTCAGCCATTGCTTTTGCTAAAGATTCTTTTTTCCCCCTAATAGGATTACCGTCAGTGCCTAATGTATTTGACAAAAACTCCGCGTCTGATAATTTAGTAGCTGCATTAGGCAATCTCCTTACCATTTCAGCTCCAGAAGTTCTACCGGCGTTATCCGCGTTTACAGTTTCTCTGTCAATCTTTTTACCCTTCCAGTCGCTTGTCCAAGCTCCGTTAACTTTCTTTTGAATAGCATTAGGCATAGACGTCATTAACCACGTAGTGGTCATATTTTCTAATATACCCGCTTTATTTCTTAATAAAAACTTTCTAAGCTGTCCGTCTTTCTTGCCTCCCATTGCTTTTTTAAGGTCAATGTCGGCTTGCTTACCCATTGTTTTCCTTAATTCAGCTATATACGGTTTTACTGTAACGTTCTTAGACACAGATTCATCCATACGTGTCTTCATAACACGTACTACGGATTTAACTTTGTTCTTTATAGATTCTACTACTTCTGCGTCAACAACGCGTCTCTGAAGCAATGTTTTGTAAGTAGGTTTATCCTGTGTTTGTACACTGGATTCCTCGACTGTAGCTATCTCTTTTGCTTCTGCCGTATCGGTGCTTTGTGTTCTAGCTGTCTCCTGGCTCTCTTCAAACAATGCTTTGCGAGCATCTAGCTTACCAAAGTTTACATTGGAGAATATAAACTCGCCTAATGTAATTTTAGCATCCCCTGATTTTCTTTTAGCTTCTGGATTAAAGTTAATAAGTCTGTCCGCTACACTATCTATTATTTTCTGCGCTTCCTCTTTACTTACAGAGCGTGAGCGAATATAATTTGAGATAGCCGGATGTAAATTACCATCATTATATATAGGGTTAAACACCTTTCTATCAAAGAACTGATCGCGAGTTGTAACCTCGTCTGGAAGTAGCGCGTTGATATCACCAAGCAAAGTGCCTAGCGAAGCCTTTTTAGCTGCTTCTTCATCTTCCTTTGGTATGGTAAGTATTTTTGGTGATGACTGCCAATTCTCTATAAAACTGTTTACATCATTTGCGGTTTCTAACTTAAAAAACGGTGCATTATCTCCGTATATTTTACCGTAAAGCGAATTAATTAAACCCTTCACCTGCCATAGCTGGCGCATATCAGCACTGTCTATATACCCACCCACTTTTAAGTCGCTAACAAGTTGTATCAACTCATCCGCATCATGCTGATCTTTGTTTATTTTTTTATAGCTTTCAATTCTTTTTTCGATAAGCTCAACGTCTTTGCTCGAAAATTTACCAGATATTTTTATTTCGTTAATTTTATTTAGCAATTCTCCTACCAGGCTATCTGCTATGCCTACTGTTTTGCCATCTTTTACAAAACCATAAGCTCTTATTTGCTGATGCCCCATTTCGTGTATAGGGGTTCCAGCCGCAATACTAGCTGCTACACCGCCGCTACCAATTGCTTCTTCAATATTTTCATTAAAAATAAAAAGCTTTTTACCAATAAAAAGTCCAAGTGTTTTGCTTTTTAAATCAGTTTTTAAAGTTGTTTTTTGCTCTTCAGAGATATCTAAAGAATCTATGTCTTTTTCCGAATCAACAATCACAGCGTTGCCACCCAGGGTTGCTATAGCTAGAGCTTTGTTATATTCATAAGCAGGCAATAACGCAGCGGTTTCCGCCTTGTTTGCAGCTTTGCTTATTTGCTCGGCTTTGGCCTGTATATTATTATCGTTTATAGATAATATAGCCTGTCTTTGCTTTTCAAGCTCTACAAAACTTTCTTTTAAGCTTTCAATTTCGGTCCGTCCGTCTATTGAACCACCGCTTCCTAGTGCAGCTGCTTGTGAATATAAGTATCTTTGCTCGGACTCTAGTTCTATAAGCTTTTTAAAGTCTGACATATCTAAAGCGGCTATATTCATCGAACCCTCAACTTGAGTTCTTAACACGCTGCTTAACGATTTAAGTTTTAAAAGCTCTTTTGCTTTTATCTGCTCAACTATTTCGTCTGTTTGCTCTAATTCCTGCAATCCTTGTATTTCAGCTTCTAATGCTAAATAAGTATTTGCACTACGCAAATGCGCTTTGTTTTGTCTGGTGTTGTACATGCCCGTTTTAATCAAGCCCGATAACCCCGCGGCACCAGAAAAACTTTGCATGCCATAGATATTTATCAATACAGAAACAGCAAAATCCCTGTCTATGCCTTCAAATATACTGATGTCTTTGCCCATGTAGATGTCCATGCCATTGTTAAGCGACTCTGCTAAAACCTCTTCCGCTAACTCAATACCACCAGCAATAGCCCCGCCTTTTACGACACCTGCTGCGCCTGCTATAAATTTTGAAACCTTAGCGTTTCCTACCTGACTTTTAATTTGCTTGTAAAACTGAGGCTTGCTAAATTTTGAAAGATTCCTCATTGTGCGTATAGAACCTGCTCTTTCTGAAAAAGGCTCTATAAGGCCACTTAGCAGCGTAAGCCCTGCTTTCATATACAAAGGCATATCCACAACTTCATTAATATAGCTCTGTTCGCTATTTAATTCGTCTTTTTGCAATTGTGTTGAGGCTGTTTTTAACTCCGCTTGAATTTGAGCTAATCTTTTGTTTGCGGTTGTTTGAATTTGAGTTAAGCTTTTTGCTCTTCCACCGCCACCTACAATACCAAATAAAGGCATAGTGACGTAGTTGGTCATTGATTTTTGAGCTTTAGCTTTAAATGCTGCTATTGCGGCTTTACCAGGCGCTGCGATAGCTTTCATTGCCGCCTTTTTACCTAAGTATGCTGCAATCCCCTGCGGCCCCATTACGCTTATAAGACTAGGCACGCCTTCCATAAAAGCACCTAAAGTATATTTGCCTACGTTTTCAATATCTCCTTTTTCTATAGACCCTAGATATGGCAATTCTTGTTGCCCAGTCTCTAGATAATTAATATAGTTCATCCACCCGCCTTTCAGATTTTCGGCGGTCTTGTATATTTCAGAATCCGGATCGCTAAGCTCTTGTACGATTTCCATACCTAAAATGTCTAAGCTAGCTATACTGCCTAGGAAAAAGTCCTCCATGCTAAGTAACCCACGGTCGAGCATACTCCAGTTCTTAGTAACCGAACCTACAACCCCCGCTGTAACAGATAACGTTTCTTGATCTTTGGTTAACTTTTCATATGCGCTGCGAAAAACATCAACTCTTTGATTAAAATCTTTTAAACCATCAACAAGCTTAGCTTGTATTACTTCAATTTCCTGAACCGCTACATCTCTTTTAGCGGACATTTTTGTTATAGCTGCATTATAATTCCCAGCGCCGTCCATGTATCTTTCCGCGAGTGCGCGCTCCATTTCCGGGTCTTGCTCTCCTATTGGTTGAAAAGGTCTTATTCTCGTGTATACAGGCTTATCAGGCAAATTGCTTTCCATTTCGCTTAAATCAGCTTCATAGTTATCTATGATAGTTTGCAACTTTTTTCCCTCGTCCTCTAACTTACTTTGTTCTTTTAATATAGAATCATTTTCTTGCTGCACAGCGTTTGCAGACTCGTCAAATGTTTTTTGCAAATCTTTAACTATGCCTTTAGCACTTTGAGTTATATTTTTATTCGCCAAGTCAGACCCTTTTCCGAACATTTTATTGCTCCAACTAGCAGCCTGGACAATTTTTTCATTGTACTCAGAGCTATTTGGTATAAATAATAAATACGCGTTTCTTTCTTCTTTAGATTTATCCCCAAAAAACAAGTCTGTAGCTTCGCTTTTCCTTTGACGAACCGCTGCATTTATGGCTTGCTCTGCTCCTGGGATTTTCTTTAAACTATCTGTAAATCCAAATTCTTTTACTTGCTCTTGCGTCAGCCCCGTTGAACCAGCCATCCTTACCATACGCGAATATTCATTAAACGCTTCAGGGCCTAATGACCTTTCTATTTCTCCTAAATCAGGCTTAACATAAACGTCTCTTTGCTGCAAATTTTTAGCAAGTAAGCCTTTTTGCCACCATTTTTTATTGCCCTGCTCTTCGTCGTACTCGCGTCGTCTTTCTTTTGCAACCGAAGGTGCAATTTTTGGATACAGCAAACCGTCATAAGGGTTTCTTTCAAACTTATATATATTGTTGTATGCTCCGTACACTTCTGTGTCCTCGCTTATATTTGAGAGAGTATTAGAGAGTTCGGACATGTCTAACTTAGGGTCACTATCTGTTATAGCTACCTCTTCCAACATACCTCCCGATACGGGTAATTCCGATGAAGTAACTTCCAAGGTGGATTCCCCATCTTTTTGTTTCTTCTTTTTTTTCTTTTTCTCCGGCTCTGTCGGTGGAATTGTCTCCGTAGAACCGTTCAGCTTTCCCTCTTTTGGAGGATCTGTGTCTTCGTCTTGTGCAAACTCCCAGTTATTAGCCGCAGCTATAACGCTTAGGTCACCGCCGAGTTCTTCAGCAAAAGCTTTAGCCTCAGCATCTGATAGTTTATCTTCTCCTATGATGTACATTAATATTTAATTTTATATTATTTATAAAATAACCTTGGTATTGCTGTCATAAGCTCAATTAGCGAATCTGCAGTTCTTCTTTCGGATACTTTTTTTGCATTCAAATACGTCCATTTATTTGTGACCGGATCATACTTTATTTTTAATTGTTCTGGGTTGGTTGAGCCACCAATGCTCCACGATTTTGTTTCACGTGGGCCAGTAAATTGATTTGTTAGTATTTCTTTTTCAAACGCTTCCATTTCATTTACAGTAGCTACTAAGTTTGGTTTAACAACATTGCTGGCAGCTCCGGAATTTCTATTCTTAGTAGCACCACTAGCTATAAACTTATAACGACCCATCACTACGCCCGCCATTTCAGCGACAATATCATCATGGTTTTCTTCTGTGTAAACTATGTCTTCAAACTCTGGGAAGAAACTGCGAAAACGCTGGTCCGCTAAAATCGCGGGAGCATTGTTAACGCCTGTATTAGGGTCGCGCGCTCCTATATAATCTTCCATTTCCGCCCCCTTGGCAGCTATTTGCCCTTCATTCCATTCGTTTTTTCTAGGAACGCTTAGCTCTCCTGCAAATTCAGAAACATATTGAAACGAATCTTTAGGTAATGAAAACGGCAATGTAAGATCTCTAAATCTTGAAGGATCAGATCCGTCTTCGTTAGGCAAATTTAATCCGGCCTGAGTATCCCATTTTAAAATATTATTTGGATTTGAAAAACGTTCGTTTAAATCAAGAGAAGAAACATTTGCACCTGAATTTGAATACCCATTTACATTTTGCTTGTAGTCTCTGCGAAAATTCATTACCTTATTTAGCGAATCTTTGTACGAAACCATTTCGGTTAAGTAGCCATCTCGCTCTTCCATTAAGTCTAGATTGGTAGGATCATATGCTAAAGCTGTTGCTACCTTAGAGAATTTATCTTTAATGCCAATTACTGTTCTTTTTATTTCTTTCTGCTGAGCTTCTGGAAATATACCTTGATCTAAATCACCAAGACCTTTCCACCCACCCATATTTTTAGCAGAGCGAGCTTTTATAGCCTCTGCTTCTTTACGACCTTGCTCATTAATCGCCGCGTTTCTAGCCGCGGTGCGTTCTTGCACGCCGCCAAAACCTGCAGACATCGCGGCACCTATTCCAGATGTCGCTCTTGAAGCTGCTAATTCTTTAGCGCCTTGTATTAAAGTTTTATCAGCCATTATTGATTGTTTCTTCTTTGCAGTGCCGCCTGACCGCCCTGGAGCGCAAGCATTGTGCTATTATCACCCGAGTAACCAGTTAAAGCCATTCCAGCTACATTGCCAACGCCACCTGCAAATTGTCCAATACCTTCCGCTCTCTGCATTTGCGCTCTTTGTATATCGGCTTGCGACGCTGCTAATTCGGCTTGTGACATTCCTAAGCCAGTGCCTAATCTATCTGTCTCTCTACCCATTGCGCGTTCTGCACCTTGACGCTCCATGTTCTGAATGCTTTCTGCACCACGTGCTTGCATTTGTTGGTTTCGCTGTTCTTGCATTCCTATACTTGCTGATGCTTGTTGAGCACCCTGAGCTTGCATACCAGCTAGCGATTGAGCTAAAGCAGCTATGCCAGAACCACCTGCTGCTTGCCTGTTCTGCCCCATTATATTAGATAAGCCTTGTGCATTTTGTGCTGCAGCAAAGTCAGCTTGCTGAGTGTTAACGGTTAAATCCTCGTAAGGATTCTCCATGTTGCTATACATGTTTCCGATGTCCTGCGACATATAATCACCGAACGCGCTTTCAAATTCGCCTTGTGCTTTGTCTTTTCTATCAAGTCTTTTTTGACCGCCGATGTAAGAGGTGCCAAATGCGGCTGCTCCTGAGAGTATGTCTCCAAACATATTAAATTAGTTTATAAGTTATTATCACGTGTTATTCGCTGCTGATAAATATTTCAGAGTTCACCGCAAACAACTCTTTTTTGTCTGAACTAGTAGTAGTTAATACCACTTCTCCGTAATATCCAAGTAAGCCTGATGTATTTGCTTCAGTGTTTTTAGCAAATAAAATAAATGCCGCTGGTGATGTTGGCAGCACGACCGGGCTCGCGGCTGTTAGAGTTATAGTGTTAGTAGCGCGATTTACTAATAAAACCGTGCCTACTACTTTTAAAACATTACTCGTATCATTAGTTAGTATTATATCACCTGACTGTAATGAAACATTTATTTCTCCATTAACTATAATTACATTGTACGGAGCATCGTGTCTAAGTACATTACCAATTCCCATTACACTAAATTCGCTGGTATCAATATCAGCTACTTTAGTAA
>Ga0307488_10005394_pt1 | contig 10561 bp, 13 predicted proteins | sample SB02metaG_FD_202248 | JGI IMG/M metagenome (GOLD analysis project Ga0307488, IMG submission 202248) | Sea-ice brine microbial communities from Beaufort Sea near Barrow, Alaska, United States - SB 0.2 | ecosystem: Environmental > Aquatic > Marine > Coastal | place: USA: Alaska | collected...
TTATTTATCTTTCTTCTTTTTTTTATACATTTGAAGCATTCTTTGAGTGACCAAAAATCCACCAAATATATTAATGGCGGCAAGAGATATTGCTAAAAAACCAAGAATGTTCGAGATTGTAAAAACATTATCTGTACTTCCTGCTAAACCTGCAATTATAGCACCAACAATAATTACTGATGATATAGCGTTAGTAACCGACATTAATGGTGTATGCAAAGATGGAGTTACACTCCATACAACATAATAACCAATAAAAATTGATAAAATAAATATGCTTAATCTAAATATAAAAGGGTCTATTTCCATAAATCTATTTAATTAATGTTTTCTCAATTATCTCATCTTCTAAATTAATATTAATCTTTTTATTCTCTTTATCATATAAGTTGGACACAAAATTAAATACATTTTTTGAATATAAGTTCGATGCTGAAACAGGAAGTTTGTTTAGAATATTTGTTTCACCCATAATTTTCACACCATTTTTAACTACAACTTTATCGACTTCAGTAAATTCTGCATTTCCACCTTGAATTGCAGCTAAGTCATAAATAACAGAGCCTGATTGCATATTATCAATCATAGAACCTTTAATAATTAATGGAGCTTTTTTGCCTGGAATTAAAGCTGTACATATTACAATATCAATTTTTTTTAGAGTTTCTGCTAGTAAATCCTCTTGTTTTTTCTTAAACTCGTCAGAAGCTTCTTTTGCATAGCCACCTTCAGTCTCTAAATTTTCAGATCCTTCAACTGTTAAAAATTTTCCACCTAAACTTTCAACTTGTTCTTTTGAAGCCATTCTTACATCTGTTGCAAAAACTATTGCGCCCATTCTTTTTGCAGTTGCAATTGCTTGAAGACCAGCAACCCCTGCACCAACCACTAATACTTTTGCTGCTGGAATTGTACCTGCTGCTGTCATCATCATGGGTATGGCTTTTTCAAAATTTGCAAACGACTCTATTACTGCTTTATAACCAGCAAGGTTAGCTTGAGAAGAAAGAATATCCATTGATTGGGCTCTAGTAATTCTTGGTAACATTTCTAAAGAAAAAAAATTAATATTTTTTTTAGATAAATTTTCTATTTTTTCTTTATTAACATAAGGGTTGAATACTCCAACAAGCGTTTGGTTTTCTTTTAAGTTTGAGAGATTTTCATCTTTTAATAAACCCAATTGAATAATAATATTAGCTTTACTTAATATCTCTGTTTCGTTAGTAGAGATTTCAACGCCTAACTCTTTATATTCACTATCTTTAAATCCTAAATGTTCACCATAGTTTTTAACTATGGAAACACTAAATCCAAGAGCTATATATTTTTTTGCAATCTCAGGAGTGATTGCAATCCTTTTCTCAATATTTTGATTTTCTAAAATTGAAACGATTCTCATAAGAGTTCTCTACAGCAAGAATATTGCCATTAAAACTAAAACACCTATAATAGCGACAGTTCCCCACAACACAAACTTTGTGAAATTATTCCAGGTATTTTTATGGTCTTGATTATCCATAAAAACTATTTCTGTCTTGCTTTAAATTTTGGGTTTGTTTTATTAATTATATAAACTCTACCTCTTCTTCTAACCAGTTTAGAATTAAGGTCTCTTTTTTTTAATGATTTTAAAGAACTTTTAATTTTCATAATAATTTAACTCTTAATAAACGATGTTATGTAATCTTTCAAATGTATTTTTCCATATCTCTTAATAATCTTACTATTTTTTGACATATTTGTTAAAGCTGATGCAAATCTCTCTCCAGGCCTTGGTTTTAAGACTTTTATTTTAGTATTAAACATTTTGGCAACCTCTTTAATGGAATAAAAATTTCTATTAGAAATGCTATAATGAGTACATCTATTTTTTTTCCAAGCTTCAAAGCAGACATTTACGGTATCGTCTATATGAGTAAATCTTCGGGTTTGTGTTCCAGGCTTAACCACAGTTAGAGGTTTTCTATTTTTAAACTGATCCTCAAATATTCCAATAACAGTAGCCATTTTACCAGATCTTATTTGTCTAGGACCATAGACATTATAAAAATAAATTACTTCAAATTTAAAATTAAACCATTTTTTCAAATTTTCCAGTAATTCCAAGTTTTTTGCTTTTGTAAAAGCGTATGGTGAAAGATTTTTATCTTCACCTTTATTTCCTAGAGTTGCTGAAGTAGCTGAATAAATTAATTTAATCTTATTATCTAAACAGAATTTAAATACTTCTTGAGTGCCTTGTGAGTTTGATTCAAAGCATCGATTAAAATCTTCAAAACTTTGATATATTCTTGAGAATTCAGCAAAATGGAAAAGAGAGTCTGTTTGATTTCTATATTTTAAGAGAATCTTGTTTATATTTACAGTTTTTGCTTTTAAATATTTAATTCTAGTATTTTTGATATGATTTCTTGCGAAACCACTAGAGTAATCATCTAGACTCAAGATTTTTTTATTTGTTTTTTTTAAAAGTAATTCAATTAAGTTTGATCCGATGAATCCAGCTCCACCAGTAACAATTATATATTTTTTCATTAGAGCTTTTATAGCCTGGCAATGTCCTACTCTTCCGTGTCTTAAGACAAAGTACCATTGGCGCTGAAGGGCTTGACTTCCGAGTTCGGAATGGGATCGGGTATTGCCCCTTCGCAATAATCACCAGGCAGAGTTTTTTACCATTTATTTTACTTATGTAAAGTAATATAAAATCATTTTTTACGGTTTGTTAATCAAAGATATAGTAACTAAATAATATAATGAAATTTCTTGATAATTATAAGTATTTTACAGGTACATTTTTGTGTTTTGTATCTATTTTTATTTTTAATTTATGGGAAAATTACCCCCTATATTCAACAAAGTTTTTTACGGATTGGAAATATATTTACAATTACCACTCATGTTTAAATAATACAGGGTTTAAGGAAATTGATTGCATATCAATATTAAAATCTGGATTTATATATCCAGAAATTTGGTTAAAAATTTTAGATATTTCATATCCAATTTTTGAAAATATAATTTATTTATTTATTGGCACATATTTTTTAATAACTTTTAAATTTTTCAATAAGTCATTAAAGATTTATCATTTTTTATTTTTATTTTCACCAACCTCTATATTGCTAGTTCAGAGAGGCAATAATGAACTTCTAGTATTTTTATTAATATTTATCTTTATGAGGCTATTTAATTCAGAAAAGTTTAGATTACTAAGCATAGTCCCTTTTATATTTTCGGCTATATTAAAGATTTACCCATTCTGTTTACTTATTATTTATTTTATTCATGAGATAAAAAGAATTAACTATATAAAAATAATTATATTAATTACATCATTAATACTGTTTAGTTTTTTCATTGAAGAGTACATAGATATCAAAAAAAAATTCGACTCCAGTGCTGGGAATGTTACCCTTATTTATGGTGCTGATTCTATTTTTTACTTAGCAACGTTAATAATTGGGAAATTAAATTTTAACTACCAATACTTAAGTATTGTTGCTTTAATAATTTTAACAATTTTTTCATTTAAATTTAAGATAAAAAAATTAGAAAAAATAAACTCTTATAATGAGACTTCATTTTTAATTGGTTCAACAATATTAGTTTCAAGTTTTTTTATAAATGCTTCTTTTGAATATAGATTTATCTATATAATTTATACCCTACCTTTTCTATTTGATTTAAAAGAAATTAATCAAAAAAAAATAATTTTTTATTTTATATTGTTAATTTATTTGGTCTTATGGTTTGAATTTTTTATTTTTTATTTCAGAGAAATAATAGATTTCCAAAAAGATAAAATATTAACTGAGAGTATTTTAAATTTTAAAGTATCTTTATTAGGATTTTTTATTATTTTAAAAAACTTGATGTACTGGGTAATTAACTTTGGTCTAATTTTACTTTCAAAAGATATTATTTTTATTAAATTAAATAAGGTTTAATTTACTCTTTCTGGATAGATTAATTATTATTCCAATCATTACCCAATAAAAAAATCCATTCCAACTTGAATAAAAACTACCAGATGTTGTCAATGGCCACAAAAAAGAAAAAAGGAAACACATACAAGAAATAAATAAAAAACTCTGATCAGAGTTTTTTTTTAATCTAAAAAAAATTTTTAAATGATGTACAAAAAATGCACCAAAAAAACTAAAAAATAACACAAGTCCAATCAATCCTGTTTCTGACAAAATTTGTATATACAGGTTATGTGGATGAGTTGAACATGGTTGGTATGGCTTATCTATAGATGAGATCTCCATGTCACAAACTACGCTAAAGTTTTTCAATCCAACCCCCGTTAATTTATTTTTTTTCCAAACCTCAATTCCTGAAGTAAAAAGTATTCCATAACTAGAATTATTAAAGTTTTTTAAGATATCTAGAAAATCAGTATATCTATTCTTAACACTATCGGTCATTGATAGTGCAGAAAAAGATAACAAAACTACTATAAAAATATTGATTATAAAAAATTTAAATTTTTTAATAAAATAACTTAAAAATAATATTGATAAGATGGCGCTAAAAAGAAACATTAAAAAACTAGCTCTCTCTCCTGTGATTAAAATTGTTAATGGTATTATCAAAAATGTTAAAATAATATAATTATATTTTTTGCTATTTTTAAAAACCCTTTCATAAAAAATTAATCCAATAATGGGTGCTGAAATTTTCCATAAGAAAGCTCCTGCTACAAGCTCATCACCAAATAAACCTGCAAACCTATGCCCACGATCCTCATAACCAAATAAATCTTTTCCAAAAAAATACTGTATCCAGACATCTAAACAAACAAAAATTAAAATAAAAAACCAAACATTGAATACTTTTTTGTATGAAAAATGATTAAAGGCTAAATATTTGATACATAAAGCAAAGAGTAAAAACCTTATTAAAAAAAAAGATGCTCGAAAAGAATTTTGAAAATCAATTGAAAACAAGCTCAATAAAATTAAATATAACCAAAAAACTATAAATAATCTAACCCAGGTAATTTTCAACCAAATCCAAAACTTATACTTTATTGATAGATGTAAAAATAATATCGAAGATGTTATTAAAAAAAAATTAATAGTAGGTGAGCCTAAAATAATGACAATTGGTAAAAATATTAACAAATAGTCTGTATATTTATAATAATTTTTATCTAACTTGTCAGGCATTTCTAAATTTCATCAATTTTAAGAAGGTTGGTTGCAATATAATTAGCCATTTTTGTTGTAATCTTTTTTGTATGTAGCCCAATAAAAAAACCAGATTCCTCCACTAATTGTGAATTATAAAATTTATTTTTCGTGTTCAGCTTATAAAGTTTTATTGCAGGTTGATTTAAAAAATTTCCACTTACTATCGGTCTATTCTCAATCATTTTTTTATCTAAAAATCTCAATAAAGTAGTCTTTTTATTCTTTAATTTTTCATTTATTAAAATTGGTAATCCAAACCAGCTTGGTGACATTTTTTTTTCTGGTTTAATAAAGTCAAATTGATTATTCCATTTTTTATTTTCAATAATACTGTTAATAATCAATTTTCTATTCTCAGATCTGATCTTCATAAACAGATTAAGTCTCTTGTATTGATTGTTAGCAATAGCGGCTGTTACATCTAATGGTCTTAAATTGTAACCACTGTTTATAAAAAGAAATTTTTCATTCAAACTTTTATATCTTTTTTTATAATAATTATGAAATTTGGTATTTCTGGACCAGCCATGAGACCTTAAACATTTTAATAACTCATAATCATCTTTATTTTTACATACAACCATTCCACCTTCACCAGAAGTAATTTGATGTGAGTAATAAAAAGAATAAGACCCAAAGTCTCCAAAATTACCTAGTTTTTTTTTGTTGAACTTACTCCCTAGACTTTCGCAAGTATCTTCAAATAAGGTTAGTTTTTTTTTTTTGCATATAGATAAAATTTCACTCATATTGGTAGATATACCTAGTATGTGCACACACATTATAGCTTTAGTTTTTTTTGTAATTTTATTTTTTAAATCTTCGATGTTCATATTAAGTGTCTTAACATCTATATCTACAAACACAGGTCTTAGACCATGCTGTACTAATGGCCACAAAGAGGTAGACCAGCATATAGCAGGCAAAATAACTTCATCGCCCGTCTTCAGACTATTTTTTCTTAAGGGGTTGCATGCTGCAGCAACCATCAAAAGATTGGCTGATGACCCAGAATTGCACATTAAAGCAAAATTTGATTCATTGCCTTTAGCAAAAGTTTTTTCAAATTTATGAGTAATTTTTGATATTGTTAGACGTCCTGTTTTTAAAACATTTATCCCTTTTTGGAGATCTTGTTTGGAAAATGCATTCTCTAATAAAGGATACTTCATTATTTATCCTCAGCCCAAATGTGAATTAAAATATACTTATAAATGAAATGATTAAAAAAATTATTTGTCTTTGCATTTTTAAACACAGTTTTATTAAACCAATATTCAATTTTCATAGATTTTTTATAGTTATTATAAAAGAATTGAGCGTAAGTATCGAAATCTGAGTGACAAGAATGAAGGTTTTTATTTATGTTATTTAAAATTGCCAAATACCATGGTTCTTTAAATTTTTTTTCAATAGTTTTAGGCATTTGTTTCATAATTTATCTTCTATATAGCGTGAGCTGACTAGTAAAGAAAAACTTACTAAAAATTTGTAGTCCAAGTAATTTTTCTACTAATTCAAAAAAATCATTTTAATAATCATTGGTTGCGTTAAATGTAATTCTATTATTTTTATAAAAAATTTGCTTTCATGATAAGATGGTAGCAGCATTAATGCAAAATTAGGGTTAAAATAATTTTAATGAAAATAAATTTACTTAACATAATTTTTTAAAGATAAAGATAAAGATAAAGATAAAAAATTTTATTTTATATCCTTTAGGACTTTTGTTCAAATTATCACTTAAATCAAAAAAAGGTAGTTTTTTATCACATTCCTAGATCTGGAGGAAGATCTTTATAAAATTTTATGATTATTATATAAATGAAAAATTTACAATAGAAATGATTATAGAACTTTTAAAGATGTTAATTTTAAATTTAGTCACGTTGTAAGAAAAATACATAAAAAAGAAAATCAAAATACTAATTATTTAATTATTTTGCGAAATCCTTTTGAGAAAATGGTTTCAAGGTATTTTTATTTAAGAAATTATGTGGCAAACAATAATCAACCCACAAATATTTTACAAAAGAATGAACTATCTTTTGAGGAATATTTAGAAGGTTTAGAAAAATATGGGAATGATAATCTTCTAATTAGAATGGTGATAGGCAAGTTAAATGAAGATTACATATTTGGATTTGAAAAAAAAATAACAAAATTAAAAAAAACTTTTTATAAAATAAAAAAAAGGATGTTGTTGAAGTAAAAAAAAATTGAAAAATTTTAAAGTTGTGATGTTTAAAGATATAAATAAATTTAATTGGACAAATTATTTTACAAATTTGAAAATTAATTTTCAAATTCCACATATAAATAATTATACTTTTTATGAAAAAATAAAGATGAAAAAAAAATATTTAAAATATTTTAAATATGATCTTGAATTATATAATTTTTTTCTTAACAAAAAATTATGATATGAATTTTTTCAAATTTTTTGAGTGTATATGAAGATTCATTATTCTAATTTTGATATGTTTGTTGATTAAAAAAGGAATCTTTAATTTTTTCCTTTTAAAAAACTTAATCTCAAAATTTTTCATGTAGAATGGTGGTCTAATAAAAATAGATTTATCAATTTTTTTGAAACCTTTAAATGTTTTGTCAAGACCATCTAGTTTTAATCCTAGATATGATGGGTCAAAAATAGCCTTAAAGTTTTTAAAATTTTTTGAATAATCAAATAATCTTTTTTTTTCATTTAAATTTAAATGGCTATTGGTCGTAGGTAAATTTAAAATTTTATTTTTTTTTAAATTTTCAATTAAAAAACTATGTAATAGCTGCATATCATTTTTAATTTTGAAAAATTTTCTAAATATTCTAAAATTATTTAAAAATTTTGTGTGATTTTTATAAAAAAAATTTGTTAACTTTTTTATGTTTTGATAATTTTTAAAATAAATAAAGACTGGTATAGAATTTTTATTTGATTCAGGAACAATCCCAATATTATATTTATCTCTAAAGAGGTCGATATTTTTTTTAATTGAAAAATATATCATGCAATCATTTTCTATATGAAATATATCTTTAAGCTTAAATTTATTAGAAATATTTTCTAAATAAAAAAACCTCTCAGTTGTATATAGCCAAAATCCTTTAAAAAACTTATTATCTAATTTATTTTTTAATTTAAATTTTTTATGTTCTTCGGTTAACTCAAGCTGTTTGTAATTAATATAATTAATTCTACTTTTATAGCTTTTTTTTAATGTCTTAAATATTTTTGGTTTTGCTAATAAATAAATATTTATATCTTTATTAAATAAAAAAATTTGTTTTAAGCAATCATTTAAATGATCTATTTTTTTGTCTCCCAAGTGTATTAGAATTATGTGCATATGTTTTTTGTTGAATAAAAAAAACTCACTTATATATATAGCTCATGATAATTGATATTAAAAAATTTGCTAAAAATTATAACATAAAAATAAAAGGTGTAATTCATATAGGGTTACATGATGGCAATGAAATATATCGTTACATTTTTTGGGGAGCAAAAAATATATTAGGATTTGAACCTAACGAAAAAATTTTCAGAAAATTGTTAAAAAAAAAAATAGTAAATTATTTACCGTGGGTAAATCTTGATCTTGAAAATATAGCAGTTTCCAATCAAACTGGAATTTCTGATTTTTATGTAACATCAAGTGATCAAAGTAGCTCATTATTAAAGTTAAAAAATCATCTTAAAATTTACCCAGATATTAAGGAGGTTTATTCTACAAAAGTAAAAACGGATACTTTAAATAATATTTTTTTTAACAAATATAAAATTGAAAATTATAATTGTATAAATATGGATATTCAAGGAGCTGAACTTTTAGCCTTAAAAGGTTCAACTAAAATCTTAGACAAAATTGATATAATTAATACAGAACTAAATTTTGATGAACTTTATGAAGGATGTGGTTTAGCTCACGAGATAGATAAATTTTTAAAGTTTTATAATTTTCATAGAGTCGAGACAGATTTAAGATTTCATCATACATGGGGAGATGGATTATATGTTAAAAAGTAAATTTTGGTTGCGGGAGACCTACTAAAAATTTTATGTGTTTTATCGATTAAACTGATAAGTTTTTTTAAAACTATGAATACATTTTTTTATTAGCTAATAAAAATAGCTTTTTATTACTAATGTAAACAAGATGTCTTACAATGTTAAGTAAATTATCTATTTTTAAATTTCCAAATGGCTAAGAATAATATTCATAATCAAGATAAGTATATAATATTTAATTATATTTTTTTAAGAAAGAATTAAGTATTCTTAATATGTTTGTTTTTGGTTGCCAATTCAAGTGTTTTTTAATTTTTGAAATATCACCTATTATATTATTAACTTTTGTAATATTATAAGTTTGAATTTTTTTTTTAGACTTGGAAATTTTAATAATTTTATCAACAATATTTTTTAAAGAAGTTGCTTCTCCAGAAGCTATATTGAATATACCTTTTGATTTTTTTTTATAAAGTAAATTAATTATATGAAGTATATCTTGCACGTGAATAAAATCTCTATGATTATGAGGGTTTTTTAATTTAATTATAGTATTTTTTTTACCAAGTATTTCTCTAAATATTCTTGGAACAAAAAAAGATAAATCCTGTTTACGATCAGTAAAACTAAATATTCTTCCAATACAATAAGTAATATTTTTTTTTCTAATATTTTTTTTTATATATTGTTCAGATAAAATTTTAGTTTTTGCATAAAAATTTTTTGGATTGGTTCTACTAGTTTCTCTGAAAGGTTTTAAATTTTTGCTAGAACCATAAACATGCGAAGTTGAAGAATAAAATAACCATACATTACTTTTTTTATATTTATTTATTGCATCAACAATATTTTTTGTGCCATTAAAATTAATTTTGTGGGTTTTTGTTTTATCCTTATTTACTTTTTTAATAGGAACAATTGCGGCTAGATGAAGAAAAATATCAAACTCATTTTCTTTAATCCATTGAAATACTTTTTTTCTATTTCTAATGTCAAAATTGCATCTGATATATTTATTATTTTTAAATTTATTTAAAAAATTACTACCAATGATTCCACTATGTCCTGTGATTGCAATTGTTTTATCTCTCATATTTTTGTAGAATGCTTATTACCTAACTCTTTAATATATATATGCTACTGTTGATATAATGAAAAGACCTAATAACTTAACAATCTACATAAATTATTTTTTTGCATTTTTATTTTCGATATCATTCTTGGTTGCCGTTAACTATCTTGGGCTAGAGAATTATGAAAAATATATTTTAATATTGTCAATCTCTACAATATTTGCTTCTACAATTTACTCGTCATCAATAAAATCAGAAATTAAAAATGATGT
>Ga0307488_10005395_pt1 | contig 10559 bp, 9 predicted proteins | sample SB02metaG_FD_202248 | JGI IMG/M metagenome (GOLD analysis project Ga0307488, IMG submission 202248) | Sea-ice brine microbial communities from Beaufort Sea near Barrow, Alaska, United States - SB 0.2 | ecosystem: Environmental > Aquatic > Marine > Coastal | place: USA: Alaska | collected 2017-05-06
GTGGCTATGCAATAGGCAATGATGTTATAATTTCCGGTGCAGACATCGGCGGCAGTGACGGAACAAACGATTTAACTTTTAATATAGATGCAGTGTTTACTAATTTTGCGGGCCAGTTTAATAACACTGTTTATAGATTAACACTACAAGAAGCAAGTTCAAATGTTGATTACTATCCTGGCTTGCAAGCTGACGTTGCTCATCAAGCTATAATTGAATACAGACACGGCGAAAACATAATACTCGAAGGCGTTGACACCCAAGATATTACAGAGCGACCAAGTACTGCTGTTAACTTTGACGAAAGCGATACTACTACATATAGAAGTACAGGCTTTACAACAAAAGACGATCAGAATCAAAACTTAACAGGAACACAGATTAAAGCAGTGTTTGACGATGATTTTGCATACATAGACACTAACATTGATTTTGCAAATAAAGCAGTTAGTGCTCCTACAGGAGGCGGCACCCTTGGTGCAGCAGTGAGTGATACATTCTTAGCTATAGAAGAACTATCAGCAGTTGATGCAGGACGAATATTGCAGCAAACAACTGATGCAACTAACCAAACTATAAAGCTACCAGGAGATGCCGGATACACAGGCGGCATGATATTTGCGTATGGCGGCAGAACGCATAAAGTTATCAATTATGGCCCGATAACGTTTGGTGCCATTACAGGTGTAACAAGTGCAAGCCCAGTAGTAATTACAAGTGCAGATCACGGATTATCAAACGGGGCATATGTTGTGTTTGATTCAGTTGGCGGGCCTACAGTACTAAACGGCACTTCTTATTATGTCGGTAGCGTAACTACTAACACATTTGCACTTTACACTGACATTTCTCTAGTTAACGAATTAGACGGATCTAATTACCCTGTGTATACTAGTGGTGGTCGTTGGGTAGCTTCAAATAGCGTTTGGTACATCCAAACAGCGTTTGTTGCAGGCACTGATATTAACGGAGTTAGTTCTGCTGGTATCCGATTAATACCAACAGAAACAAGAGCTATTCAATGTGGACTTCCAGGAGGGTCGACTGCTGAGATCACAGTTGCTATATCATTACTACGTGCAACAGGGCATGACTTTACAGAGATTGGCACAGGTGGATTTAACACAAGTAACTATCCAAATGTATTGTTAGGACAGCCAATAGGCGGCAGTGCAGCTAAAGCAGGTGCATATAGTGGTGCAGACAACGCAAGTAAAGCACAAGTATGGGAAAGACGTAAAGGCAGAGTATTCTTTATCAGTTCAGATAACGATGGCTTCTTTAGAGTTGGTAAGTATTTTGTAGTTGATCAATCAACTGGTAGTATTACATTTGCAGGCGATGTTGGTATTTCAAGAGCAGCTTCTTTAGGATTTAAAGAAGGTGTTACAATTGACGAGTTCTCCAATGATGAATTATTTACAGACTTATCAGACACTGCTGTACCTACAGAAAAAACTATTGCTAATTACATAAGTCGTAGATTAGGTCATAACGGTAGTGCGCAATTAACTGGCACTAGTAGATTTGCGCCAGGCTTCTTAGCACTAGACGGATCAACGCCATTAGAAGCTAACTTAAATGCTAATAGTAAGCAGATTAAAAACTTGCTTGATCCTACAGATGATAACGATGCAGCAACAAAAGATTATGTTGTTCAAGCTACAACGTCATATGACGAACTTGATGATTTAAGAAACATTACAATTCATACAGTTGTTCCTGCTAATAAAGCAAAACAGTTGCTTGTTCCTACTGGCTTACGTAGATTAGTAGTAGATCCTGAAACACCAGGACTATTTGTAGAAGGCGGAACTATCACTGATGGAACTGCACAAGGCACAGTAGTTGCATTAGAATCAAGATTTGATCAAGTACTGAATCAAAATATTAGAATTGTTTCTTACACGCTAACAACTGTTAGTGACTTTACTACAACAGCAGGCACAATTAACAACGGCACAGTTGGTTCGCCAGGTGGCACAACAGCAGCAATGTTAGAAAATCCAATAGATGAGTTTACTAACGCTGTTGAATCAACTACAAGTGATATTAATATTACTGTGTCGCGTGATTCAACAAATACAGAAGTTAACTTGCAGATTGAGCCACAGGCTATTATTAACAGTGATGTTAACGATGCGGCAGCAATTGCTCAAAGCAAACTTGCAATGACTGCTGCTACTACTAGAGCAAACGCTACAGGTATTGCGCAAGTTAATCTAGGCCTAGCAAGCTTCGATAGTGCAAACTTTGAAATTACAGGTGGCTGGGTAGGCATAAAAGACCAAGGTGTTAGATTTGCCGAACTACCAGAAATTGCAACCGATACTGTAATTGGTAGAAGTGTTGCTGGCAATGGCGACCCAAGTGCAATAGCGTTTAGTACAGTAATCAACCAAGGCGGAGGCCTAGAAGACGGTGACTTTGCAACTGCACTACCTTATTTTTCAAGTGGTAGTATAGTAGGCGACCCTGGTAATGTACTAGTTAAAACTGGCACTGGGGCATATAGTATTACTGATATATCATATTCTAATACAAATACTAGTATTGCAAAACGCAGAAATGACGGTAGTTTACAAGCTACTTCGTTAATTATCGGTGGCGCGAGTACATATACTGTTCTAAGTGAATCTTCAGGCACACTATCATTTAAGACTCCTGGACAAGGCATAATCTTAACAGCAAGTGGAGCAAGCAAGCCGCAACTAAATACCGGCGGCAACATCAAAGTTGGTGAGATGGCAGCGGAACCTACTGAGAGTACTTTCCAACAAAATAGTAAATATGGTAGTGTAGGCGGTGTAGCAGACGGTACTGTTGAAACTAGTGCAATATCATCACGTTGGGTATACACGTCATTCGTTGAAGCACCAAACGAAAAAGGTGCTAGTGGTACAGGCATCGGACTTGGTGATGGTACAGGATTTGCTAGCGGCGGATCAGACGTTATTACGTTTGTTACTAACGGCGTAGTATATGGTAAAATAAGTAGTGTTGGATTTACAGGCGATGTTGTTGGTACAGCATCTAATATCGACGACCAAGCAAACTCAGCTACAATTACAGCAGTATCAGCAAACACTGCTAGTAGAATTGTATTACGAGATGCAAGTGGAAACTTTAGTGCTGGTACAATTACTGCTGCTTTATCAGGTACAGCAACAAATGCTAATAACATTAATGTTGACGAGAAAAACGATAATGTAAATTATCAAGTACTGTTTAGTGCTGCAAACGGAGCAGGGTTTCAAAGACCGTACATTGATACAGACAATGCGCACCTTAGGTACAATCCAAGTACACACTTATTAACAGTAGCTGGATTAACAGCAGTAAGAACGTTAAGTACAGGCTCAAGTTCAACTACAGGTACAATAGACGGCCGATGGAGTTTAACAACTGGCTCACGCTTTGAAGCTACGTATGCGGATTTGGCGGAGTATTACGAAGGTGATACTGAGTATGCTGTTGGTACAGTTATTGTGTTTGGTGGAGATAAGGAAGTTACAATCAGTACCGAACATAGAACAACTAGAATTGCTGGCGTAGTAAGTGACCAAAGTGCATACACAATGAACAGTGCATGCCCGGGTATTAAAACACTAGTTGCACTACAAGGTAAAGTTCCAGTAAATGTTATTGGAATGGTTGCTAAAGGCGATATGCTAGTAGCAAGTTCAATACCTGGTTATGCAGTAGTTGACAATGATCCAAAAGTTGGTAGTGTAATTGGTAAAGCAATTGCAATTAAAACAGATAGCGATCGCGGAACTGTTGATGCAGTAGTAGGTAGAGTATAATGTCTACTAACAATGCAAAGGATCTTAAAAATACTCCTGTCAAACAAACTGACAGGAGTGGACAAACTGTTACAGTTTATCCGAATGGTGGGCGGCCTATGATAGTAATAGAGCCAATGAAAATAAATACACTAAGCGAGGGAAATGCAGATGGCAAATAGATACCCACTAATAGTTGATATAACTAATGGTAACAAAATAAAAGAAATAGAAAGTGGAGATAATCTACAACTTACAGGCAACGGTATTATTGGCGTAACTGATGTCACTGCTAGTGGCACTGTTGCAGCAGGCGTAATAAGTGCTGCAAGTATTATGAAAGGCGGCACTGAAATTGCTAACGTTGCAGTGTCAGGAAGTTTTAATGATTTAGTTAATAGGCCTACACAGCTTAGTGACTTAACTGATGATATGAACGTGTTAGTACCTGGCAGCAATGTCGGACAACTAACTAATAATGTCGGTTACTTAACTACTGTTGCATTTAGTGACTTAACATCTACACCAACTACACTAGTAGGGTATGGTATTACTGATGCTGCTACTAGTGCGCAAGGCGGTCTAGCATCATCTGCATTACAAGCAGGGGATAATACTTCTGCATTAGTAAATGATTCAGGATATGTTACATTAACACAACTTACAAGCGGTGCTGTTACTGTAGACGTAAACAACTCAGGAGATTTAGTTGGCAGTGTGTTTGCTGATGATTCAACTGTAATGATTGACAGCATATTAGCAGCAGTAAATTTAAACGGAACAATTCGCGGCGACGTTACACCAAACGCTGACGATTTGTTTGACATAGGCGCTGCTGATAAGCAATTTAAAGACCTGCATATTAGCGGAATAATTCCAGGTTATATTAATATAGCAGACTTAAAAACATTAGTTGCGGCGGCCAGTACGTACGGTGACTTCCAAACAGCAATAGCAGCACTATAAACGGAGAATAAGAAATGGCCATAACACGAATTGATGTAGGAAATATAGCAAACGACGGCACTGGAGATGATCTCCGTCAAGCATTTGTTAAAGTTAATAACAGCATTGCTGAATTAGATGCAAGAGTTGTTCCTCAGAATAATGCTGAGAATTTGGGCACTGGTACTGGAGTATTTTATACTAAAGAAAGTAGTACTTTAAACTTTAGAAGTTTAATTGCAGGTGCAAATATGTCGTTAACTAGCGACGGCACAAGTATTACAATTACCAACAATGCCAATATTGCGATTGGAACAGACGGCAGTACACTAAGCTTAGCCGGTGCTGCTAGGCAGTTCGGAATAACTGGCGGACAGAGTATTAATACATCATTAACTGGTAATAACATTAATGTTGCGCTTGATCCAACTGATTTAATAGCTCAAGATACTAACCCGTCACTAGGCGCTGCACTTAATGCTGCTACGTTTAATATTAATAACGTAGGCATACTAAGTGCAACATCTGTATCTGCAACGACAATTACAGGTTCTCTAACAGGTACAGTAAACGGTATTAATGTTACTGAGCTAGACAGAGTCGTTACCGGTGCTGATTATGGAATGATATCAGATAACATAATAACCAGCATAGAATTATTGTTTAGATCTACTGTAATTGACTATGGCACTGTTACTACACCTAATGCGTTAGTATCAGACTACGGTACATTGTAATTTTTTCGATAAATATGCTATATAGGGAATAAATGTATGGCAAACTTTTGGACAGGTAATAACAACGACAGTCTCGGCACTTTACAGGAACAAGTGACAGTTGCGCCGTTGCAACTACCGTTAGCAGAATCAAGTGCATCTGTTAAACTAATTAGCGGGAGCTTTCCTAACGGACTGAGATTAATTAACAACACTATCGCAGGTACTCCAATAGAAGTTTCAAGAGAAACTGTTAGCACGTTTGTACTTAGAGCAACTTACAATTCACAAATAAGTGATAGAACTTTTAAATTAACAGTACTTGGAGCCGACGCACCTCTTTGGCAAACTCCGGCAGACTTGCTAGGTGCAGGTAATAATGGAACTTATTATATACTCGACAGCTCACCTGTAGACTATCAATTAATAGCTACAGATACTGACACTGCTGCTGGACAAGTTCTCGAGTACTTCATTCCAGCAAAAGGTGGCACATTGCCGCCAGGAATACAACTGACAACAGATGGTAGATTAGTTGGTGTCGTTGACCCAATACTTGCAATAGAAAAAGCATCCGCATCTGGGTTCTATGATGATGCAGGATATGATACAGGAACTACTAGTGCATACGATTGGAGCGTACCAAGCGCCAACGGATTTGATAGTTTTTATTACGACACTACAATTTATGATTTAAGTACGCCTACTAGATCTCCTAAAAAACTTAATCGGTATTACGAATTTGCAGTTAGTGCAAGCGACGGTGATACTGTTGCAACTCGCACATTTAAGTTATACGTAGTAGGCGACGACTTCTTTAGATCAGACACTACTGTCATGCAAGTAGGCACTGGTATCTTTAGTGCAGACAACTCGCACATTAGAGTACCAATTTGGGTAACTCCTAGAGATTTTGGTTATCGCCGAGCTAACAATTATGTTACTATAATACTCGACGTAATTGATCCTAACACACTATCAGGCGTAGTAAGCTATTATCAATCATCACTTAACGATGATAACAGTCCTAGTATACTTCCGCCGGGATTAACGCTCGATACTACTACAGGTGAAATTGCTGGCAGAGTTCCGTATCAACCAGCAGTAACAAAAGAATATAAATTTACTGTTGCTGCGCAGCGCATTGGATACGATGTAGACAGTGTTCAACTTATTGAGTATATGTACGAAGCAGCAAATCCCGGAATCGGTCAAATTAAAACTAGTAAGTTTGATACGTATGCAGAGTATATTATTAACAGAGAATTTACAGTTGCTGGGTATTCGTACATTGTTACTAGTGTTGACACAAGCAACGCCGAGTACGATTTACTAACTTTAAACAAAGCATTGATTACTAGTTTTGATCAAGGCAAGAGCATTAACTTCGGAACTGTTAGTATTACTGACACCGAAGAAGCAGTTAGTAAAAAAACATTTGTTATAAAACTACTAGGCGAAATAGATTCAACTATTGTGTGGAATACACCTAGTAACTTAGGATCATTTAGTGCTAATTATATCAGCACACTAAATGTTAATGCAACTACTTCAGTGCCTAATGCTAACTTACTTTATACAACTATTGCAGGCACATTGCCCCCGGGGATCACTTTATCGTTAGCCGGTGAATTAATGGGTAAAGTAAATAGTTTCGGAACTGCCGAAGTTCCTGGACTTACTGTGTTTGACAGTCAACAAATGCAGTTAGACGGCAATACTACTACAGCTGATCGAATTTTTAAATTTACAATTAAAGCACAAGACCAGTACGGATTTAGTGCAATTCAACGAGAGTTTAGTATTGAATTAGCAGATCCTGATAATAAACAATATAGTAATGTATTCATGCAACCAATGCTTGCTAAGGCCCAACGTACATTGTTTATAGACTTTGTTAATAACGCAGAAATATTCTTACCAGAATATTTGTATAGACCGAACGATGTAAATTTTGGGTTACAAACTAAAATTAAGATACTTGCATATGCAGGCATAGAAGCAAAAGCTGTTGAATATTTTGTGGCTGCGGCTGCAAAGAATCACAAAAGACATAATCTTAAGATCGGCAAAGTAAAAACTGCTGTTGCAAAGAAGCCAGGAACGCAAGAAGTAGTATACGAAGTTGTATATTTAGATGTAATTGACCCTAGACAATCAACTGTGAAAAATGAAAAGGTTGCTAGTCAAATTAAGATTAAAAATAACCAAAAAGTTTTAGTAAACAGTGCAAAGTATAATGACATTAACGACACCTATGCAAGCGAATTCTCTGAGGTCACTATTACTACTAAAGAAGCAGGCGATGTTGCAGTAGAATGGATAGATTTGTTAAACATTAACGGTAGAGATCAAATATATAATATACCAGTAACAAGTGTATTAGAAGTTATTAATCAAGCAGGATATTCTATAGACATACCATTTACGCCCGGCGTAATAGAAAGCAACAAATACATGCCAACGCCTGCTAATGTAATAACAACAGACAGTAGTGCTATACTAGCAAGTGCCAGCGAAGACAGCGTCCGATACATATCAAATATGACGCATATGCGAGATGCTATTAGTGATATAGGAGAAACTGAAAAGAACTTTTTGCCACTATGGATGAGGTCATCACAAACTGACACAGTAACAGAATTAGGATTTGTAAACGCCATTCCGCTATGCTTCTGCAAGCCAGGAACCGCTAAAATAATAGCAAATACTATTGACTTCTATGAAACAGACTTTAGCCAGTACGATTTAGACATTGACAGATATCTAATTGATAATGCTGAAGGCAATTCGCAAGAACAGTACATACTATTCGCAAATTACAAATTCAACGCTTAACAAACATAAATATATTACAGGAGATATAAAACATGGCAAGTACAATTAGCACAGTAGGGTTTGAAGCAGCATTCCCAGTAGCAGGACAAGACAACGATAGTCAAGGCTTTCGTACAAACTTTAACGTAACCAAACTAGGATTAGAAGCAGCTCGAACTGAAATTACTGCATTACAAAGTGACGGTGCAAAATTAAATGCTGATAACGATTTTAACGGATCAGTAATAAGTGAAGCAGAATTTAGAGCAAATTCTGAAACTATAAATTCTTCTGGTAATGTCGATGCAAGCCAAAACATTAGTTGGTCGGCTGGTCACTATCAAACACTCCAAGCAGGACAAGATATTAATCTTACACTTGCTGATTGGCCAGACAGTGGCGTAATGGGCAAAATGCGTTTGCAACTTACAAGCGATGGTTCTACCAGAACAATTACTTGGGCAAGTCAAGGTGGCGGCAGTTTTAAAGGAGCTGGGTCATTTAACGGAACAACTACATTAGCTTCGCAAACAAATCCAACTATAATTGATTTTTGGACTATTAACGGCGGCATTACTGTATTTGCACAAGACCACGGAATATTTGATTAATGTTTAATCCATTAGTCGATAGCTTTGCAGAGTTAAGCGATGCTGAGGTTGAAAATAAAACTATAGATCTTCAGCGTAAATATTTCATGACTAATAATGCATCTGTGCAAATGCAAATGGCTGCTATCTTGGAAATGTATCAAGAAGAAACTAGATGCAGACGTGCAAATGCATACCAAAAACAAAATGAACAAAATGGCGAAAAAGGACTTGACAAATTAATCAATATCAATTAAACTGTATACATGCTTATAAAAACAGACGAACTTGGTGTTCCACGATTTACAAATAAAAATCTAGTAGACATGATCTATAGTGGTCATGTTGATAAATGTCATATTGTTCTATGTGATCCTTCAGATGATATCGATAAGTTTAACGCAGCAATGCGTGAGCAATACCTCCCTGAACTTAACCAATATATTCCAATCGATGTAGAACAGAAAGACTTTGACAGTGCGTTACAGTCTGAATGGTTTATGCCTGATGAATATAAAGAGCTCGATGTAGTACGTGTTTTAAACAATAGAGAACTTACTTACGAACAAAGAGATCGTGTCCGAGACGAACTACAAGCATTTACTGAGCGTGGCATGTTACCACTGTTACGGTATATGTTCTATCTTGTGGACTTTATGCGTGAGAATAATATTGTGTGGGGTGTAGGAAGAGGTAGTAGTGTAGCAAGTTATGTGTTATACTTAATAGGTGTACACAAAATTGATTCAGTCAAATATAATCTAGACTGGTCCGAGTTCTTGAGATAAGTAAGTATATAACTAAAGGAGAATGGCAATGCCAATGAAACAATCAGGACGTAAAGTCCACAGAAGTGCTAACGGAAAAATCGTTGACATGGATTTATTAAGACAACGCAACGAACTAACTCCAGCAGTAGGCAATGCTCGCGTAAATGCACGTGGTGATCAACTAGGCGCTGGTGGCAAAATTGTTCGTAAAAAAGAAGAATTGCTTAAAGATTACTATCAGTCTAATCCAGGTGTTATAGAAGAACAATCTGTGGCGAAGAATCAACCTACAGCAGCGGAAGCAGCAGAGTGGGAAGAGGATGACGAAGGCAACTTTATTCAGAGAGAAAAATAATGGCAGTTCATTTACGTAAAACTAAAGGAGTACCTCGGGCAATAGGCGACCGAGTACTTGTATCTGATATGGATTTCGGAGAACAAACAACTAAAGGCGGCTTAATTATCGGCACCGATGATGGCACCACACGAGGCATTTATCCGCGTTGGGCAAAAGTTTTTAGTAAGGGTCCAAGGATTGAGCATGATGCTTACGAAGTTGGACAATGGATTTTAATCGAACATGGACGATGGACTAGGTCATTCGTAGCGGAAACGCCAGACGGTGATATAGAATTGCGTATGGTAGAATCCGAAAGCGTACTTGGTTACTCAGACGAGAAGCCAAATGATATCCGCATTGGAGCAGAATTCTCAGATGGCGAACACGCTACTGTAGACCCTGGCTCATTTATAAATTCATCAGGAGCACTAACACAGTGACAAACCCATTCAACGATGTAGACAAATTCGGCACAGCATGTGATCAACCGCCTAGTGAAGCAAACTACGAGATGTATCTTGATCTAATAGATGAGGAGTATATTGAACTTCAAAAAGCACTTAGAACACATGACAAAGTAGAACAACTAGACGCAC
>Ga0307488_10005397_pt1 | contig 10555 bp, 5 predicted proteins | sample SB02metaG_FD_202248 | JGI IMG/M metagenome (GOLD analysis project Ga0307488, IMG submission 202248) | Sea-ice brine microbial communities from Beaufort Sea near Barrow, Alaska, United States - SB 0.2 | ecosystem: Environmental > Aquatic > Marine > Coastal | place: USA: Alaska | collected 2017-05-06
TTTTCACGCTTCCTGAGCGGATGATGCGGGAGCACAAAGGGTACTTTAAACCGGAAACCGGGAAAATGGAGGACGTCGTTTCCGTGGGGAGCCGCCCTCTGGGGAAATCTCAAATGATCGAGCCTCGACTTGCTGGTGTCGCCGCGTTTCCTCAGGACCTTCGTGCTGAGCACGGCTATGATAATCAGGCGGATCACCTTTCGCTGTCCCCCCTGTTGATGGAGGCGTTTTTGACGCTGAGCCAATCGATCACAGAGAGCAAAGATTTTGGTCCGAAGAACGTGGGAATCTGGAAGACGTTTTTCCTTCCTCCCGATCAGAAAACGGATCCGAAATCAGTCGTGAAAGAACGACTGCAATCATTTCTAACGAAAGCATTTCGCCGACCGGTTGATGCCATTGTCCTGGATCGCTATGTCGGCTTTGTGCATCGAAAACTCGATTCCGGAGTCGATTTCACAGAAGCGATGAAGTCGGTCGCAGCTGCCGCGATTGCATCTCCGAAATTCCTCTACCTTCACGAAAGAGCCGGCGAGACAGGCAAGGCTGAAGCGCTTGATGATTTTGAACTTGCTTCAAGGCTTTCTTTTTTTCTTTGGGGTAGCCTTCCCGATCAGGAGTTGCTTGATATCGCCGCAGCTGGAAATCTGAAGTCGCCTGAAGTTCTTGATGAGCAATTCAGCCGGATGCTGAAAGATAAAAAGCTCAAACGCTTCTGTGACAGCTTTCCCGCGCAATGGTTGCAGCTTGAACGCATCATTTCATCGGTGCCGGACCCGAAACACTATCCGGAATTCTACTTTTCGAAATACAAAGCAAGCATGCACATGATGCTTGAACCGTTGCTGCTTTTTGAAACCGTTCTCATTGAAAATCAGCCGATCACCCAATTCATTGATTCTGATTTCACCTATCGTTCGATCATGCTGGAAAGGACTTACAAAGAGTTGAAAACCGAAGTGGAATCTGAAATCAAGAAAAAAAACGGACCAGTCGTGATCGATTTCGAGCGCCGTCCGGTTACGGATCGTCGCAATGGCGGGTTGATCACAAATGCCGCCGTGATGACGATGACGTCGGGGCCAGAACGAACTCAGCCAATTACACGCGGGGCGTGGATCGCGACTGTCATCTTCAACAATCCACCCGAGCCACCGCCAGCTGACGTTCCTGCGTTGGGCGAGAAGCCAGCCGAAGGAGAGGAGCACCTCACCCTGCGAGAACGTCTCTCGATGCATCGTGAGCGGGCTGATTGCAAAGGCTGCCACGAACAGATTGATCCCCTTGGTTTCGCGCTGGAGAACTACGATCCCATTGGAAACTGGCGTGAGAAATACGAAAACGAACGCGACGTTGATATGGAGGGAACGCTATTTCGGAAGCATGATTTTAACAATGTGATCGAATTTAAAGATGCGATCCTTGCCGAGAAAGATCGTTTCGCACGCGGGCTCGCTGGGCATCTGCTTTCCTTCGGTTTGGCTCGCGAGTTGGGTCCGGAAGATCAAATCGCGCTCGACGAAATTTCCGAGGCGGTTGCGGCCGATGATTACAAAATTCAGTCCTTGCTCAAACAAGTGATTTTGAGCGATCCTTTTCAAACGAAGACCAATCCAAAAGCCGCAGCCGAAACTGTCGCCGCGAAGCATTAGGGTGCGTTTAATGAACCCTATTGCTTCGAAAAGCCAAAATGAACCAACAGGCTAGGCTCATCGAACAGACCCTGTTGCTTCGTAGAAACCAAAAATTTAGAAAAATGAAATCACCTTCACGACGAAAATTTCTCCGCGGAATCGGCGGTGCTGCACTTTCTCTGCCGTGGCTGGAGAGTGTTGCTTCGGCGGCGGCTCCTGCGAAAATTGCTCAGCGGATGGCTCATTTTTATGTTCCGATCGGAGTGGTGCGACGCGGATTTTTTCCGGGGGAAGGCGAAGATGTGATTCCGAAAGGAAATCTTGGCAACGTCATGAAATCGCTCGGAAAGCAGGACCCGAATTTCTTTGCCAAGCCGCTTGAGACCCTGACGCCGACGATGGAGCCGCTCGCGGGAATGAAGGACAAGGTCTCGCTGATCACGGGGATGGATCGGACTTTTCAGACGGGGACAGATGTTCATGCGCAGTGTGCGTCGTGTTATCTGAGCAGTGCTGAGCCCTACACGATCAAAGGTTCGGCGTGGCCGTTGGATCGCACGCTGGATCACATTGTGGGCGATCAAGTGGGGACAAAAACTCCGTTCAAGACGCTGGAGTTCAGTTGCAACAGCCACAAGGATAACAAGGAATCGATCTACTTTGATAACATCTCGTGGTATGGCACTGGGCATCTCGCGCCGTCGGTTCGTGATCCGCGCAAGATGTATCGTCGCTTGTTTTCGACGCAGGAAATCGATCGCTATCGCGACATCACCGATTTGGTTTTGGAAGATGCGAATTCGATGAAACGAGAGCTGGGTTATTCCGACGGCCAGAAATTCGCTGAGTATTTTGATTCGGTTCGCACCATCGAAACGCAGATGAACCGTCTTGAAAAAATGAAAGGCGAACTTGCGAAGGTGACGTTTGATGAGCCAGCGGAAGCGTATTTGCCTCGCGGCGAATACATGCAGTTGATGGGTGATCTCATGGTCGTGGCTCTGCAAACGGGACTCACAAATGTGGCGACTTTTATGGTTGGTCCGGAGCGTTGGGACACGCCTTACATGTTCGATGGCCTTTTCGATAAGCCGCGAAGTCATCACGGTATGTCGCACAACCAAACCAAGATGATTGATGATCTACTTCAGGTGGATCGTTTTCACATGGAGCAATATGTGTATTTGTTAGAAAAAATGGAAGGCATCAAAGAAGCCGACGGCACGACGATGTTGGACAATACGTTATTCACCTACGGCTCTGGATTGGGCGATGGTTCCACTCATCAATACAACGACCTGCCGATCATTGTGGGCGGTGGCGGAAAACGGATCAATGGAGGGCAGCACATCAATCTTCCCGAGGGCACGCCTTTGGCGAACCTGTGGCTGACTCAGGCAAAACTGATGGGCGTTGAAAGCGAGCGCTTTGCTGATAGTACCGGTGAGGTTGGGGCGCTGTTGGCATGACGCGGTCAAAGATTGGAAGATCAGGTCCAGACATTTCGCCCCCAATTTTCATCAAAGTTTTTGGAGGGGGAAATGGGCTGAAAGCCCAACCGCACAAAGCGTAGGCCTTGAGGCCTGCAAACGCGTAAATTCTTCGTAGCGGCGTGAAAGGTCGCCCGCAAACTCCGCCAATCACGTTTGCGGCCGACCTTTCAGGCCGGGGGAGATTTCTTCATGATCCCGGCTCTAAAGGACTGGGCTTTGTGCGGTCGGACTTTCAGCCCGTTTCCGTGATCGCAATTTTCCTGTGAAAACTCCGGCCGTCTCAATATTTCCCGTTCGTCCCAAACATTTTCTTTTTCGAAAGGCGAGGACGAACGCGGACGCTGTGATCGGGCTCGCCTGTGACGCGATCAAACTCATCTGGCGTGCGTTTTGTTGGAAGATAATCACCGGTCTCTTTGGTCCAAGCATCCAATGCATTCATCAGCTCGGTTTTTGTTGAAGCGTAAGCTGGGTCGGTGATGAGATTATTCAGTTCGGCAGGATCTCGCTGTAAATCGAACAGTTCCCACTCGGGGCGTGGAGAGATGAAATTGCCTTGTTGATGAGGCGGAAGTTTTCCTTCTTTCTGCAAAACCAACATGTTTTGCCAAGTCAATCCACGGCCTGCATCGGCGGATGGCGTTGCTGGAAGATCCGGGTAGTCGTTGCGAATCAGTTTGAAGCGCTGAGTCATGATGCTGCGCGCATGGTCTTCGTAGTCATGCCAGTGGTCTTCGGCAAAAGCGAACTCGCGGTGTGCTTCGGTCGGGTCGTTCAGCACGTTTACAAAACTCTTTCCCTCAGTATCGAGGGCGTCTTTGCCACCCGCCAATTCGAGAAATGTGGTCGCGATATCGACCGAGCTAACCAGCGCCGATGTTGTCGCGGGTTGCTTGACTTTTGCAGGCCATTTCACAATCCACGGCGTGCGAATTCCGCCGTCGTAGAGCGTGGTTTTATCCCGAGGGAAAGGTCGACCATTGTCGCTGATGAATAGAATTAAGGTGTTGTCAGTGACTTTTTGTTCTTTCAGCTTCGCGACGACTTTGCCGACATATTCGTCGAGCCGTCCGATTTCATCATAGTAAAGACGTAGGTCTTCGCGAACGTCGGCAGTATCAGGAAGGTGAGGCGGCACGATGACATCTTGCGCTTTGTGCGGTGGATCGAGCGCGCCTTCCGTGTATTCCCGATGAGGATCGAGGGCGGCCAGCCACATGAAAAACGGCTTATCCATGGCTCGTTCATCGAGCGCCTTTTCCCAATCTTCACAGCCGCTGGGCTGCGCAGCAACCATGCGCGGCGTCTCGCCGTTTTTTCCTGATGGAAGCACAAACCCCGCTGTTGAGGCTTCGTAGACTTTATCAAAGTGATCGCGCACGTGGTCACCCAAATGCCATTTCCCAGCCGCAGCCGTGTAGTAGCCGAGCGTGCGGAGTTCCTGCGCAAAGGTTTTGCTGCCTTCAGGAAGCGGCCAGTGCAGCTGTTCTGCGCCGGTATTGTGAGGGTACTTTCCCGTGAGAATGCTGGATCGCGAAGGGCTGCACGAATTGGTCGTCAAGTAAGCGTGCTGAAACAAAAGACCGCCGGTCGCGAGTCGATCAATGTTCGGAGTGCGGATCGCTGGATGACCATAGGCTCCGCAATCATCCCAGTTCATGTCGTCCGCAATGATCAGAACCAGATTGGGTTGCTTTTGAAGGGAGTCTTGAGCGTTGCTCGCGTTCTGAGTGAGGCTCAAAATAAAGACAGCGTAGAGGAGTTGTTTGATCATTCGTTTGTAAAAGAAGTCAGAAAGATGGCTGCTATTAAAGATGATTTCATCTTTAGCCGCGACAGTTTCTTTTGGCCAGATGTGACTGTCGAAATAAATAGTAGAACAGGAAGCGTGAGATTGGCTCGAAGCCAGCGGCGGTTATTTTTTGTCAGCTGACTTCAGGAAATCAAACTCCGGAGAAGCCACTTTCCCCTTGGCGTAATCGAAGACAGCTTTCAGTTCAGCCTCACTAGCCGGGTATTGCCCCTTGTCGTCCGTTTCTTTGATCCAACTCGCGAGCGCTTGGCGATGTTCGGTAAGCGCAGATAGAAACTCGGGATCTTCTGCGAGGTTTTTCACCTGATGAGGATCGCTTTCCAAGTCGTAAAGCTCCTCTTTCGGCCGGGATCTTAAATCATGGTAACTCGCTTGAATCGGCGTGAGTTTTCCCTCAGCAAACAGCTCGCGCAGCCGCATCACGGAAGCGAATTTGTCGCGGTATTGAGGTTGATAGAGGGGCCGGTCGGTTTGGAAATTTTGAATGTAGCGAAACTTCTGACTCCGAACTGAGCGGATTCGATCGACTGCAATCCCACAACGATCACGCGCGGCGATAATGTAGGGTTGCTCCTGATAATCGGAGGCTAGAAAATTCTTACCTTCGATGGAATCGGGAATGTCGATTCCCGCAACTGCTAGTGAAGCGGCAGAAATATCAATCCCGTTCACGAGATCCTGGCGAACCTTCCCTTTGGCGATCTTCGGGCCGGAAACGATCAACGGGACTTTAGCTCCGTCTTCATAGAGAAACTGTTTCGCGCGGGGCAGGGGAACGCCGTGATCGGTGAAAAAGAAGATCACCGTGTTGTCGTAAATCCCGTATTCCTTCAGGGCGGCGATAATCGCACCCACTTGTTCATCCGTCTCCGCGACCTGCTCATAGTGGCGTGCAATGGCGTTTCGCATCACGGGATCATCCGGATAGTAGGGCGGAACCTCGACCTCGCTGGCGTCGAGCCGACTTTCGGCTGGATATTTCGAACCCGTTTCGCCGCCGAATTTTCCGCCTTTGAGTTGAATCTGTCCGAAGAACAGCTTGCCCTGAAGCTGCTTCAGCCACGACACCTCGCGTCCCACCAGATGACCTCTCATCTTGGGGCGCTTGAACTCCGGCGAATAAAGCCGGTCGCGATCTCTCGTGAAATTGTAGTCCTCTTTTTCTTCGTTAAACGTCAGGTAACCCGCCACACGAAACAGTTCAGGAATAGTCGAAATTGATTCCGGTAACGGCTTTTTCAGCATCGTTCGATGGTGATGCAATCCATGCGAAGTCTGCATCGTCCCCGTGATCAATGCCGATCGCGTCGCCGAACAAACGGGTGCGGGCATGAACGCATTTTCAAAACGGGTGCCTTCGACCGCAAGTTGATCGATGTTTGGTGATTCGGCGAGTTCATCACCATAGCACCCCATCCAGTCGCTCATGTCGTCGACATAAATCCACAGGACATTCGGGCGATCTTCCGCAGCGGATGCAGTAACAAAGAGTGCGCCAAGAACGGCGGCAATTACGAACCAATAGGGTCTGTTCATCGAATCAATAGGGTTGGATCGTGAAAATAATATCATGCTTCAAAAAGCGCCTTGATTCTACCTGTAGAATCGCCAAATGATTCGGCTTCAACGCCGCTGCCTTGAAGGATTGAAAGCCACAGGTTGTTCAGTGGTGTCTTCGGATCTTCCATCACCAGATGACGACCGTGTTTGAAACCTGAGCCTCCGCCGGCAACGATTGTTGGGCAGTTTTTCAAGGTGTGAACTGAACTCAAGTTCGTTCCCATTGTCAGGGTTGAGTTGTCGAACAAGGTGGAGCCGTCCGCTTCTTTTGATGCTTTCAATTTATCGATGAAGCTGGCAAGGAACTTCGCATTGTGTAGGTCGCGCATTTCGGAGACATCCCGGCGCTCGCCGTGTGAGAAGTGACTCATCGTGTGGGCGCTCATGGTTGCTCCGAGGCTGGCGATCATGGTGTCTACCGGCATTCGGTAAGTGAAAACGCGAGTCGCATCCACTTGCATTGCGGCAACCATGATGTCGGCCATGATTCCCATTTCCTCATATCCGAGGAGTGTATCTTTCGGCTCTTCGACGGGATCGGTTGGCTTCTTCTTTTCCACATCGAGCCATTTTTCTTCCTTGGCCAGACGGACTTCGATTTCGCGAACGGATTGAAAATACTCGTCGAGTTTTTCGTTGTCGGATTTGCTCAGCTTTTTGTTTACCGACTTCGCGTCCGACATCACGGTGTCGAGAACGCTGCGTTGGTCGAGTAGATTTTGTTGGCGTTCGGCAAGGGGCGTGCTGTCATCGGAGAACATCCGGTGATAGGCTGCGACAGGGGTGTTGAGCCCTGAAACCGGTTTGCCTTGTCGATTCCACGCGAGGGATAACCCGGGGCCGTGTCCGTCGCCGCCGGAGTTTCCGTTTCCATTGGCACACAGCTGGATGGAAGTAAATCGCGTGTCCAATCCGAGTTGCTCTGCCGCGATTTGGTCCACTGAAATTTCATTGTGGAAACTCTGTCCGGGAATGGCGTAGCGGTTTGCACCCGTCAGCCAAAAGGTACTGCCGCTGTGGCCGTCCTGAGAGTTGTTGTGCATCAGATTGTTGAGCATCGTCAGGCCATCGCGGTGCTTTTCGAGAGGCTTCAGGATCCCTGGAAAATCGTAATTTTCGCCGGGCTGGTTTTTGTCGGCATACCACTTGTCCGCGGTGATGCCGAATCCCATGCCCATGAAGATCATGCGTTTTGGCGGGGCGGTGATTTCGGCGGCTTTGACAAATTTTTGGAATCCAAATGACTCCAGGAAGGGCAGCGCAATGCACGCACTGCTGCTGCGGAGCAGTCCACGTCGGGTAAGGTTGTTCTTCATAACGTTAGCTTTCTACTTGGTTTTAAAAGGGGCGGATTGAATGAGAGCGTGAATGATCTCGTTGAATTGATAGCCCCCGGGCTTCGATTTCTCGATGATCTCCTGGGCCAGATCATGATCGGTAAAGCCATACGGGCGAACCAATCCGTAGGTGATGAGCGATTCAGTCAAGCCGTGGGCAAAGCCATCGACTTCATTTGAAACCGCGTCGCGCAACTCACGGTAGTTGTTAAATTTTTTGCCGTTAGCGAGTTCGCCGTTGGGCTCAATCGGGAATTCGGCCGTGTCCTTATTCCGTTTTCCATTCGTAACCACTTCCACGTCGCGCCACATTCCTGAGGCGTCAAAATTATCCAATCCATATCCGATGGGGTCGATTTTGCGGTGACACTGGGCGCATTGGGCCTGTTCCTGGTGGGCTTTCTGAAGCTCGCGGGCGGATAGAATCTCACCTTCGAGACGACTCAGTTGGGGAACGTTGGGCGGAGCCGGAGGCGGTGGCGTATTCAACAAATGACGCAGCACCCATGAACCGCGCTCGACCGGAGAGGAGCGTTGCCCGTCGGACCCCATCGCATGAATGGCCGTCGTTCCCAGCAAACCTCCCCGTGGAGAGCCCTCAGGAAGCTGGACTTTACGAAACTCGTGGCCTTCAACTCCATCGATCCCGTAGTAGCCACCAAGCACGTCGTTCACCACGACGTAGTCTGATTTCAGCAGGTTCTTCAAAGGGAGTTTGTCCTTCATCACCGTCTTCACCATTTCGAAAATCTCGCTCCGGGCGCTGTCGCGAACGGCGTTGTCGAAGGTGGGAAATTGCTTTCCTGAAAACTGGAACATACCGAGGCGGTGCATTTCCAGCCACTGGTAAACGAAGCTTTTGACGAAGCGCTCCGAACGCGGGTCCGACAACAGACGATCGGTTTGTGCCTTCAACACTTCTGGATCGGATAATTTTCCCTCGCGAGCCACGCTGAGCAATTCCTGATCCGGAGCGGTGCTCCAGAGGAAATAAGAGAGGCGCACGGCCAGTTCATTGTCGGTCAGTGACTCGGAATCTTCATTCCCCGTCGACTCAACCATGTAAAGAAAGCTGGGAGACGAAAGAATGATCGCGAACGGCTCGATCATCGCCTGGATCTGGTTTTGGCCCTTTTTGCGATTGGCTGTGAATCGATCATACAGCTTCTTTTGAAACTCCGGATTGGGTTTCTCCCCACGAAGCGCTTGCGTGGTAAACTTGCGGATGACCTCTTTCGAATACTTGTGAGGACTCATCTCTTCCGGCTTATCGAAGAAGAATTGCGCGACCTTTTCATTCGGAACCGTCTTGAGCGGGCCTTCGATTTCCGCCCAATCCACCCAGACACCCCAGGGCGTTCCGTAGCCATTTTCCTCGCGGAATACCATCCACAAGTTTTTGTCACCCCGATCTTCGTGAGTGCGTTTCCTCACAATGTATTCCGCCTTCAGGCCGGGAGGGTGATCAATTTCAAATTCGATCACCTGCGGTTTCGCAAGCGTTCCAGTCACCTTGCGCCACCCGAGACGTTCGGAATTTTGTCCCACTTTCCGAACGAATTCGAGGTAATGAAATCGTTCGGGATCGTTTTTATACGCGGCGGCCCGCAGACTGATTTTGTATTTTCCACTTTCTCTCACTCCCAGCGACGGAAGCTTAATCGACGTGTTGCCTTCTTTAATAGTCTGCATCAGGGCCGCGCCGGTTTGGTTTTCCGGGGCTGCCAGATATTTCTGAACCTGCGGGAAATACTTCTCGAAGCTAGTGCGCTGCCGGCCGGCCTGCCAGCCATCGAGAAATCCAAATTCTTTAGAGGACGCGTCGCCCTTTTCAGTATTTGCCCAGGCGTAGTAGCGTTGGGCCCGATCCAGCAGGTCGAGAGCGTGTTTCCGATAGTGTGGATTGTAAGTTTCCTCAGGCTCGACGCGGCTCGTTGTTGTCTCGGCAGGCGGGGTGGGGAAAAAGGTCAATTCCAAGGTCCTCCGGGCAGTCGACAAATACTGTTCCAACTGATCGCTCGAGAAAAAGAGCGACGCTCCCATCGTGTCGAACTCGGAACTGGCTTGATCGTCTGGAAGAAACGACGTGTCCGGACGAACGCCCAGCAAATCCTCCAGCGTGTTGGCATACTCTCGACGATTTAATCGACGCAGCGTAATCTCGCCACCGTTGTCGCTTAGGATTTTCCGCGCCGTCACGATTTGGTTTGAAAGAAGATCGAGGAAGGCAGTCTTATCTTCATCCGTCATCGGCGGTTCATCTTCCGGCGGCATTTCGCCCGAGTTGATTGCATTGAGGATTTTCTGCCACGTCTCAGCAGTCTGCATATCGTGAGCGATATTGAAATCGAGATTGTCGAGATTAATTTCGCCCTCTTCAGTCAGTGAGTCATGGCACTCCAGGCAGTATTTCTCAAAAACCGAGAACTGTGCCTCTGGCATCACCGCGTTGATCTCTTCAAGCGCCTTGTTTTGGGCATTTGAAAGCACCCCGGATAGGAATAGCGCGGACCAAAAGGTGAATCGTCGAATCATGAAATAAGGGGAGGGGAAAGGATATCAGTTTTTAAGCACGAACTCCAGAGTCGGATTGGAGAATGCCAGGTGCAGATCGCGGTCGATCCAGAGCCATTCACCTTCCTACTCCCAGCGTAGTGGAAACTGGCCGTTTTTTGCCAAAACTATTTTTTAACGAAGTTATTCAATTCATTTTCTATG
>Ga0307488_10005398_pt1 | contig 10555 bp, 15 predicted proteins | sample SB02metaG_FD_202248 | JGI IMG/M metagenome (GOLD analysis project Ga0307488, IMG submission 202248) | Sea-ice brine microbial communities from Beaufort Sea near Barrow, Alaska, United States - SB 0.2 | ecosystem: Environmental > Aquatic > Marine > Coastal | place: USA: Alaska | collected...
ATTGTGGCGGGCGATGGTTACCAGACCCTGGCCTACGGCGGGATCGATGGCTGACCTCGTCGAGGCCGCCGCTGACTTGGTCAGGCGGTGCAGGTTCAAGCGATGAAATGCCTGTTGAAAGCGCCTGGAGCTAAGCGAACTTAAGCGAAACTAACATATGATGGAACCACTTTCAAACTGTGCTTTCATTTTCAACGTGCGCCGCTACAACTTGGGTGCTGGGCGTGTTGGCCTCGGCAGGGTGGCGTAGGTTGACCCCATGTTGCTCCCGGTTTTGACCGCGCACAGTTTCAGCGCATGAAGCTGAAATATGATGATAGAACCGCTTTCAAATTGTGCTTTCAAATTCAACGTGCGGCGTTACATTTCGGATTGTTGCTTGGAGCTGCGACACCTGAGGTAGGGCCGGGCCAATATTTCTCCCCACGTCATCAACACGCATTTTGACCCTTGCTTCTTGAGTTGAATGATATCCTTGCCGTCGGTGAAGAGCAATATCTGCCAGCCGAGTGACAAGATATCCCATATTGATATCCAGGATGACAGTATCGATAATGTCATCTCCCATATCGATACCACATATCGATATCCCGGATGACAATATTGTATCACATATCGATATCCAGGATGAAAATATTGATATCGGATCATATATTGTCACTCTGTCTGCCCGGCCCTAACCTGAGTCTGCCACTGGGGCTTCGGATCCACCGTCCGTGGAGAGCCTGCGCGCTAAGGGAAACGCGTTCTTTGTCTCCGGTGACCTGGCCAGCGCGAGGTCGTGCTACCTGCGGGCACTCGCGCACACGCGCAAAGATCTCGCCGTGTTGATGTACAATCGCGCCGAGTGCGGCCTGCAGATAGGCGCCGCAGGGGGGGAATCTGGCGGCGGCGGTGGAGGGGGCGGCGGAGGCGGCGGCGTGGGCGGGGGCGGCGGTGGGGGCGGAAACGGCGTTGGGGAAGGAGGCGGTGGCGCAGGGGCGTTGCTCGACGCCACCGCGGCTGTCGCGCTGTACCCAACTACCGTCAAGGGTCATACCCGCCGTGCGCGGGCGCTGCTTCGTCTGGCCGCCGCAGTAGGGCGGTGCAGCTTGACACTATCAAAACCCGTGTTGAAGCCGCGCCTGGTTTCAGCGCTTGAGACTGAAATGTGGTGAACCGGTCTCAAACGTTGCTTTCAGTTTCAACTTGCGCTGCCACACGGCGGCCCCTGCAACCGCGAAGGACGTCAAGGCGGCGTTTGCGCGGCGCACCACAGCCGCGTGCCGTCTTGGTAAGGCCATACACAACGCCCCTCGCGAACCCGCGTTTTTGCACCTTACGACGTGACGAGCAATATGTGCTAGGTCCTGTCATCCAACGCATTTCGGAGCCCCGTTTCTTGATTCGATGACATGACAAGCACTTTCTGACATGGGGCTTGCCACGTCAGCACCAGCTTCACCTTTTACTTGATCGCCACGACACCGGTGCAAGTTGATTCAATAGACAAGGGTCTAAATGTGGTTGTTGACGTGACGAACAGTACTAGTACTTGTCTGACCCTGCCCATTGGTTTGGCGAATTGCCCGGGGAATCAGTCCAGTTTCACAGAGCTGCTATCTTCCGCCGAGGTAGGGCAGTTCAGGTTGACCCAACCAAACCTGCGTCGAACGCAACTGGAACCAAGCGATTGAAAGTAAGATATGATGAACTGCTTTCGAACGTTGCTTTCAATGTCAAGTTGTGCCGCTACCCCGAGGAGACGGCCTCCCGGGTGCTTGATGAGGAAGAAGCCATGCCCAGTGGCTCGCGTCGCGTTGAAACAGAGCGTGGCAGGGCGGTACACAAGCAGGTTGACCATACAAACCCACGTTGAAAGCGCATGGAACTAAGCGCTTGAAAGCTATAACATGATGAATCGCCTTCAAATTGTGCTTTTAAATTCAACTTGCACCACTACAGCGTGGGGCGTTCGCGGCACTGGAGGAGCGCGAAGGCAGCATGGACCCGGACGCATTGTCAAAAATTAATGAGATGATGGGGATGATGGGTAAGATGATGTCCGGATCCGGGTAGGACTTTGGCAGCTGTTACTCGCCACATCATATCAAGACTCGATTGTAAACGTTCATCCAGCCCAAAGGTACTCACATTTACACAAGGTGAGCATTAACCAATTCCCTCAACATCTCATGATATGCATCTTAAGAGACGAGGCATCAAAATGCGTGTCGATGATGTGGCGAGCACAGGCCTAGCTGATAATGCTCGCCACGTCATAGGATGCGGTCAACTCGACAAACGAGGATTCGAAGTGCGTGTCGATGACGTGGCGGGTAATTCCTGCCTTGTCCTACCCCCGGTGGCGACGGCTTCACGGATCGGTTCGGTGCCATGATCGATGACCGCATCCCGCCGTTCCATACAGAGTTCGCACAGCTGGGCAAGTGGCCTGCGGCCGTGGTTGGGCGGTGTAGGCTTATCTCAGGTTCACCCCAGGTTCACCCCAGGTTCGCCCCAGGTCCACACCAGGTTCACCCCAGGTTCACCCCGTGTTGACCCCGGGTTGACCCCAGGTTAAACCCAGGTTGACAACGGGTTGATCGCGCGTGGTTGCAGCGATTAAAGCTACAATGTGATGAACTGCTGTCAAGCTCTGCTTTCAAGTTCAACGTGCGCCGCTACGCCATGGACAAGGAAGCCGGCCGCCGCCGCCTCCTGAAGATGTATGAGGAGGCGCGCGGGCAGGGGCTTACACTCGTCCTCAGGTTCGGGTTTGTGGTTCAAGGTTTAGAGTTTAGTATTTAAAGGTTCATAGGGTGGGCTTACGGTTTAGTGGCTAAACCCTAACCCCTGAACCCGTCCTCACTCGTCCACTGTTCAGGTCAGAGCCTGAGCCGTTTTTGCCAATGAAACCACCCAACGTATGGGATATCCTTAAAAGAATGGTCACGTGTAAGCCCCTGCGCGCGGTTTGCCGATGAAGAACTCGATGTACTTCAGCGAGCTCGGGTAGGAAACGGCAGAAGATGCTCAAACTTTTACAGGGTGGTGTGTGACTCACTACGCAGATGGAGTGGCGGGGGGCAAACGGGGATTTGGCTTTGCACGTGTTAATAGACAGTGGCTCATATGAGTTTCAGTGTAGATCAGCCTTCCGTACCCGCCAGGATGAAAAATGTATGGGCGAGGGTTTATTGCCTCAACGAACGACGATTGTGACCATACTGCGCCACCCGCCATTCCCATTTGCCCCCTGCGCCGGAACTGCGTAGCAAGAGACAAGGGTTCTCTGTGCTAACTTAGAACTTGAGCATTGTCTGCCATCCCCTACGTTCGGGGTGAAAATGGCTGAGGAGCTGTCGACGGAAGGAGGAAAGCATTCAATCTTGATCCCTGGATACAATGGCGCCATGACTATCGAGGCAGGGGTCATTCAGAACAAGCACTCGACCGACGTCGTGGTGCCGACGAACTGAGTCCGCACGTCTATATGAATATTCACCCTGAATATAACGCAAGCTCCGATCTCGGTTGAGTGCTCGTTCTCAGTGATCCTGCTGCGAGGACCTGGCGAAACGACTCGGCAAGGCGGCGCAGGTTGATCCGACATCCCCCGAGTTGACAGCGCCTGGAGCTCATCTCTTGTCACTAAATTGTGATATGACATTTAAAGACAAGCGGGCATTTTGTGTGTCTGCCATGAGTTAACAGGTGCGTTTACCTCAAGAGGTCCCTTTAACTCAAGACAAATGCGTGTTCGAACGCCGGCTTGTCTTTGAATGCTATAGACTGCTTTCAAGATTTGATTTCAATTTCAACTTGCGCCGCTACATATCGGAGGGCATATGCGGAAGGAAGCAGTGGAGTGGTGGGAGTCCGCGCCTACCGGTGACATCACGCAGGGGCTTACACTCGTCCACTTCTCACATCACCCTGGAAAGTTTCTGTCACCGAAACTGAAGTCACACAGCGTATTCCACAAAAGGTGCTCAAGTTGAGCCGAAAAGTGGACGAGTGTAAGCCCCTGACCACCGGCAAATATTGTCGTCAGCGGGCTACAACTCCACGGTACACCACTCGTTCGCCAACTCAGTAGGGCGCTGCAGGTTGACAGTACAAAAACCTGTGTTGAAAGCGCCTGCGGTTTCAGCGCTTCAGACTGGAATTTCATCAAACGCTTTCAACGGTGGCTTTCAGGCTCAACTTACACCGCTACAACTCGGAGTATACGGTGGAGACGCTTACGTGGGTAAGGACAGACATATTGCCCCTTTTCTTTCAACAGACTAGGGTGGAGGCATGTCAGCTAAGGAGGTTATCGGTGCTTCAGAAGACACCTCAACGTCACAGGTGTCACAGAAGTCACCTCAACGTCCCGCCCGCATAGCGGCGTAGATATTGCCCGCCACTTCATCGACACGCAGTTGGCATCGTCTCCTGTAAAGACAAAGAAATACCTGTCCGAGGAGTGGAAAGGCATGGCAGTCGAGGATGACTAATGAGTTACATGTATCATGTGACGTGGTGGGTAATCGCCTGCCAGGCCCTCGATGCGGGGCAAAACGCACGTCGCCGTCGGCTTTGCTGATTTCGGCACGCTGCTCTACGCGGATATGACCGGCGGGGGTTTTCACTCGTGCCCTGACTGTTCGCTATAGTCTACCTGTGTACTGAACCCACAAACACTCGCCGCAACGTCCTTCTTGTCCCAGCCACTCGTTTCCAGACAGCTTGCTCATGGTGTACCAGTGTGCGGTACACAGTCGCCGCGTCCTCCTCTCTGGCATGGCCAATCGTGGAATGACCACTGATCATAGTGTAACAGTGTACACGTCCAAACTCGCCGTGTCATCATCCTTGGCCTGGCCAGTCTTTCCCTGACTGTTTGTTCATGGTGTACAGTCTGCCGGTCAGAGTGCCGAGAGATCCCAGGATGCCAGAATCGATAGTGTCATCTTACACATCGATATCCCATATCCCAGATCGATATCCAGGATGACCATTTCGATATGGTGGATGACCATATCGATATTAACAGATTCCATATCGATATCCCATATCCCTTATCGATGTCCCACATCAATATCCATTATATTGTGCCACTCTGGTGCCCGTACACACTGGCGCGGCGAGTGACGGCCCGCTACGGTGGGTCGGGTACGACATAAGCGCTCTCGTCATCGCAAAATCGCTGGTGCTTGCGGAAATGATGCGGCGCGGCAACGACGCGCGCTGCGTGGTAGGGGCGGGCAGATGATGCCCGCCACGTCATGGAGGGCATCGATGGCGAAAGCCTGGTGCCGCCTTGCGCACGCAAAAGTGACTCTCTCGCTATTTATCTCTCTCTGCCCTGCCACATCATGCTCCACATCGAAGTTCCTCGTTTCCTGAGTCTCATGGCATCACATGACGTGGCGAGCAGCGAAGGAATGGCACCACAGCCCTTGATTTACTTTATGATATACCGATAGCTCCAGTTGTTAGAACCCTGTACCACCTTGTAATGAGTACCACCCCCCCCATACAGTATGGATCTGCCAGGCCCTGCTGCGGGGTTCAGGTGTGGTTCAGCGCCGCTTGGAGCAAGGCCACTGCCGCGGTCTTCCGCGCCGCTGTGGATCGCTGTGTGGAGGTGGGCGTCCCTTAAAGTTTCTCTTCCTTTTCAATCGTAAAGCTAGATCGAGATGAACTTCTGCTTTTCAATATGGCATTTGAAGACACGCTGGCGTTCGAAGGCATATTTCTACTCAAGACGGCTTGAGGCGAAATTTCCTGAAAGAAAATTACAGTTTCGAACGCCGGCTTGCCTTCAAATTGGCACAGGTCCTCGCCCCGCCTCTCTTCCGGATTGACCACAACTTGCCCGCGCCTTTCAGTGCTTCTAACTTCACATTACACCCCGTGTACAGGCGGGCTTCCCGTCCAAGGAGGTGATGAAGCTGCTGCGCCACTGGCGCGCCGCGGAAACAGCAGGGGGGGGTATTGAGAACAAGCGCTTGACCGACGGTGAATCTCCGCATCCTGCTCCGCGTGTATGTATGAGCATTCACTCTGAAGGTAGGCATGCTCCGTCATCGGTTCGAGTGCTGGTAACAATGGCCCGCCTGCACGGTGCCTCTGCGCGTTGCGCGCTCCAAGGTAGGGCGATGCAGGTCCAACCGATGGTACCCGTGTTGTAGGCGCCTGAATCTAGACTCTATGCCCTTGAAACTCAGATATGATGAACCGCTTTCAATTTCTGCTTTCAATTTCAATTTGCGCGACTGCTCAAAGTGGATGGCCTCCCGCACGCACCATGCGCAGCCCGTCGCCGCCTGCCGCGTGCGCCGCGACCGCCTGGCAGGGGGTCATTGAGAACAAGAACTCAACCTCCTAATCCAACTCCTCCTCCTCCTGGAATGCTCTTCTTCCTCCTCCTCCTCCTCCTCCTCAGGCGCCGCTTCCGCCTCCTCCTCCGACGACGACGACGAATTCCTGCTCCTCAAACTCCACCACCACCACCTCCACCTCCTCCTCCTCGCCGGCTTCCTCCTCCTCCTCCTCCACCTCCACCTCCTCCTCCTCCTTCTCCTCCTCATCCTGCCCCCCTCCTCCTCCTCCTCCTCATCCTCCACACGCCTGTACAAACATTCACCATAAAGGTAAGTCATGCTCCGATCTCAGCTCGACTGCGCTTGACCCTCCGGTCTGGCGCTGTGCACCTACGAACTCACCGGGCAGATCGGCGACGCCGACGTTGGCAGCGTGGCCATGTTCGTGCTACCAGAGGGCGTCGACGTGGGGTGGTGCAAGTTCAAACCCGTGTTGCAATCCCCTGATTTCCGCGCTTCAATTACATGTCAGTCTTAAATTTCATGTCCAGTCGAACGATAGTAATAAACCCTCATTCAGACCCCAACAGGGAGCCCAACTGGAGCGTGTAAAAACTTAAATATGATAAGTGGCTTTCAAAGCTGTTTTTGGTTTCAACGTGCACCCCTCCCTACATTGAGGTGGCGATGGACGAGTCTTTCCTGGAGGTCATTCCCCTCACCGATCTGATTCTGGAGCGGCTCAGACACACGCAAGGTCCCGACATGCTCTCCACATCCGCAATGAGAATACTCCAGCTCTTTCTTCAATAACAAAACCTCTTGCTGTGTTGTTATTAAAGCGACACGAAAGCAACCGGACCAGGTGAAGTAACGCAATCCTTGAGACGTCCCATGCCACGTCGTACGGCGCCTTTTTACGAGGGAAAGGAGGGTTTACATTCAGGCGAATAGCATGGCGAGCATCTTTGCTCGTCCTTACTTTCTGGCGCGATCTGATATCGGCGGGTGTCGCCGTGCTGGAGCGGCGCGTAGTCGAGCTGTCGCGGCGCCTGGCGAGCGGCACGGTGTGCGTCGAGCTGCGGCACCGCGCTATGGGCACCGCCACCGCCCCGGAGGTGGCGGCGTTACGCCCCTGGACCATGTCCTGGTAGGATCCGGCATTGATATAGTGCTCGCCGTGTCATATAATTACCATTTAACTCAAGAAATGTGTGTAGATGTCGTGGCGGGCAATGTATGGGTTCAAAATGCGTGTCAAGGACATGGCGGGCAATATATACCAGTCCCTTTGTCCTGGAGCAACGTGTGCGACTACTTCCCCACGCATGCCGCGTTCCACGAGTGCGCCGCGGCGTGCTCGATCCACGGCAGGGTGGTGGGGGTTGCTGAGTTTGAGCAAGTATTCGCAAGTTGAAACCAGTGTGGACACTTGAAAGCGCCTGGTTGCAGCGCTTCAAACCAAATTATGGTGAAATGCTTTCGAGGCACTTTCATGGCTTGTTAATGCCCACCGAATGAGTACCTTGAGGCTCGATGAACGTTACAAAAATTATAAATAAAATATCTCAACTGTGCTTGCAGTTTGAGCTTGCGACCCTACGCCATGGCGACACGATCCACTTCCTGTACTCTATGAACTGGGTCCAGCAAGTCAAGGCAGGGAGAGTATTGACAACAAGCACTCGACCGACGTCGAATCGACGGGAAAAGGAAATCCGCGGGCTGCCATTTGCGAGGGCGAGGGGGAACAATGCAATGCTCATACCATGGTCTCGGGGTCAGTGGAACACTCCACCTCGAACCAAGTTCCCGCGTCCATATATGCATTCGCCCTGAAGGTATCTAACAAGTCATGCGGTCACGGGCAAGTCCGATCCCCGTCCGAGCGCTTGCTCAGCTGAATGTCAACTCAACTGCAATCTGTAAGTCGTCCCCTCTCCATTGTCCTCTACACTGACATCGTGAGGCCATTCAAGTTATCCCTCAATGACCCTCTTGCAAGGGCGTGTTCGCGATGGATTACGGATCGCTGGACTTCCGCTTGACTTGGGCGCGGAGGAAGCTATCGACGGAAGCTATAAAGTGTTTTCGTCACTCAAACTTGGCGGACAGGGTGGAGATGGTTCCGGGACACTGGTAGAGCGGTGCGGACTGACCCCGTGTTGACCGCGATTGGTGTTGTCAGCGATTGAAAGAAATATGATACGGGCTACATCGCTTTCATTTCTGATATATTTTAACTTGCGCCTCTGCACACTGGCAGGTGTGTTGCTGTGCCCGCCTCCAACGAACGCGTTTAACTACTGCGGCTGGCTCCTGAGTCAGAACTACGGGCCGAAGTGGTAAGAAACCTGTCTTGACACGCATTACATCACCGTTTCACTCGTAGTATGCCACTGTACCTGTGCATACTCGCCGAATCCACCTCCCTGGCCTGGCCACTCGTTCCCGCGCTGTTTGCTCATCATGATCCCACATGTTGTTTTATGTCGACTCGCACGTTACCGTTTCGCAAGCGCGTGCCATGTTTTGACGTATGCGCTGACATGATATTACATCTGAAGGTTTAGTGTTTGGGTTTTAGGGTTGAGGGGTTAGGGCTTAAGGGTTAGGGTGTAGGGGTTAGGTTTTGGATGCTGACGTAACGTTCGACTGTCTATCGATGCATTTCAGGGCAAAGCACTTCGTGGCCGAAGCTACCGCCCCGGCCAGCGTCGGCAAAATCACAAAACCGGTGCTGTTCAATCCGTTCGCGCGGGTGTCGACCAATGTCGGAATGACGCTCACGTACGACCCCGCTATTAACATGATAGGCAATCAAAAGCAATGATGTGCGTGTTAAATGCCATCATCATCAATCGTACTCAATACCGCCAACCATGTGTTTCAAGTTTTTCACACGGCATGGCCATCAACAAGATTGTCATCGACTTGATTTCCAATTGCGCAGTGACCACCCTTGACTGCCTTCCACTATGTACTATGGCGTGTTGTGCTGGTGAATGTATATAGTTTCGCGGACGCAGTGGCGGGCGAAATGGGTGTATTCAACATTTTAGCAGATGGAATGCAGTACAAGGCTTCTCAGAATGAACTCATGTCTCCCGATCCCTGCCGCGCGACACGAGGTTGCCGAGATGACCATCATCAAGCTCGGCTGATTTCGCGGATGACCGATATGGCGGGGTGAGCCGATCTTGGCCGGTGTAAGTGGGAGCTGTGGCGGGCGGTTTGCGGCGGTGAATGGAGAGTGTATATGCTTTCACGGACGCAGTGGCGGGCGGAACATTCAACGCGGAACATTCAACCCGCGGCACCAATCCGCGGAACATTGACACGCGGAACTACTAATCTGCGGATCAGTAGAGCGCGGAAGATTCTACGCAGATCGGCTGGGGGGTCAAACGGGGATGGCGCGAAGCGCGGTCGGGTCACGATCGTTGAGTTAATAGACCCTCGCCCATACATTTCTCAAGTACCGTGCACGCAAACTTCATCTACACTGAATTCATATGAGCGACCGTCTATTAACTCAAGCAAACCCAAATTCCCGTTTGACCCTCCCACCCGATCTGTGTAGATTAATCCGCGAATCATTCACCCGTGGAATATGTAATCCGCGGAATACTTTTAAATCTGTGGAGCATTGACCCGCGGAATATTTAATCCGCGGAACATTGACCTGTGGAATATTCAATCCGCGGAACAAACCCGCGGAACATATTATCTGCGGAACATTGACCTGCGGATCATTTGATCCGCGGAACGGTATTGTTCAACGGTTTAGCATATATTATGCAGGGCAGGACATTTCATAACCGACTGATGTCTCCCGCCCTCCGCCGCACGACAGACAACGCCGAGATGCCCATCATCGAGCTTTTGTAAACCTTTGTCTGAATTCGCGGAGTATCGCGCGGTCGACCAGTCCTTAATGTGTTTTAGCGGGGGGATGGGCCTTTCTTGACCGGCGTGCGAGGGAGCTCTGGTGTGTGGTGGTGAGTGGTGAGTGTACATGACCAGATCCGCGAGTCGATAATGATTTTACTGACAATGGGTTTGAATTCCGATCATTTTTCAGATCAGCCTTTCAAACCCCAGAATGAATTCCAAAATGATCAACTCAGCCTTTCAAATTCCTGACCACGTCGCCATACAGATTTTCGTTTGCGCACCGCTGCGCTGCAAATTTGCGCTAAACTTCGGCGCTAGCGGCGACGGCTTTCGACACAGTGTGGAAACAATGTGAGATAAGC
>Ga0307488_10005400_pt1 | contig 10553 bp, 19 predicted proteins | sample SB02metaG_FD_202248 | JGI IMG/M metagenome (GOLD analysis project Ga0307488, IMG submission 202248) | Sea-ice brine microbial communities from Beaufort Sea near Barrow, Alaska, United States - SB 0.2 | ecosystem: Environmental > Aquatic > Marine > Coastal | place: USA: Alaska | collected...
TAGGGGGTATGAGGGGGTGTTTAGGGTGTATATTTTGTCAGAAATGGCTCAGGCTGAGCAGAGAAGTGGACGAGTGTCAGCCCCTGCCTGTGATCTCAACGTCACGCAGCACCACGTTGGAGATCGTGACCCGCGGGTCGGTCGGGCACGACAGGGGGTCCGCCATGCTGTAGCGGCGCAAGTTGCAATAAGCCGATTTCGGTATATCGCCTGTATGAAATACCCATACAGAGTTGCGGGCCAAGCGTCAGCGCTCTGCGCGGGAAAGCGGGCGTCAGGTCGAATGCCCATACAGAGTTGCGGTCAATGCGTCAGCGCTCGGCGCATGAAGCGATATACCGGAATCGGCCTACTGAAAGCAAAATTTGAAGGCGGTTCATGATGTCCCAGTTTCAAGCGCGTACCTCCAGGCGCTTGCAACATTCATCTCATTAGTTCAACCTGCACCGCCCTACCATGCACGATCCGCCCGACCGCGTGTCCAGGTGCAGCATCTGTTGCGGCCCGATATATACCGCGATCCAGGGGCTGACACTCCTCCAATATTCGGCTTGACGTGACCACTCTGTACGGTGTACCGCAGGTGGGTTCAGTGACAGAAACGGCTCAGGTCGAGCTGAGAAGTTGATGAGATGAGAGGAAACCCCTGCCGCGATCCACCGCGGGTCCGTGATGCGGACATTCTCGTACAGGATTTAGCGGCGCAAGTTGAAATAGAAAGCAAAGTTTGAAAGCAGTCCATCATATCTTAGTTTCAAGAGCATAGACCCAGGCGCTTTTAACACGGGTTTCATCGGTTCAACCTGCACTGCCCTACCAGGATGCCGTCAATGAACCCCGACTTCGCATCGTAGGATGGGGAGTCGGCGTCTTCGTCGGGGTTGGAGTCGAGCTCCGTTTTGATGTAGATGGCTTTCAGCGGCCGCGTGAAATTTATGCGGCGGAAGGTGACGTTGCGCACGCAGTTCATTTCTGCCGTGAGGGTCACATCCAGAACAAGCACTCGAACCAAGATCGGAACATAGCTTACCATCAGGGCGACTGCTCAAAAGACCCGCGAACTCGTTTTGTCGATTCAGCGTCGGTTGAGTGCGTCGACAACATTAACATGAACCAATCCCCGTATTCAGGTGCGGCATTTATTCCATATATTCTTTGGTACAGAATGATAAAAGGAAAGGGATTCCTTTTGCCACTCTCCGCCAAGAATGCCGCTGGAGCAGCAGTAACAACCCCTGCCTCGGTGCGGGGAGACGGAGCCCACGCTCATGCCCACGCCATTGGTGACCCACACGTTCTCCACCAGCACGTTCTCGGTGCACGGGGCGAACAAGGGGTTGTCGGGCGACGCGTCGGGCCCGTCGTCAAGGGCTTACACTCGTCCACTTTTCAGCTCAATGTAAGCACATTTAGTTTGATACGTTGGGTGCATGATTTCCCCCCAGTCTGTTAGACAGGGGGACACGGGGAGGTGTGACCAAAACGGGTTAGGTTGAGCCGAGAAGTGGACGAGCGTAAGCCCCTGCCCGTTGTGCTGCGGCTTGAGCGCCTCGGCATCGTCGAAGTTCTCGATCACGCAGTCGTGAATGTGGATGTCGCGCCCGCCCACGTTGTACCGGCGCAAGTTGAATTTGTAAGCAAAATTTGAAAGCGGTTCATCATATTTCAGCTTCAGGCGCTAAATTCAAGCGCGATTAGCCCAGGGTCAACCCTGGGTCAACCTGGGGTCACCCTGCACTGCCCTACCACGTCGATGCCATCAGTATTCAGCGGGAACATGGGCGGGCCGCCAGGGCCCAGCGCCTTGATGTAGCGCCGCAAGTTCAAATTGAAGCAACATTGAAAGCAGGCTAGCGTATTTTAGTTTCAAGCGCTTAGCTCCAGGCGCTTTTGACATGGGTTTACTAGGCTTAACCTGCACCACCCTACCTTGCGCTCGAACCACTGCGCCACCGCGGCCAGCCACCCGTCCACCGCGGAACCAGCGCCACCGACCGACCGACCGACAGAGCCCACGGTGTTGAAGCCGCCGGAGAAACTGGCGAGCGCCCCGGCGAAGCCGTCCATGGCCTTCCTACCGCCGCCGCCCCCGCTGCCCCCCGCCGCAGCCCCGCCCCCCGCTGCCGCGGGCTGTGCTACATCTCTCGCCCCCGCCGCCGCCGCGACTTCCGCCCCGCCCCCCGCCCCCGCCACCGCCGCCGCCACCGCCGCCTCCGAACCCGTGGACATAGCCCTGGCCCAGCCGCGCCCCTCCGCCGTCCGCCTCCACCGCGCGTGCAGCCCCGCCCGCAGGTAGCGCCCGCTAGATTATGACTCGCCACATCACCGGATGCCATTTCACTCAATAAACGAGTGTTCAAATGCATGTCGATGACGTGGGGAGCAATATCTGCTAGGCCAGATATTACTCACCACATCACAGAATGCCGTCTGACTCAATAGACGAGGGTACAAATGCATGTCGATGACGTGGCGAGCAACATCTGCCTGGCCAGGGCCAGCCATGTATTGCTCGCCACACCATAGGATGCCATTTTACTTAATGATCGAGGGTTCAAATGCATTTCGATGACGTGGCGAGCAACATCTGCCAGCTCTCGCCGCGTCTTAAGTGCCGTTCAACTCAAGAAGCGAGAATTCGAAATGCGTGTCGATGTGGCAGGCCGTGCCTGCAGGTGTGTCTCGACATGGATGTTGATGAACCGGAACACCCGGCTGTAGCGGCGCAAATTAAAATCGAAAGCACATTTTGAAAGCAGTTTGTCGTATTCTGGTTTCAAGCGCTGAAAGCAGGCGCCTCCAACATAGTAGCACGTGGCAAGATCACAGAGCACCACATATCATACTGCAATAAGTCATACACAAATACACAAAAACGCCTTCTATTCCGGTAAGATGAGATCACGGACTCTGGAGTAGTCGACACCTTGAGGTCTTTCAGTTAGTGTGACCGTTGACTCGGCAGTTGAGCAAGTTGCGCATGTCCTACAAATGCGAAATGGCCAGAAAGATTCCGTGCTTGCGAACACAGGTTTCAACCGCCCGACCTGGCGCGCGCAGTTGTTGGTGCGCACGTGGAACTGCGGGGCGTTGCGTAGCGCAATCCGCTCCACCGCGATGCAGCGCCGCAAGTTGAAAATGAAAGCAACGCTCGAAAGCGGTCCATCATATCATAGAGCATTAGTCCTAGCGCTTTCAACACGGTTTTCATGGGTTCAACCTGCACCACTCCACCGTGATATCCGAGGAGTTATTGAAGTTGATGAGGTTGGGTCGTTTGTCGAGCCACCCTGGCTGGAACAAGGGCCTGGCAGATATTGCTCCGCCATCTCATCGACACGCATTCCGAGCCCTCCTGTCTTGGGTCAACTGACCCACCATTTTTATCTGAATCACATTCCAGACGAGGGTGACTAGGCATGTCTGCTATAAAACGACCTTATTGGTGCTGCAGAAGTCACCTCAATCTACGGGACACAGCCCCCCGTGTCGTAAAACACAAACCATACGGAAGTCCAAATGGCCTGCTTTGTATGGCGCAAGGACAGAGATCTGCTATCGACAGCAGCATTTGGTGACATCGCCGACCGGATTCGGCCACGTGAAAGCACTTTCCACACATGGGACCGGACGACCAAAACGCCATCTTTTTCGAAACAGGGCCTGAGTCCCATAGATGTCACCCCATCCTCCGTCCCACCCGAGTCAAATGATACACTATGACCGAATGACGTGGAGACAACATTTACCTGGCCGTACCTTGAAAATGGCGGCCTGCCACCAGCGGAAGCCGTGGCCGTCGATGACCCCGGTGCCAGGGACTTACACTCCTTCCGATTTCAGCTCAACTTGAGCTCTTCTGTCCACCGTGTAACCCAAGTTGACTCATGAATGTGTCTTGGAGTTGCTCAAGTTGAGCTGTAATGTGAACGGGTATAAGCCCCTGCCCGGTGCCCACCCCCGTCACCGTCACGTTGCGGCACCGCAGAAACAGTAGCCCCACGTGAGAGGGCCTTGTCTGTGTGCTAGTATTTCAAGTAAGTGGTTTGTTCGGTGCATCACCAACACACATATTCGACTTTTAGCCAATGGCAAAAAAGGCCACATACCACCGTCAGCATCACATATTACAGGTAGTTCAAGGTAGTACAGATGCAAGGCATTAGGGCCTGACATATATTGCTCGCCACGTCGTAGGATGCCATTTAACTCAATAGACGGATGGGAGAATGCGTCGGATGACGGGGAGAGGGACAGCTGTTGAGGCGGTGCAGGTTGAACCGATGAAATCCAAGTTGAAAGCGCCTGGAAGCTGGAACTAAGCTCCTGAAACCAAAATACGATAATCTGCTATCAAAGAATTGCTTTCAATTTCAACTTGCAGCGCTGCAACCAGCCAGGCCCTGCCGCGTTCCAGCCGCGGCGGTGTTCCCACGCGTGAAGGTCGTCGTGCAGCTCCAGGCTGTAGCGGCGCAAGTTGAAATTGAAACCAAAACTTGAAACCAGTTTTTCATATTTTAGTTTCAAGCGCTTACTTCCAGGCGGTTTCAACGTGGGTGTCATAGGGTCAACCTGCACCGGCCCACCAGGCGGCCGGCGACGACCAGCGTGACGTCGGCGAGGGCGGTGAGGTGGGTGGCGAGGATGCGGTAGGTGGAACCCGCGGGGACCAGCACCTCGCGAGGGGACGGGTTCGAGGAGTGGTCCGAGGAGGAGGAGGAGGAGGAGGAGGAGGAGGAGGAGGAGGAGGAGGCAGAGGGGGCGGGGGCGATGGAAATGGGCTGACTGAAGGTCGCGAACGCCGCCTGCTCGTGGGGGAAAAGGTGCGGGGCGTCAGTGTCTCGGAAGTTGTGAGCCACCCGACAAGGGGAAGGTGAGGAGTCCAAGTGGAAAGCATTTATGGAACATTTGGCATTGTTACGTGGCGCACCTCGAGCGCCGCCGTGTTGGCGCGCGCCGCCTCCAACGTCAGCACACCCTCCACCGCGCCGAAGTCGTCGATGGAGACCGCTTCAGTTGTCCAAGAGGACGCGGCGACAAGGACGAGTCCGAGGAGAAGGGCTGTGACGCTGACGGGGCCGCGGGCACGGCTCCGAAACCGAAACGCCATTTTCTCGTGAATGCCTCGTCAGCTGTCTCGCAGCGGCTGTTCGCTCCCGCGTGCGCGGAGTCAGCCGAGTCGCGAACTCGATAGTTTGCGCGTCGTCGGGTCGCGCGGTTGTACGTGCCGTGGGAGGGTTGTTGTGGCCGGAGGTAAGTGGCCGAGGTCGCCACCTGTCGCGTCACGTCTCATTCCGACGTTTCGCCGCCAACGCACCAAGGCCAAGAACTAGAACGAGAGATTGCTTCGGTACCATTTGTCCGCCGACTCATCCCGACCGACCTCAACACACGGCCGCTTGCTTCGAGTGCTCGCTTCTCGCGGAAGACGCGCTACAGAGCGCCCTCTTACAACGCACACGTCAGCAGGATGGTGAAGTTCCTGAAGGTGCGTGCTCTGCGCACTGCGGATCCTCCTCCCGCGCGGTGCTCGCCGCTCAGCGGGGCACGAATTAGGCGGGAAGCCGCGGTTGCCCGCGCGGAGTGGGTTTCAAACCCTAAATGGCTCCCGTAAATCTTTTCGGCACGCCTTGCGGGGACGCGGCGCGGCGTGCATCGGGGAGCGACGACAGTCCCGGCGCCGAGGCGAGCGGCGCGCGGTAATCCGGTGGACGTCGAGCACGCCCCCCCCCGTGTGGCTCCTGACGTTCCCCTGTCTCGCTTTCCATGTTTCTCGCAGGCCAACAAGGTGGTGGTGGTGCTGCAGGGGCGGTATGCCGGCAAGAAGGCGGTCGTGGTGAAGAACTACGATGAGGGCACCTCCAGCCGCCCTTACGGCCACGCGCTCGTCTGCGGCCTCAGCACCTACCCCCGCAAGGTAAACACCTAACTCAAGCTCCGAACCCGGCAGCTGCCGGGGCGTCGCGTCGCGCGAGGCACCGTCTCCCGCGGCCGGGCCTTGCGCGGAAACAAACCCTCGTTGCGAATCAACAGCTGTTCTAAGCTAAGCGTCTCTCCTTCGCTCTTGCGCGCAGGTGACGAAGAAGATGCCCAAGAAGAAGCAGGACAAGCACTCCCGTGTGAAGGTGAGCATGGCGAAGGCGCTTACTCACCCGGCGACGCGGGGGTGGCGCCTAGGCTAGGTGCTATGTGGCCGTGTGATGGGGGGGTCGAGGGGGGATCACTGGAGCCCCCCAGTTTAAAGGACCAGCAGCCACCTCTATAGGCCCAAGCTGAGCCAAGAGGCTTTGGCTTTTATGGAGTCCCGAGGCGGTTCCCTGGGCGCACGTTACGGCGGCTGGCCCGGGGAGTGACCTGCGTGGGCGGCCGTGCCGGCGGGGAGGGTGGGGGAAGGGACTGGGAGAGTTGGGGAGGATGGCGGGATCGGCACGGACGCTTCACGTGTTGCGCGTCGCCGGGGGGATGAGATGCGGTTGCGCTGAGAGACTTGGGGAGGCGGGGGGCGCGACCCTGCGTCGTCGCGCAGGCGCTCCGGGTGGCTGGAATGAGGCCGGAGTGGACGGGGCGATCCGCGCTCAAGTGCCGTTCCATTTCACCCTCTCGATGCGACTGGAGCGAACGGGCCGGGGGCGGGATGATGCTCGCTTCGGCTCGCTGGGCGCTTAGCAGCTACGAGTACTCTCTCTTCCGCTTGTGCTCACCTCCTTTCCCTCCTCCTCCCTCCCCCCTCCCTTTCCCCCCTCACCGCACAACAGACGTTCATCAAGACGGTGAACTACAACCACCTGATGCCGACCCGCTACACCCTGGACGTGGACCTGAAGACCACGGTGACCCCCGACGTGCTGGAGAACGCCACCAAGAAGGTGGCCGCGCGCAAGGCAGGGAGCGCTGCTCAACGCGTCCTGCTTCCTGTTACTCGTATAAATGTTATTGTCAGAAGTCAACCACTGTACTATGTACTCGCGGGTTCGAACCCCGCCGGATTCAATACTCTGAAAGAGGAACGCAAAATGTGAATCTGTGCCCGAGTTGGTCTAAGGGGGTGGTCTTAAGCTGTCAGAATTCGAATAATACGCGCGGAGGTATGTCGTTCCGGAGGGGAGGAATATAATCGCTTTAGTCAGCATGCTTCCCACCACCGGGTGGTGTGCATCGCTGAAATGTGTTCTCCAGCCACGGCGTGGACTTGAGCTCTGAGGTGAAAAGATGTGTTGATGTGGGTCACCTGACCAGATGATTTACTGTGTGGTTTCGCGACCCTGAGTGACGGAGGCCAAGAAGGTGCTGGAGGAGCGCTTCAAGACGGGCAAGAGCCGGTGGTTCTTCACCCGGTTGGCGTTCTAAGCAGCCGGCGGTTGCTGGCAGGGGCTTACACTCGTCCACTTCTCAGCTCAACTTGAGCCATTTCTGACACTCAAAACATCCCCTGAACGCCTCCACCTCCGCCATACATACACCCTAAATACCCCTTGTCCCACCAAAAGCGCCTGCGTTGAGCTGAAAGGTGGACGAGTGTAAGCCCCTGGTTGCTGGTTGTGGGGGGTGCTGGGGGGGCGCCCGCGGCATGTAAGCGGGAAAACTAGCTAGAATTCTCTTGCGCCGCCGCGTGCGCTTCGTTCTGTTTCGGTGTAATATAATGCCGGATGGATATTTTCATATATACAGTCTCTGCGCGCGCGTCGTGGTGACCGCAAACTCGAGACTAAACCACGCGGAAAACTAAACAATGCGCGGTGCGTTCATCGTGGTGTGTGTGGCGCTTCCCTGCTTCGCTTTGGCAGCGTGTCCACCGTTCTGACTGGTGCGTGTGAATATGTGTGTGTATTCAAAATGATCAGCTAGCACATAGCTCGACCCATTGCCTCACTCAAGAACAGAACAGAATAAAGGTGAAAATAATGTAAACTACGGTACTGCCCGCGCCTAACGGCCGCAGTGCAGGTGTATGCCTACGGTCTAAGGGCCGTAGTGCATGGCAAGGTTGTCTGTACTCAAATCTGTCGAGCCCCAAACCTCCCTCTATGACCCTCGAGAGCATATGCCCCCTGGTGGCTGCTACTTGAGGGGAACATCTTGTGTTCTGCGTTACAGGTAGACCAGGCGCCCAGCTACATGTCATCCCCGTCTGTTGAGACATCCTCCATGTCGTCGGCGATCACCTTGAAGCCTGTGAAGTTGAAGAGAGGGATGGAGTCAGGGGCGTTCACTCGTCCACCCCTCAGCTCAAGTTGAGCCGTGTCTGACACAAGAAAATACCCTACACACCCTAAACACCCCCTTAACAGGAGCTACCCAACCCATACGCGCACCCCCTATCCTATACAAAGCGCTCAAGTTGAGCTGAACAGTGGACGAGTGTATAAGCCCCTGGTTGGAGTGTCGTTTTGAAACGTGCATTCGTAACAAACACGGGCTGAACGACAAATGCAGGCGTTGCATTCAGAAGAGTCTCGAGGCCAGGTGTGAGGATGCGGCGAGTGTGCACGGGTACGCCGGTTGACAATACCACTTGGGATGTGGTGAGGCGAGAACGAGTGGCTACTTCTTGTAGTCCCGGGAGGAGGATGGTGCGGGTGGGATCGGGTACACCGGTACCTACACCCTCCCAAAACAGCTGTGGGTGTGCGAATGAGGTGCGTACCCTCTGCGGCAATTTCCTTGAACACTACAGTGATTGCAGCTCCATCACTGTCGACGCCGGCGTCATTCCAGGATAGGTCACCATCCAGCTCCTGACCTTTGTGCAGCACTTTCGCCCAGTTTTCCTGGAAGCCCTCGACTCGGCGGCTCGCTTGCATGCCGAGGCCTACAGGGCGCCGCAACTTGTCAACGAGTGTTTTCACCTTTTCCTCTCCCGCAACGTCTACTTGCATGCTGTCAAGCTGTACCGTTGTGGTGAACATAGGAGCGTTTAGGTACAAGCTCCATGAGTGCTGCTGCGCGCAAGGCTTCACAGATAAGGAAAACGTCATGATACCAGCACGCGGGTAAAGTTCCGCTGGCGACGAATGGTGCGGAGACGGGAGAACGCAGTCTCAACATGCAAGCAAGGTCCGAAAACGCGCGGAAAACGGGAGCGTTTTTATTTTCACGTCACCGGTTGGCCTTCTAACTTTCCCGGGTCACCACACTGGGGGGGTGCTGGGTGTGCGCGGCGTGTCAGCGGGACAACTAGATAGAATCCTTTTGCGCCGCCGTGTGCGCTTCGGTCTGTTTCGTGTAATACGAAGTGCGGGACGGATATTTTATGGTGCGCCGTCACCGTCTCCACGCGCGCGTTGTGGCGACTGCAAGTGCATGCTCGCAATCGCGACATCGATCAGTGCGCTGTTTTTTGTCGTCCCTCGTAGTGAGCGTGGCTTTGGGGACGTCTCGTGTTGGCCTACTGCGCCGTCTCCAGCGCGATGTCGCTCCTTTTGATCGAAATCCGCTTCGACCGACCCTCCGCGCGTAGCCAGTTTCGGCAAACAATTCAAGGGACAACGGTTTACGACGGACGATTTGGGAAGCCAGTTTGGCTCAGTTACTGATACCCCTTGACCATTCCCGATGTTTTGTCTTCGACGCGGAATGAAAGCAAGAGGAATTACTGTCTCAAGGTCTGCTGCCGTCGGGAGACTGGCGGTGAGCGGTCGCACGACACAACGAAACAAACCAATAAACGTTTTAATTAAATACTAGAGCTAACGTCAACAGCGATGGGCACCTGAGCTCAGTTGCAATAACTGCCCGGGCCTGGGACCGCATTCTTTCCTTTGGATTTGACCAAGTTGGCTTCGAAGCGCAGTTCGCGCCCGAAGGACACCACGGGCTTCGACGCCTTCGCCGGCAGCAGGGTCCGACGCCGCTCCTCTTTGCAGCTTAGCGTAACCATCTTCGAGGAGTCAAGCGGGGCACGTCTAGTGGTTGCAGTTTCAATGGATTTCAAGGATAACACGGCTGAAGCCAGCTGGATAGGGAAGTGATGGAAGCCCCCCGAGCTGCATAGGAACTGACCGTACAGTTCTGGGGACGAGCCTCGAACTAGTAGTGCATATCAAACCAGTCGCAGTTGCAGGTGTGACTGCCTGAACGTGCAATGTGAGGCGATGTATCCCTTGAGTCATAGACACTAAACAAATTTGACACAGGACAGTCCCCAGAAGTGCAAGGGATGCACGGCCCCACCCGAGTGCAGCTGGGGCCCGTACGCGCTCTCCGCACCTTTCATCATGGCGGGCCCGCTGCCAGGGTCCATACCTCACGCTCGCCACTTGATACGATGCAATTTACCTCAACTGCAACTCAAGAAACGAGGGTGTCAACGTGGTAGATGACGGCGAGCATGTTAATTCGAGGCAATGCTGTGAAACGTGCAGGGGCACACTATGAGGGGCACACTATGACCTGATACTCGGCAGTAGTACCCGGTATCAACGGTGGACGCGTGCACACGAGGTGGAACGTGTACCGGTTGACTTGAGCGAACATTCCGATACTCGCAAGCTGGCACAGAAGCTGGTGTGGCTCTGACCCTACCCAGGGCTAAGGTAGCCCGCCAGCTGCGACAT
>Ga0307488_10005401_pt1 | contig 10552 bp, 10 predicted proteins | sample SB02metaG_FD_202248 | JGI IMG/M metagenome (GOLD analysis project Ga0307488, IMG submission 202248) | Sea-ice brine microbial communities from Beaufort Sea near Barrow, Alaska, United States - SB 0.2 | ecosystem: Environmental > Aquatic > Marine > Coastal | place: USA: Alaska | collected...
TCACAATGTAATTATAGAAATCCTATAAGTGACACTTCAGCTTTTATTAATTTAATACATCATACAGACTTCGAAATAAAAGAAATATTATCACTTATAGAAAAGTATGATTATATTAATTTTTTTAGCACTATAGAACAAGTTTATACTCAAATATATGTATTTCAAAACAGTGCGAATATGTCAGAAACGTTTGATGAAATTGTTAAAGATGTTGTAAGTCATATTCTTAAATTGAAAAAAAATAACAAAAACAAAAACAAAAACGTAAGTGTATCTTTTTATAGAGACACCATAAGGTTTGCTAAACGAAGAGATTATGATATAAAAACAATTTTTAAAATTAAAGATTGGGATGATATTATAACATTACATGATGAGCTATATTCTATTATACAATTAGAAAAAATAGATAAATTTAAAAAAGGTATAGAAGAGTTTTCAAAAAAATATTTAAAAATAAAACATAGCATAATAAACGGTATAGAATTTAAATTAATAGATAATATAGTAGATTTAGAAAAAGAATCTAAGAAAATGAATCATTGTGTAAGGTCTTACGCATCAGGAATGTCTAAGGGGACTCATTTAATATTTTCAATTAAAGACTTAGAAACAAATGATATGGGCACTATGGAGTTTTATAATGACACATTAGCATTAGAAGGTTTTAATAAGTTAGAAAATTTTAATGCGCATGTTAAAAAAGATTTTTGGATTTTTAACCAATTAAAATCAAGATTTAATAAAAAATGCACTAAAAAAATAATAGAAACAATCTTAATTTTTGGAGAAGAAGTTTTAAAGAAAAACAACATAAAGTATTCAATTAATAAAACAAATTATGATTTATCAATTGAAGAAAAAAGAAAAAATACACCACATATACATTTGCATCAAGAAATAGAGTTAGATGAATTAAATCCACAATTCTTAAATGATTATGACGATGAGTATGAAGATGATTTACCTTTTTAAGAAATATAAAATAGAATTATTATGAATGAATTAAAAAAAGCACTTAACGTTAAGCTTCTCGTAATAGGACACAAAAGACATGCTAAAGATACTTTAGCTGAAATATTTAGAGATAAATTTGGTCTTACTTTTGAATCTTCTTCTCAAGCAGCAGCAAATATATTTTTATATGATTTACTAAAAGATAAATATGGATACAAAACATCTGAAGAATGTTTTGAAGACAGAGTAAATCATAGGCCAGAATGGTACAAAGCTATATGCGAATATAATAGAGAAGATAAGGCAAGGTTAGCAAAAGGAATATTAAAAAGAACTCAATGTTATGTCGGAATGCGCGATAGAGATGAAATAGAAGAATGTTTAAGTCAAGGCTTGTTTGATTTAATTATCTGGGTTGATGCATCTGATAGATTGCCATTAGAAAGCTCTTCATCTTTTAATATAGATAAATCATGTGCTCATATTATCATAGAAAACAATGGAACTCTTGAAGAGTTTGAAGAAAGGGCAATGAGATTAGGAAAGGTTATTTTTAAATAATTTTTTTATTTAAACAAAATTAATTAAATTTGTAAAACAAAAATGAATAAAATGGAAATTTTAATGAGACCATCACCCGCAGTAGAACCTGCCCCAGTAAAAGAACCTGAAACTAGGCCGTCAGAACCTTCAATATCACCAGATAAAGGTGATGACCCATGGGATGTGCCAGCGCCCTCAGTAGAACCGACACCAAAAGCATAATAATTAAAAAATAAAACTATGGCAGTAGCAGAATTAAGAGAAGTTAAAGACTTTAGAGAAAATTTAGGTGAAAATATTAACGTTTTACCAGACAGAGAAATTGTAAATAAATTAAACAACAATCAACATCCATTTAATTTAAACGAATTCTTTTCTCATAATCCATCAGCACTTTCTGCAGATGAATTTAAGAGATGTTTAGAGTTATACAATAGAAGATGTCCAAATGGCGGAGACCCAACTAGAGCTATGACTTTAATGCAAGAAATTATGCTAACAGAAGACCCAGACAAGGAAGTTCTTCAAGATATAGCTATTGACTTAGTTAAAGAAATGTATAATGTACCAGACAGCATAGATTTGAGAGGTATGCTTGAGCAAAAAGATGCTGAAGAAGAGTGTGGAGATATGGATGATGATGAAGAAAGTGAAGAGATTTCCGATGAAAGAAAAAGTGAATTACAACATTTTGTAGAAAAAAGAAGAATATTAAACTCTATAGTTCATGGGTGCGCAGTTCACCAGTGGACATCTGCATATTATATTGTAAGCGATAGATTAAATGAGGTTAATCCACAATTAATTGATAAATATAATGAAGTTGCAGCTTTAGTAAATTATTGGAATTGGATGTTTTATTTTGAGCCAATGTTTGAAATGGGACAAAAACCAATGCTACAAGGTATAAATAAAGTTAATGTAAAAGAAAAGAAGATTGAAGCTTACGGAATTAATTTTCCAGTATTAATTCATGAACTTTCAAAAGGTGTTATTGATTATATAACAACTGCTGGAGTTCCTAATGAGGTGGATGATGGAGTTACGCCAGAAGAGCTTAAATACATATATAGTGAAGCTGACAATTATGCACATGAACAATGGCATTACTTTTTTGGACCAACACTATGGAGAGCAATGCTTGAAACTGCAGATGTAGGAAGCAATAAACTTATTCCTATTATTAGGAAAATGTCAGAAATGACTTATGAAGAACTTTCAGAATTTTGCAATAATATAGTTTTTTATCCTGAAGAGTTTGGCATTGAAGAAATGTCTAAAATAAAGTAAAATTCTTTAAATAAATTAAAAAAAGAGGATATTTTATATCCTCTTTTTTTTTGTTTTAATTATCTATTTATTATTAAACTACATTAATAATGCAGAAAAAACTTAGAAAAGTAATAAGATTAATTCTAGAAAAAGAGTATATAAAAGAAAGTATAGAAGAATCTCAAAAGAAAAGGCTTGTATCTATATTAAATTCTCTTGAATTCAAGGATGATATATTACAGGCTGGTGGTGAAATATATGCAGTTGGAGGCATTGTAAGAGATGCTATAATGAATAAGCCTAGTGATGATTTGGATATAGTTGTTAGAGGCGTGCCTTATGATGAGCTTTATTCAATACTTTCTAAACATGGAAAGGCTACTGACACTTCTCACGAAAAAGAAGAGGGCGATAAAGATTTCGGTTCCACAAAATTCGTATCCAGCAACCCAGAATATATTGAATATCTTGCATCAAATGGTGTTGCTAGAGATATAGATGTAATGCTACCCAGGAAAGATGCGAAAGACCCAAATATAAAAGGTCATAAGGGAATTAAGTCTGATGTTAATCCAATGTACAGTATAGAAGACGATTTGGATAGAAGAGATATTACTATCAATGCTATTGCAATGGATTTAGATGGTAACTTAATTTCAAAAGGAACTGGATTAGATGACATTAAGAATGGAGTGATAAAGGCTGTAAGTGAAGATGCCTTTATTGAAGACCCACTAAGAATGTTACGAGCAGTAAGGTTTAATGCAAGGTATAATTATAGCTGGGATGGTGCTACTATTGATTTGATAAAACAAAATGTTCATCTTTTGTCTGACAAATCAGAATTGCCTAAAGAAAGATTTTTGATGGAATTTGAAAAAATGATAGGAAAATCAGATTTAGGAAAAGCTGTAAAATTATTGGTAGACTTAGGGATGTATGAAGCTATATTTGGAGTTAAATCTAAAATTAATAATTTTGATAAATTCAAAAAAGCCAACAACGTTGGAGAGATGGGATATATGATGTTCGAAGAGCAGCCTTCAGAATTAATTATTCCATTGATAGAAGATAACATTACAAATAACAAAGAATATGTATCTTATGCGGAGGTGTTAAATTCATATCAAAAACTTCTTTATTCTAACTTAAGTCTTGGAGATAAAATCTATGAACTATCTCTTCTTTATAACAAAAATAAAAATGCTTTACTAGAATCTTCTTATATTAATAAGGAAGATGTAAACATTGCTAAATTATTTGATTCAGGTCGACTTCCTATAGATAAAAAAGGAGTAAACCTTAAAGGAGGAGAAATAGTTGACATCATAAAGAACTCTGACGGCAAGGAGTTCAAAAGAAGCATAGGAAATGCTCAAGAGCTTGCGCTAAAAGCCATTTATAATGGTGAAATAATCAACAAGCCAGATAGCATTAGGAGTTTATTGTTTGACAAAGCAGAAGAGTGGATGGAAGACTAATTAGATTAAGTTTTTATCTTTAGAATATCCTTCATAAATTTTTGGAGTTTCTCTACCAAACTTTCTAATCATCAGCCCAGAGAATGAGTGTGCTTCATTTTCTTCATTAGAACCATCATCACCAGAGTTGTCATAAAGTCTATTGTCTAACATTTGTTTCATGTGCATAAGCTCATGAGCTACACTTCTCATTATGTCTACCATATGTCTACCTTTGCAGTAAATATGAATATCATGATTGTTGGGATTGTATGATGCAGTAGTTCTTAGTTTTTTATCTCTAGTACCCCTTAGATAAATCTTAGTAGGTAAACCAATTCCTGCATTATTACAGCAGAATACTATAAAATCTTTAAAGTCTTTTGAGTTTTTACCATGCTCATCATTTATATTTTTTTCTATAAATAAATTATGATTTTTTGAAATTTCTTTATTAGTTATTGTAGATTCATTTAAGCTAAATGCAGGATTAGATAAGTCTATTATAAAATTCGGACCATTAACAGATATGTTATAACCTCTTTCTGTTACTGCAGTTTTAAATTCTTTTTTGTTATTATTTTCAAAATTAGAAATAGGAACATATATTTTATCTTTATGTAAAAATGCAGTAGTAGCAACTTCATCGTCAAGGCCCATTCCGTACATTATATTAGATATATTTTGTAACTTTTTCTTATTATCTATTTGAAAAATCTCACTACCCACCTCTGTTTCATCTATCTTTTCTGGTAGAGATTTAAAGTTTGTGTCATCTGAAAATTCATTAGCCAACTTTTTCCACTTTTTACCTGTCTTTCCTGGCTTGTTTGCCATGGCATAAAAATATTTTTGCTGAGCTTTAGATGCAAATTTTTCTTCAATTGTATTTTCTCCAAAATACTTTTCCCACAACTCTAAGGCCTTAGGTTCATCAATCAAACCGCAACTGCCAAGCTGAGAGTAGTATGTGCCATTTTCATTCAAATGTTGCAAGGCTATACGAATAGCCTCCTCAGGGTCTTCTGTATGTTCCATTTCAACTTCTTGTCCAATCTCAACTTCTCTAATATCATAATCACTAGGGCTAAGCTCCTCTTCATTTTTTGCAGAAATTTCGTCTTCAGAAAGTAAAGTATCTCTTTCTGAAAAACCCATATCCATTCCATCACCATAAGAATTATCATCAATTTCAATACCTTTATTTTTCCACTTATTTAGCCAATCATCCATTGAAGAGTGAAACCCTTTTGAATTGAAAAATTCATTTATTTGATTTCTAATAGATTCATTAATATCTTTTTCAACTCCAACATAGGCTCTAACTTTATCATAGCCCAACATTTCTAAAGCCTTAACTCTATGAACTCCATCAATAATATAACTTTCTTTAGAGTCAAACATTATTGGCGGATAGTCTGGGTTAAATTTTGTTTTTTTAATATAAGAATCTACCTTATTTTCATTATAGTCATAATCTTTTTTATTAAGAGTTGACATCGGTATTTCTTCTAAGGTGTACGTTGGATACTTTAACACCTTTTTACTTATTTTCTCTTTTTGAGAATCATCTTTAAATTTAATTTTTCTTAATAATTCTTCAGATGTAATATAATTTTTATTTTCATCATATTCATAGGTGGAGTTACTTTCTTCATTTATAGAAAGAGATTTGTCATAAGAGTTTCTTACCGTATCAAAAAGTCTTCCAATAAATCCATTATTTCTCAAATACTTGAATACTAAATTTTCTTCAGAGAATTCACCAGATTCAGCAAGTCCAGATTTTCTCATTTTTTTTATTTTTTCCTTTAGCTTTTTCCCTTCAGATTGAGATTTTTCTAAATCTTTTATAGATTCTACTTTTTCTATTTTTTTAACAATTGATTTTATTTTGTTTTTTATAGATTTTTTATCTATTTCAGGACTTTCCAAAGAAGGCTTTTTTAGCCACTTATCATACTTTATACTATAAACAGCACCCATACCATCAGTTGGAGCCTCTATATCTTGCGCATAAGGCTCAACGTCAAAGCCTTTAATTTTTATATCATGCTTTGAGAGCCAATTGTCTTTTTTTGCATCTACATACTCAAATGCAAAATCTTTATCTTCACTTATGTCACTATAGTCTATAAGTATATGTAAATCTATATCACTAAAGTTAGTCCAATTATAATTAGCTAAACTACCAGTAAACCATATGTCTACTATTTTAGCATCTACCTTAAGTGATTTATGAAAATCTTTCGCTATAACTTTAAGCGCTTTATGTATTTTAACTCTTAAATCAGTTCCGTTCCAAATGTCTTGATTTAAGTTTTCGTGAACATATTTCAATGGTAATTTTATACCTTTTGAAGAGCCTTCTTTTAATCCTTTGTATGCTGCAAAGTATTTTGCAGGACCTTTAGCGTTTCTATATTTTCCGCTTTTTTTAGATGTTAGAGAAACTGTTCTGGGTGTGCCGCCTTTTTCGTTAACAATATTAACAGATTCTTTTATGGTTTTCTTACTTGAATTATATAATGACATATCAACTATAAATATACTATAAAAATAGAATTTTAATACATTGACAAATCTTTTATGTTTACTATAAAATTTTAAGTTTTATAAACTTTAAAATGCTTTTTAAATTTACTTCTGTTTATTAAATACATTTTTGTATCACTCCCCTTATCTCCTCCTGTAACTTCTCTAAAATCATTAAGTTCAATTAGTTTTTTTAGATTATCCATTTTTATATTCCAAATCTCATTAAGCTTAGGAATGTAGTAAACATAAAATTCAGCTTCAGTAACAGAAATCCCAGAAAGCTTTCCATTACACTCAAACTCTACAACAATATTGCCAGTATCTCTTTCGGGGGAGAGTAATACGTCAGTTTTAATTTCGTATTTAATTTGCCTGCCTCTAAAAGACATCAATAAATCATATTTATTATTTTTATTATCAGAAATGAAATTATAACCTATGTTTGTCATAAATTCTGTAATAAACTCCTCACCCTGTTCTCCCGTTAATTTATCTTCTTTAAAATTATATTTTCCTTTTTTTTCAGACAGCTTTTCCATATATAATACAATATAAGAAAAAAAAACTAAAAAAAAAATATAAATTATTATCTTTTCAACAAAGGATTGTTGAAATTTAATAGCTGCTTCATTCTATCAAGTTCTTTAGATAGTACTTTAGCCTCTTTGGATTCATTTAAAAACTCTTCTGGGCTTACAGCTTCAAACTCTTCTGGGCTTACAGCTTCAAACTCTTCTGGGCTTACAGCTTCAAATTCTATTTTAATAAATTCTGGTTCTCCCAACTTTTTTGAGTTGCAACAATCGCAGCCACAATCACATTCGTGAATAACTTGCTTATCTTCCTTTAGGTGTAAGTTTATATTTTCTTTCTTAGAAAACTTTTTAGCTTCAGAAATAATAAACTTTTCAAATTTTTTATTTATAGGATTCATTTAATGCAAATTTTATAATAAATATGTTAAAAAAATAAAACTTTAATATTACATACAATCTTTAACTTGCTTTTCGAAAAATTTTAAATGAGAAATAAACGCACTCTCTATAGATTCATTTATATTAATAGGTAAATCAATTGACATCATATGTTCAGATTCAAGGTTTTTAAGAGTGTTCAACAGCTCTCCAACACTTTCTTCTGAATTAGAATTTGATTGTTGAACTTTTCTTGTTGTTGCGTAATATTCTAATATACACTTTATTAAATTTATAAACTCTATAGTTTTAGCACCTGTATTATTTGTATTGTTTTCCATTTTATTTTTTTTTATTTAATATAAGTGTTTTAAATAAAAAATAAAGTTTATTTGCATTTTTTTAAAAAAAATTATATATTTGTACTTATAAATTAAAATATAAAAATTATGAGCCAAGATGTAACTGGAAAAATTTACCAAATCAACGAAACACAACAAATAACAGAAAAATTTTCTAAAAGAGAATTTGTTCTAGAGTTATCAAGTAATCCTGCCTATATAGAGAAGGTTATATTTACTTTAATGAAAGATAAGGTAGACTTAATAGATGGACATAGCGTTGGTGACACTATAACTGTTAAGTATAACTTAAAAGGAAGAGATTGGACTAGCCCTCAAGGTGATGTTAAGTTTTTTAACACATTAGAAGCTTGGAGTATCTCATCCTCTAATGAAGTGGCTTCAGAGCCTAAAAATGATGACTTAAAAAGCGTTGTTAATAGTGAAACTCCTAGTGATGACCTTCCTTTTTAAAGTAATTAAATAGAATCATTAATGATGTCAAGGGTCATATCATATGACCTTTGACTTCTTTCTTTTATAAATTTATTTTTGAACTTTTCATTTTGCATCATTTTTAATGCAACTTTTAATCCTTGAGTTCCAAAAATATCTTCTCTCATAATTAGATTTATATAGTCATAAAGTTTCTTATTACTTTTTAAGAAAGCCTTTAAGGAATCTTCTTTTACAAAAAGTTTTAATAAATCTTCTTTTGAATCATCTCCAAGGAAATTGGATATTTTAATAAGGTTTGATGTTAAATTGTTAAAATCATAAAAAAACATGAAATCAATAAAATCTTTATCAGTTTTCAGCTTGTCTTTCATTAGTTCATAAAATGGTTTACCACTTTTTTTAAACAAACCTAAAACCACTTCAAATATAGAGCTGAAATTGTAGACTCTTATGTTGTCAGGCAATTTTAGACTACCTGCTTTTGCAGATTCATAAATTGATTTCCACCAATTTTTATCTAATATACTTTCTTCTATTTTTTTCAAATCTAAATCATCAAATAAAGCACTTAAAGGAATTAGTTCTGAGCTTATTTTCATTATGTTTTCTATATCACTATTATTGAAGTTTTGAAAGTTTTGCCCCTTTAGTAATTGTGGTTTTTTATATATTATTTCATCTATATATTTATTTTTGTCTAAGTCAGATATTTGAAAATTTTCATCTTTTTTCCAACTATCATAGTTAATTTCTTTAACAATATCACTTAACAAAAAGTCAAATATATATTTATGGTATTTGGGCAAAGGCTTTGAATTAGCCTTTCCTCTCATTTGTTTTAAAGACCCACTTATTACATCTGCAGTAACTACAGGTTTTTTATCCTTTCTTAAAGAGTATAAATTTCCTCCCTTAGACCCTATTCCGCAATGACCCATAGCCTTAGCTTCATCATCACATTTTGAAGACTCCAACTTAATCCAGTAGTATCCATCTGGGAAGCTGACTACAATATCTCCATGCTCATCTTCTATAGTGCCAGTTTGAATTTTTTCAAGTTTTTTATGCCAATCAAAAGATTTACGATACGCTTGAATAGCAGTAAGTTCTCTAAGGTTTAGTTCATCAGTTTCAATAACAGGCCCAGAATTTCTACCTCTAAGCCAATCATATATATAATCATAAAGTTCTGCTTTATATTTGTTTTCCCAATTGTATATTAAAAAATTGTAAAAATCTTCATCCTCTTCTTTAAAGAGTAAATCAATATCTTTTTTGCTAATATTAAAAATTTGCTCAAAAACTATAGTTTTATCCAACAATAATTTTGTAATATATTTCCTATAAGTATCTCCAACCCATATAGAATATTTTCCATATAAATCTTCCATAACCTCAGCCAACTCACTAGGTAAGCCAATTATATTCTTTATTTTATTGGAATGCTTACCTTCCAAAAGAATTCCAGACAATAATTGTATTCTCTTTTTATATTGTTCACTTAACATATTAACTATAAATACTATTGAAAAAGTTATTTTAATTATATATATTTGTATATAGTATGAGCAAAAAAGTGATAAAAGAGATTTTAGATTTTTACTTTTCAAAAAAGAAAAATAAAGATAATGATTATACTCTACTCTTAGATGAAGAGGTAGATGTTAAAGTTGTAAACATTAAAGATGGTTCATTTACATTTCAAAAAACAAAGGAAGTTCCAACTAGGTATAATATATTTTCTAATCCAAATAAAATTACAAAAAAAGAAGAAATAGAAAAGTTGAACCCAGATAAAATAGATTCAAAATACTTTTGGAAATACGCTACTGAAAAGTTTCCAAACTTTTCTATTAGTCTATATCCTGAATGTAAAAGTGATGAAGATGTAAATAAGGCTAATTTTAATGCAGCTATTTGGAGTGGGTTTTATGATAGAATAAAGAATAAGATTGAAAATACGGAAATCTGTAAAACTTTAGAGATAGGTCCAGGTTATGGGAGTTTATTTTATCCACTAATAGAAAAATATAATAATTTAATATATTACGCAACAGATATTAAT
>Ga0307488_10005402_pt1 | contig 10552 bp, 7 predicted proteins | sample SB02metaG_FD_202248 | JGI IMG/M metagenome (GOLD analysis project Ga0307488, IMG submission 202248) | Sea-ice brine microbial communities from Beaufort Sea near Barrow, Alaska, United States - SB 0.2 | ecosystem: Environmental > Aquatic > Marine > Coastal | place: USA: Alaska | collected 2017-05-06
GTCGATTTGATTTCTCACTGAGATCGAGCGCTTTCCGCAACATCTTACAGAGATGAAAACCCATTTTTCCACCGGCTCCCGCAACGAGAATCGGCCCGTTGATCTGGGCAATCGTTTTGATGACTTGCTGGTTCGGTTCTGAAGCCAGTTCATCGAGTTCGATCTCGTTTGTTGGAGCGATCATTGGATCTTACGAACCAACAGGGTCTGATCGGAGAATCAACCCTGTAAGTTCGTGAAAAATTTCTACCATTCAAATCCACTGAGAATCCAATACAACTGATGTTCAGTGGTCGCTTGGTCAAGCTTTCTCAATGGTTTGAAGGTTGATAATAGCGACGTTTCATTCGCGACGAAGCAATCTTCGATAGTTGCCGCCAAGAATCAGCTTTCGTGATTCGTCGGGGAGACTGGCACCTACGATTTTCCCCAGTTCAGTTCCGAGCGATCTCGAAGGGAGATGGCTTCCGAAAACGATGCGTTCCGGTCCCAGTTCACGCACGGCCATTTCGATAAATCCCGCCGTGGCGTCAAAGCCAGAAGTTTCGACCAGGATATTTGGCGAGTCGCGAACGGCGCGAATTCCTTTCTCCCACTCACCACCGGCGTGAGCGCAGATAAACTGCTGTTTCGGGAAACGCGCGGCTACTTCCGCCAGTTCAGAGGGGAGGGAATGCCCGGGGCTCGTTTTCCCGCCGGTGACGTGCCACGTGTGCTGCATGATCACCGCTTTCAATTCAGCAATTCGCTCGATCAATGGATCAAAATTCTTGTGGGTGCAGGGGAGGGATCCAGGCCCGCCTCCGGCAAAGTAAACACCCAGCATCTGACCATCACGAATCCAGCGATTCAAGGCATCAAGCGACGTTGACACGTCGTTGGTATTCAGATTAATCATTCCAAGGAGTTTGTCCGGCCATCGCTTGAGCGGCGCAGAAACGGAGTCGGGATTTTCCTGCCGGGATTTCTCAAAAGCGGCGTCAGTAGTCGTCCCGATTCCGACATGAGCGAAGTAGCACAGCTTTTCAATGTTCCCGATTTCAATGGCGCGTTGCGAACGCTTCATGTCGCCTTCGAAATCTTTGTAAGAAGGAAGAAAGTAGGAGTCCCAGACCCGATCGCTTTTTAATTGCTCAGCGGGAGGGAGCCCAAAGGATGTGCCGTCGTGATCACTCATCCGGTTAGAAAATTTTTGGCGTTCTTGTTCATCAACAGAGAGAGGGAGCTAGCCGGTAGATCCGATTCATGAACCCGGATGAGCGATGCTTCGGGAATGAGGAAGGGAGCGTGAGTTCCAAACATGATACGAGACTCGGGAATCGTCTTCAGCAGCGCCGCAACGCCATCGGTTTGATCCACTCGTGAAACGTCGAAATGAATGTTCGGAATGCCAGCGAGCGCTTCGACCAATTTACCACGAGGCCTCCAATTGAGGATTTGGATACGACCGACGTGATTCTCAATCAGCGGAGTGAGATCAACATCCGCTACTCGCAATTGGTCTGGTTGGGTTCTTACGTCTTCAATGACTGCCGCGATCTGGACGAACAATTTTGCATCAGCCACCAGATTCAGCAGCTTCACAAATCGTGGATTATCGAGTTCGTATCCATGATAGTTCGGATGCAGTCGGATCCCGCGCATATCGTGATCGCCGACGCATTGCTTCAAATCATCCTCCCATCCGTGAAGGTTGGGATTGATTGATCCAATCGGAATCAGTTGGGTGAAATCTGCGCATTCAGATGCCAGGCGATTGTTCAGCGATGAAATGTCGCGTTGCAGGATTCCTTCGAAACTTCCCGCAAATGCAGCCGTGATCCCAAGGCTCCGAAGTTTCGTGACCAGTAATTCAGTCTCATCGAGAGGCAGACGTCGAAACGGCCAGCGGAACAAGCTCACATTTGTATCGATGATGTCGAGTTCAGTTTCATTGGCCCAAGCCGACGGACTCAATGTTGCGACAGTGCCGGTTGCGATGGCTGATTGAATAAGTGTTCGACGTTTCATCATTCCCCTTGTCGCTTGCCCAATTTCCTCATGACAGAATTTCATGCACGACCCGCGGCTCCTCAAAGCCTGTGAGTCGTTCTTCCAATCCACTTCGTTCAAAGAATAATTTTTGATGATGCAATCCTAACTGATGCATAATCGTGGCGTGAAAGTCGTGAACGCTGACTGGATTTTCGACCACGGCATGGCCAAATTCATCGGTTTTTCCGTAGGTCATACCGCCTTTCATGCCGCCGCCTGCCATCCAGCTGGTGAAGGCCTGCATGTTGTGGTCGCGTCCTGAATAATCGTCGCCAATGATTTGCGACGTCGGGGTGCGGCCAAATTCGCCCCCGAAAATCACGAGGGTGGAATCGAGAAGGCCGCGTTGTTTTAAATCACGCAGCAATCCGGCAATCGGTTTATCAGTGCGGTGACAAATCGCGCGATGATTCGCATTCAAATCAGAGTGGCTGTCCCACGGTTGTTCTTCCAGAAAGATCTGCACGAACCGGACACCGCGCTCAACGAGACGCCTGGCCAGGAGACAACGGCGTCCGTAGGAATCAGTCAGCTTTTCATCGACACCGTAGAGTGATTTGGTGTGCGGTTGTTCCTGCTCCAAATCAAGCGCTTCGCCAGCAGAAAGCTGCATCCGGGCGGCGAGGCCATAGCTCTCGATTCGGGCGTCGAGCTCGGGGTTATGCGGACGCTCTTTGCGATGGATTTCATCAAGGCGGGAAAGCAAGCTGCGAGCCGACTCAGTCACCGCAGAAGGTTCTTCATACTGCGGTTTGAGATTCAATACAGGTGACCCCGTCGGGCGAAACGGCGTTCCCTGAAACGTCGGCGAGAGGAATCCAGAGCTCCAATTGCGGGTTCCGTTCTTCGGCATTCCAAGCGGATCGTTCAGCACCACGTAGGCAGGGAGATTCTGATTTTCTGATCCAAGTCCATAGGTCGTCCAAGCCCCAAGTGTCGGATAGCCCATGAAAAGCCGCCCACTGTGAATTTTGTAAAGCGCGTTGTCGTGGTTCGGGTGATCCGTCCACATCGAATTGATCAAGCAAATGTCGTCCGCCATTTTCGCCGTGTGCGGCAGACAATCGGCCATCCACATTCCCGATTGCCCGTGCTGCGCCATCGGATACTGGCCACCCATAACGACGCCGATTTTGCCTGTGCCCGAGTTTCCGAGTTCTTCGTTGTTCAGGGGAAATGGCTGCCCGTCGTAGCGGTTCAGAACCGGCTTTGGATCGAACAAATCCATCTGGCTCGGACCACCGTTCATAAACAGCTGGATCACCGATTTCGCCTTCGCGGGATGATGCCCGTATTTCTCGTGGAGATTAAAAGGCGCCGCAGGCCCGGTCGCTTCTGCCCCGAAAAGGTCATTTGTGAATAGATGCGCCAACGCAGCGCCGAAAATGCCGTCGCTGGTGCGTTGAAAGAAGTCGCGTCTTTTCATCGTTTCGATCTAATCAATATAAATAAACCCAGCCGAATTCAGGATCGCATGACAGAACGTTTCCAACGCGCCATCCGGCGATTCCTTCTCCAATAGCATCAGCGTCTCCGCGCCCAAATTCAGTTCCGATTCGCCTGGCGATCGGCTCAAGGCAATCTGAAATACGCTGTCTACTTTTTCTCTGACACCACCGGTTGTTTCACGCGCAACGCGCTCCGACATCGCTTTCGCGAGTTCACGGACGCGGTTGTTGTTCATCAACATCAGGCTCTGGGGGGATACCGTCGATGTGCTCCGAGAAACACAATTGGGGCCCATTTCCGGATAGTCAAACGTCGCCATCATCGATGGGATCTCGGTTCGCCGATATTGGATGTAAACGCTGCGCCTCCAGCCCCCGCTATCTGTTGGTCTGGCATTCACGAAGCCCTCTCGATTGACCGTAACGCCGTCGGGCATGCCACCGGGAGTCGGATCGAGTTTGCCTGATATGAACAGTAACGAGTCGCGCAATGCCTCCGCATCCATCCGGCGGAGTGACATGCGGGACACCAATCGGTTCTGTGAATCACGCTCCAGCCGTTCATCTGTGACTTTGCTTGATTGCTTCCAGGTCTGCGAATTCAGGATCAGCCGGTGCATTTCCTTGACGCTCCAGCCGCCTTCTATGAACTCAACCGCAAGCCAGTCGAGTAGCTCCGGATGACTGGGGCGCTCGCCCTGCAGTCCGAAGTTCTCGAGCGTTTTCACGAGCCCAGTTCCGAAATGATGATGCCAGATTCGGTTCACCATCACCCGGGAGGTGAGGGGGTGATCGCGCTGCGTCAGCCATTTTGCGAAAGCAAGACGACGGCCGGATTTTTGGGTTCCGTCAGGAAAAGGTGGGATAATCTCAAGGGGTGTTTGTCCATCGGTTAGGGCGGAGGGAACCCCTGGACCCACGATTCGGCCGGGGCTGAGATATTCGCCGCGGCGATAGATGTAAGTCGGCGACGGATCGGCCCGATCAAACAACGCCCGGATCGTCAAGGGGGATTCCATGCTGCGCTTTGTCTTGTAAATCTCTTCATCAAGTTCATCGACGACCGCCTTCGCTTTCTGAACCGACTCCGGCTGTTCATGATTCGGGACGACCATTGCGATCTGCAATTTCTCGACCAGCAGCCGTTGCGGCAGGCTTCGCTGATTGTCCGCTCGCTTCAGAGCTCCGAAGGTCGCTTCCCGGTCAGCTTCAGGTTGATCCGGAAAGTGTGCTTTCAACATTTCACGCTGCCATTGCACGATCTTCTTGCGCTTCAATGCTTCCTGATCCTTCAGCTTCGATTCGAGAGGCGGATTGATTTTCTTCACTAAGGACGCGTGCTCCGGTGTCGCCGTGTTCAGCTTACGGTTTTTAAAAGTCAGCCAGTCATGCTCGTCGAGCGCTCCCTGAAAAATCGCCTTCAGCCGGTAGTAATCGCGCTGGGGAATCGGATCGTATTTGTGGGTGTGACAACGCACGCATTCCATCGTCAGACCCATGACGCCGGAGCCGATCACGCTGATCGCATCACTGATCACTCCGATCCGGTTCTCCACATAATTCATCGTCCGCGAACCTGTTTCATCGATTCCCATTCGGAGAAAGCCCGTTGCGATCAGGTTCTCCACCATCTTCTCAGTAATTGGATCCGCGTTTTCAGAATCCAGCAATTCGTCACCTGCGATTTGTTCCGTCAAAAATACATCGTAGGGTTTGTCATCGTTGAAAGCGGTGATGACATAGTCCCTATATTTCCAGGCAACTTCCCGCAGAGGGTCGGAGGACAGGCCACCTTCGGAATCCGCGTAGCCTGCCACATCGAGCCAGTATCGTCCCCATCGCTCTCCGTAGTGAGGCGATTCGAGCAGCTCATCGACCATTTCCGCAAACCAGTCAGCCTTCGGCGACTCTCGCCACTTCTTCCATTCTTCAACTGAAGCAGGCATCCCGATTAAATCTAAATACGCACGCCGAATCAACACATCCCGCTCTGCCTCGGGCGAAAAATCGAGCGACACTTCATTCAATTTTTGCTGGATGAAAAAGTCGACTGAGTCTACCTTCGCCTGTCGTTTCGGCGGCTGAAAGCTCCAGTGCTTTCGGTCATCATCTGAAACCAATGGATCCGGTGCCGTCGCCGCCACATCCGGTTTCACCTCGCCGATCGGGGCGCCTTCAGTGATCCAGTCTCGCAGTTTTTTAAGCTCCGCTTTTCCCGGACGCTTTACAAAGTCGGATAGCAATCGAGCCTTCGGCGGGCACGCTTCACTTTCGATTCGCTGAATCATCCGGCTCGCATCAGGACTTCCGGATACAAACGCCGGTCCTGACTTTCCTCCCGCCTTCATCGCCGCGACCGATCGTAAATCAAGTCCACCTTCCTGTTTCTGGCGTCCGTGACACGCAGAACATCTCAGCAAGGTAATCGGCAGCACATCGTGCTGATTCATCCCGGCCTTCGCAACTGTCGGCGGGTTCAAAAACTTCGCGCCTCCGGCGATCCATTTCCGAATGCTCTCCCCGTCCTCATGGGAAAGCTTGTCCCCTTTTTTCGGCATTTCGCCTTTGTGGACCAACTCGTAGAGGTGGCTCTTTTCGGGATCACCCGCTTCAAAAACCGGTCCCGATTCCCCTCCTTTGACAATGCCTTCTAACGTCGTCAAATTCAGCTCGCCCTTCATCTTCTCAGCGCTGTGACATTCAGCACAGTGGGCTTTTAAAATGGGAGCGACCGTGGTCTCAAACATCACAGGCGATTCCCCGCGCCCGGTGAACGGGGCGAATGCAAGGAGCAAGACAGTGAGATAACGGCGCATTCGATTTGAGATTCCCATAACAATAGCCGGAAACCCGCCTTTCTGCCGAGTCTGGACATGGCGCAGTTGCGGTCAGGCGATCTCCCCCGCAGAAAAGAAAGAGCAGAGCAATTAAAGGAACGAGCTTCATCATTATTCTGTAAACCAGAACGTCTTATTTCATAGCTCGCGCAAACTTCTTTATGTCAGGATTCCAGGCGCGATTTCGAAATTCTCCTGATCCCGTGGAATCGACAGGGTACGTAATTCTTTTCTCGCAAAGCCTCCGCAAAGAATACACGCTTGACAGGTTATGATTGATCTGTTTGAGGGCCATCACCGCAAAAGCGGAAATTCGCGGCGTCACTTTTTGAAGATCGGAGGAATGGCGGCTGGCGGATTGTCTTTGCCCCAGTTGCTTGCAGCGGAAGCCGCTCAGAAAACTGGGAGTTCCCATAAGGCAATCATCAATATTTACCTGCCGGGAGGTCCGCCGCATTTGGATATGTTCGACATGAAACCGGATGCTCCGCGCGAGATTCGCGGTGAGTTCAGTCCAATCCGGAGCAATGTGCCGGGGATGGAGTTTTGTGAGTTGTTTCCGAAGCTGGCGAAATGTGCGGACAAGTTCGCCATCATCCGCTCCATAGCTGACTGCGATGGGCGGCACGATCCGTTCCAGTGCATGACAGGGCGAAAGAAAGCCGATCCCGCTCCTCCCGGAGGCTGGCCGAATTTCGGTGCCTGGGTTTCGAAAATCGAGGGTTCGCGTCCCGACGTTCCGGCAAATGTCGCGATGATGTATCCCTCGAAGGGAGGGAACTGGGGAGACCCCTACGGCGGCGGATTCGTCGGCGTGCCCCATTCACCGATGAATCTGGTTCAAAAGGACCCGAATGCAAAAGCCCAAAATCTTTCTCTCAATAATATGACTCTGGACAGGTTGGAGGACCGCAGCCAATTGCGCAAATCGCTCCAGGAATTTCAGCGCAGTACTGATGCACTGGGACAGGAAAGCGGCATGGATGTTTTCCATCAGAAGGCGCTGAACATCCTAGCGGGATCGAAATTGACGGACGCACTCGATCTTTCCAAAGAGGATCCCAAGGTTTTGGAGCGCTATGGCGTGAACGATCCAAAATACACCTATGATGGACCGCCGAAAATGGTCCGAAATTTTCTCGTCGCCCTGCGGTTGGTGGAGGCGGGTGCCCGGGTGGTGAGCCTGAACTTCAGCCGTTGGGATTGGCATGGGACCGCCGACCTGTTTAACTTTAAGCGGGGCCGGGAGGATTTTCCAATGCTCGACAAAGGGCTCTCAGCGTTGCTCGAAGATCTTCATTCCCGGGGGCTGGACAAAGATGTTGCGGTTGTCGTGTGGGGTGAATTCGGTCGCACACCCAAACTCAATAAACTCAACAGCCGCGATCATTGGCCGCGTGCCAGCTTCGCTCTGATGGCCGGTGGCGGGATGAATACCGGCCAGGTTATTGGGGCCACCGACAAGACCGGCAGCGTTCCCGATGAGCGGCCGGTGAAATTTCAGGAAGTCTTCGCGACTTTGTATAAGAGCATTGGTATCGATCCGACCCAGTCCACCCTCACGGATGCCGGAGGACGCCCGCATTATCTCGTCGATGCAGGCATCAAGCCGATTCGCGAACTGGTCGGCTGATTTAATGTGCTGAATCTTCGGCACGTAAGTCATGCCCTTCAGAAAAGGACTCTCACTTTGAAGGAGGAGATCGATCAGGGGCGTTGAAACTGCGAACAAAGCACTTTCACGGGTAAATCATCGTGATTTGGAGCGACTCGTCAGTGTAGGCCTCAAAAATGCTCGAATCGCCGCCTCGTGCACTGCGGCGTCCGGCGTTCAGTCACTGACCAACAAAAAAACGTGGAAAGACTGGGATTCGAACCCTATTGATTCATTTGCACCCCCTCAATCCCGGCCGGACCGACGCCCCGATAAAAAATCTTTGAATAAGCAAATTCCTATCAATCGCCGATAAAAATCCTTGAATAAGCAAATTCCTATCAGTTGGTTTCGGTGGTCTTTGGTGCTGCTGTGGCGTTCGTATGGGCACGGGTGAATTTGGCGTTCTATGATTGTTTCCTGAGTTTGGCTTCAAGATCGGTTGTTGAACCCCCTCAAACCCGGCCGGACCAACGCGCCGTTAAAAAACCTTGAAAAAGCAATTTCCTATCAGTCGACCATGAGAATTCCTCAAACCTTAAAACCTGGAGGAGGTGCCTTCAGAACGATATCCTGTATTGCAGTCGGTTTTCTTTTGGTCGCGCACAAACTTCGTTTTCCAGCTGGAATCATCTTAAAAGGCAAGCTGCGTTCCATGTATCAAAACTGGACCCCGGAGATGTTCAAAAACTACATCACCAGTTTCGGCCGCAAGCTTCCCCACGATCAGATCTGTACACCGAGATTGCCTGACTCTTTCGAACCATTGGTAACCGAAGGAATCCCGACTGAGCACTTGTTGGATGAAACCGCCATTCGTGATTTTTATCGCAAAGGATATCTTGAGCCGTTCTCGGTTTTCAGCGCCGAAGAAATGGATGAATTCAGTGATCTGCTCTTAGCGCGAATGAAAGAGCCGAGCGACATCTACGGATTTGTTTGCGAACGTGACCGTCACATCGATACACCTGAGATGATGAAAATGATCGCCAACCCCGCGATCAGCGATCGGTTGGCTCAGCTTTTGGGACCAAAACTCGAAGCCTGGCGTTCTCAAATTTTCTTCAAACCACCCGGTAAAAACCCAGTCGGTTGGCATCAGGCTAGTACCTTCATGTTCGAAGAAAGTTTTTCCGAACCAGCCGTGATTCCTCCTGATTTATCCGAGTTGTTCCAGCTGACCGTTTGGATCGCAGTTGATCCGGCGACACGCGCCAACGGGTGTCTCAAAATGTTGGAAGGCACCATGCAGGAGGGAATTCGATGGATGAAGCTTGGCGGGAAAATTGGATTTCACGCTGTGAATTACGAGCCGGATTACGACGTTGATGAATCAAAAATTAATTACGTTGAGATGGAGCGGGGGCAAGTTTTGATCTTCTCCGAGCGGACGATCCATGGCTCCGATCCAAACACGACTGATAGCAATCGTCTGGCCTTCAATTTCCGCGCCGTCCCAAGCCACGTTCAAGTTTACTGGCCCGGAAAAAAAATTCATCGTTCCGGCCAAATGGAGCAGTCCTTTGATCTGACAAAATGGCGTTCCGTTCAGATTCGCGGAAACGACAACGATGGCCCGAATCACACTGCGCCTTGGCAGGATTATGTGTGAGCCCCTGTCTTTTATGAGCAATATCTCAAAAACATTTGGTATTTTTTTGATCGCATTCTGCGTTTTGGTTCAGCAATCAGCCCTTTCTCACGAAAGCGAGCCAGAGAAACCTAAAGTAAAATCTTCGCCGAAAGGTCATCTCATCATTCACGGCGGTGGGCGACTGACAAAGGACGTTGTCACGCGATTCGCAAAGCTGGGCATCGACAAAGACGGCGGACACCTTGTGATTGTGCCGACATCGGGTGACGGTGAAATTTCAACGGACCCGAAGACTGCCTCAGGTTGGCTCAAATCACTTGGATTTAAGAAAATTACCATCATGCACACCCGGTCACGCGAGGTCGCGGACTCCGACGAATTCATAGAGCCGTTGGAAGATGCCACTGCCATATGGTTTTCAGGAGGGCGCCAGTGGCGAACCATGGATGTTTATGATGGAACAAAATCCGCCGATGCCTTTCGTGCAGTTTTTGCCCGTGGCGGAGTCATTGCAGGCTCATCAGCCGGAGCCACCGTTCAGGGATCGTATCTCGTCCGTGGTGCTAAAGAGGGAAATCAGGTCATGATGGCACCCGGCCATGAAATCGGATTTGGATTTCTTGAAAACGTCGCAATCGATCAACACGCGATCAAACGCGGTCGTCTCGACGACATGATTCCAGTGGTCACCCGTTTTCCAAATTTACTGGGGATCGCGATTGATGAAGGCACCGCCCTCGAAGTTCACAGCGGAATCGCGAAGGTGATTGGAGAATCAAAAGTTGCGTTCTACGATCACAAAAAATGGGCGGACGACGGCGAAAAATACGAACTCCTCGCGCCCGGAGAACGCTACGATCTATCGAAGCGCACCAAAGTTGAACCCCCTCAAACGCCGGCGAAATATTGCGGTGATAAAAATCTTTAAAAAAGCAAACTCCTAGGTTTTAAAATCTCTAAAAAAACTGAAAATGAAACTGATCAA
>Ga0307488_10005403_pt1 | contig 10552 bp, 15 predicted proteins | sample SB02metaG_FD_202248 | JGI IMG/M metagenome (GOLD analysis project Ga0307488, IMG submission 202248) | Sea-ice brine microbial communities from Beaufort Sea near Barrow, Alaska, United States - SB 0.2 | ecosystem: Environmental > Aquatic > Marine > Coastal | place: USA: Alaska | collected...
CATGGCCTGACAGATGATGCTAAAGCCTGCCATGTCGCCTCCGCATTGTAGACCCTCGTTTCTTGAGTTGTATACCCTTGTATCTTGAGTGAAATTGATTCACGTGACGCGGCGAGCATTACCTTTCAGGCCCTGGTTGACGTCGCAGTCGCCAGCGCACGGCTGTGGATCCGCGGGGGTGGTGCGGCTTTCGGACACCGCTCACAAAGAGCTTGCATCTGCGATTGCCGGCAACGTGCAGGGCCAGCCCGCGTCCCTGGCCGTCGCCGGCGGTAGGGACTGATGGATAGTGCTCGCCAAGTCATTAAATGCATCCTTACCTGAGTTATATGGCATCCTATGACGTGGCGAGCACTATCCGTCAGTCCCTGCCCGGGGGCACCACAGCGGTGGGCACCACCAACGGGATCATCATCCTATCGCGCGCCGAGACGTCGGCAGGGATACCTTGATCGTGCGCGCCATAGGATGTCAAATGACTCAATAAATGACGTTTCAAAATGCGTTTGATGTCGTGGCGCTTACTCTTGATGGGCGGCGAGCACTACCCATCAGTCCCTGGACATCGGCTTCACAATCGTCGTCACACCCTCGGGCGCTTGGCCCTGGCGACAACGTCGTGACGACAACAAAGACAAAGATAACCACGCTCCGTGTTCCTCCACACGGCGCAACTGCTGTGTCCGCGCTGGGATTCTGCGCGAGCAGCAGTGGTGCGGGCTCCCATCCGGCTGACAGCTGGCAGGGGCTTACACTTCTCAGCTCAACCTGAGCCGCTTTTGTCAATGAAACCCTGCAACCACACACCCATGCCACAAAAATTGCTCACGTCAGGCCGAAAAGTGGACAATTGTAAGCCCCTGCCACTCGTCCACTTCTCAGCTCAACCTGAGCTGTTTTGGTCATGAAGTGCACCCAACGTATCTCACAAAAAGTACTTACTTTAAGCTGATAAGTGGTCCAGGGTAAGCCCCTGACAGCTGGCTCCTGGCAGGCCACGCGGACGGCAGTCTGATACTGTGGGACACAATTCGGGGGACAGTGGTGAAGGAGATACGCAATGCACACACCGGGCCAGTAATCGCGGTGGCCCTGGTGTCGCCGACGATGGCCGCAGCGGCAGCTGCGGCCGCGGTGACGACTGCAAACGCTGGCGGCGGCGGAGACATCGATAGCAGAACGGTTGGCTTGGGTGGCGGTGGCGGCAGCGTCGGCGGCTGCGTCGGCGGCAGCGGCGGCGGCGGCGGCGGCAGCAGCGGTGGTGTTGGCGGAAGTGGCCGCGGCGGCTTTGGTGGTTTCGGCGGGTTCGGCGCTGCCGCCGCCGCCGCCGGTGGTGGCATCGGGAGTGGGAGGTTAGGTGGCGGTGGCTTGCCTGGTGGCAATCCCCCGGTGGAAGCACTGTCTGCGTCGCTATCTGGCGCAGTCTCCCGCCACACCCTCACATCGCTCGGACCAATAATGCGGGTGAAGGCCTCGTGTTTGGGTGAGCGCACTGCAGTGATCCAGTTCCAACCGTTACCGCTCCTTGCTGCGGCTCGTCCGCATCCTTCCTTCCAGAACGGCCAGATGTCACGGGCCTCGTCTGCGCAAGACGTGTCAGCCGCCGCCGCTGCCGCCACCGCTACCACCGCTGTATTCGCTGCTGCCACCGCTGCTGCTGCCGCCGCCGCCGCTGTAGATGCTTCGGGTGTGGTTGCTCTTGTGACGTCGGCGGCCATCCTTGTGATGCGCCTCCACCCGAACGCCGAGGTGCTCGCCAAGGTGCCCCGGCCCACCGCGCCTGCCTCGCTCCCATGCGTCGCGTGGGCGCCGCGCGTCATCAGCAGTGATAGTTCTGAAGAACTACAGTGGACGCGTATGGTGGGGACTCATGGATAGTGCTCGCCACGTTCACCCCTCCTTTATTGAGTGGAATGACATCCCATGACGGGGCGAACATTCACTGACAGGCCCTGTTGCATGGTTGTGTCGTGGGGCAATCACGTTCAAATATTGGAGATGGGCCTCGCGGCCGTGGTGGATCAGGCGGCGCAGGCGTCATCAGCGGCACCCAGGGAGCGCGCGTCGCAGCCGCAGCCTGGCCGCCGCGCTGTGGTGCGGGTGCAAAGAGAATTTGAGCTCGGGGCACCGGTGATTGCGATTGCTTGGCTCACGAGTGGTAGGGCTTAACAGATGGTGCCTGCCACGTCATCCATCATATTTGAAATCCTCGTTATTGGATTAATTTGAGTCACATGACGTTGCGAACACTATCTGCCACGTGATCCTTCATATTTGAAATCCTCGTTTTTTTAATTAAATGGAATCCCATGACGTGGAGTGCATTATGTGTCAGGCTCTAACGGACGGGAATATTGCGGCTGTGCTCAGTACTAACCGCCTCATCGTGATATCGTCTGCCGCGGGGGAGGAAATTGAGGCAATGGACTCAGGAGAGGCACCCGCGCACTTTGTGATGCCAGTAGCTCGATGCTCGGTGGACGGCAATACTACGAAAAGGGGCGATGGCAGCGGGTCCGGTCCGAGGGCCGGGGGTGGGGGCGGCGGCGGGGGCGGAGAAGGAAACGGCCGCCACAGTGAGGATCGGGACGGAAGTGGTGTGGGCGGTGGAGTTAGGGCGTTTCACGCGGCGGTGGCAACTCGCGGCTCGGTGCTCACCCTGCTGTCGCAATCGCAGCACTCCCCAGTGCGCGAGGCCCGTGTGATGGGCAGGGCCTGCCAAATTATGCCTGCCACGTCATCCTCCACATTCTAGACCCTCGTTTGTTCAGTCAAATATACTCACATGCCGTGGGGATCAGTATCTGAGCATTATCTTTCGGGCCCTAGTGATGGGGTGGCGCGAGTGCATGAGCATGCGGCGCGCGGAGGGGGACTGGGGGGGTGCGTTTGCGGCCGCGATCGGTAACCCTGGTGCTCCACCGCCCCACGCTCTTGCTGCGGCGGCCGCTCTGGCCATCCTGCCGCAGTTCCTTGCCGCTGTTCTTCCCCTCCGCTACACCGATGTGCATACTTCCTTGCGCCAATACACCGAGGCAGGTTTTCAGTATCAATACCTGCGCCTGGAATTAAGCGTTTGAAACTGAAACATGACGGGCTGCTTCCAAACTTTGCTTTCATAACGTGCGCCAGTACACCGAGGCAGCACGCGTCCACGCCATCGGTGTTGCCCGTGCTGTCATTGGTGTCTGCCTCGCCGCCGGTGGCCTCGACCGGCTCTACAGCAACGATGTCTACGGTGCCCTCATGGCCGCACCCCACGGTAGGGACTGATGGGTAGTGCTCGCCACGTCGAATGATTCCATTGAGCTCCAACAGCGGGGATACCAAACGCATCTGGTAACGTGGTGAGCACTATCCTTCAGTCCATACCTCACGGCAAAGCCGCCTTCCTCGAGCTCTTGGTGCCCCATGTTCTGGCAGACCGGCTCTCATCTCTCCCACCCGAGGTCATGCAGTCTCTCGTGGAGCACTTCGCCAGCCTGGCAGGGACTGGTAAATAATGCTCGCCGCGTCATGAAACCAATTCTGCGCCGCCATCGCTGGCATCAAACGACATCCTATGACGTGGCGAGCACTATCCATTAGTCCCTACCGTCTGGGCCGCCCCGCTGCAGTGGAGCGATGCGTGTTGCACATGGACGTGTTGTCGCTTGACCTCAATCAGTGTGTACGGTAGGGCGTGACAGACGATGCTCGCCAAGTCGTTTGGTTTCATTCAACTTCAGAGACGAGGGTCTACAATGTGGAGGATGATGTGGCGGGTAGCATTTGCCAGGCCCTAGTGCACGGTTGTGCAAGAAGTACAGCCTCTTCTCGGCGTTGGCGCACATTTTCAACCGTGCGCTGGACGATTTCGTCGCGCCTGCAGAGGCGCTGCTTCAGGCGGCGGCTGTGGACGCGGCGGCAGTGACAGCCAGTGGCAGTGGCGGCGGGATGGGGGGGGGGGGGGGGGCCCACGGCGCGAAAGCTTTTGCTCTATCTTCGCGAGTCGATCCGCGGGAAGAGTTTCCCGCCAGGTAGGGTCTGACAGATGCCTGCCACGCCATCCTCCGCATTGCTCGTTTCTCAAGTGACATGGACATGCATAACGTGATGAGCATCATCTGTCAGGCCCTACTGCCAGGGCGCGGGGCGCTGCCGACGGAGCGCGTGCCTCGTGCCAGAGCTGAGCTGTTGGGATTCCTGCTCGCGCCCACGGCGGTCGTGGCACCTCCGCCGCTCCCAGCCTCGCTATTCGACGAGGCGGCGGCAGTGACAACGGGGCTTCGGCGGCAGTGGTGCGGTGACAACACCGGCGGCGCGGCCGGCCTAGCCGGCGTGCTATGGGATGCTGCCGGACTCCCCGCCGAAGGCGATGTTGATGTGGCTGCTTCGCCGCTTCGGCATCGTCTGCCGCAGCGATTGGCGTTTCTTCTCGGCGTGGAGACATCCGTGACGCTTGACATTCTTCGCGAGGCACTGGAGGGGTGGGATGCCACCGAGAGTGAGTGCTTGAAGGTAGGGCCTGCCCGACAAAGCCCGCCACATCATACTTCACAGTTTAGACCCTGGTTTATTGAGTCGAACGGAAGCTCAAGATATCGGAGCAGTAACTGGCAGACCCTTCTCCTTGGCGGCCGGGGTGGTGCGTGATGGCCCCGCCGGTGGCGCATGCGAGGACAGGATGGTGTCGCAAGTGCTGGTCGACTGCGCTCTTGCGGCGGCGGAGGTTCTCGGCAAGGCAGCGACGGATAAACTAGACGACCAGAGCGGGTGCGACAGTGACGTAGTTGAAGCCGTGAAGGTGGCCCGCACTGGTCTGCTCCACTTCGCTGCGGCACTCATAGGCGAAGGCCGCGTGACGCTGACGGGTAGGCCTGACAAATAATGCTCGCCACGTCATCTGATTTTAATTTACTCAATAAACAAGGGTCTACAACGCGGAGGATGACGAGGCAGGTATTATATGGCAGGTCCTACTGACAGGGGTCTCCAGGCTTCAGGAGGCGTGGCTGCTCGAAGCGCTCGTTGTCGACCCAACGCTGCTGTCCTCCGCGGTTGCCTCCGCCGCTGAACGGGCCAAGCGGGAGTCCATAATGGTCGCCATACTCGCCAGGCGCATGCCAGCTCCGACGGCGAGTGCGCGGACTGAATCTCACGGCGCCGCGGGAACAGTAGCCCTTGCCCTCCACCCTGACCCGGCTCAGGGTGCGGGTTCGATGGTGCTGGGGTCGGGGCCGGGGGCGGCAGCGGGACCGGAGGCGGGACCGGGACTGGGGGCCGCCACGCCCCTGGCGCTGGCATGCCAACTGGCTCAGCGGGCCAGGTTTCACCAGGCGGAGGCGATGTGTCATCTGGCGGACGGGCACCACCTCGCGGCGCTGCGAGCCCTGGCCGCGGACCCAAATCGGCCTCTCGGCGCGCTGAGATACACCGACGCGCTTCTCGGTAGGGCGGTGCAGCTCACCCGATGACACCCGATTTGAAAGCGCCTATGGTTTCAGCGCTTTAAGCTGTAATATGATGAACCGCTTCATAAATGTGCTTTCAGTTCCAACTTGCGCCTCTACATCTCGGAACGAGCTTCTGCGACCGATACAGCACTGCGGTTGGAAACGCTGACGCATACACGCACGATCCCGCGGAAGCGGCGGCGCACGCTCGCATCCTGCCGGCTGAGCAGGCGGAGTCGTTCCTCGCGTCTTTGCTCGTGACACTGCCGCTGCTCGCTGCTGCCGCTCCAGACCCCACCGCTCACCTGGCAATGGTAGTGTTCCCCGCCGCGCAGGGTGATGTGGTTGCCGCGCTAGCCCACTCACCCTTGCTGCAATTCCAGTACCTGCGCGGGGTTGTCGCAGGCGCCGGCGCCGCCTCATCTGCTGCCACCGCCCCATCCGGTGCCGCCTCCTCATCCATTGCCACTGTTTCCGCTGATGCCGCCGTCTCGTCCGTGGCTGCTGCCTCATCGGGCCCGGTCATCATCGAGGATATGACTGAGCTGTACGTCCGCCTCCTGTGCGAGTTTGAGCCCCGCAGCGTTAAGGCTTTCCTCGAGGACTCGCCCTGTGGCAGGGGCTTGCACTCGTCCACTGTTTCGATCAACCTGAGACGCTTTTGGTCAATCAAATACGGAAATCCGCACAGTGTGTCCCTCATAAAGTGCTTACGTTGAGCCGAAGAGTGGACAGGTGTCAGCCCCTGCCCCGCGGATACCACCTCAAGCGTTGCCTGACGCACTGCCGCAAGCACAACGTGGTTGACGCGCAGGCGTATCTGTTGGAGAGGATGGGGGCGGTAGACGAGGTAGGGCGGTGCAGGTTGCCCCCAGGTCCACCCTGGGTTGACCGCCCTTGGTTCCATCGCCTGACACTAAAATACGCTCAACTGCTTTCAAGTTTTGCTTTCAATTTCAACTGTGCCGCTACAATGAGGCGCTTGCGCTGCACATGAATGTGTACGCGTCTCGTCTGAGGGCAATGCGGCCGCTGCAGCACAGGGGGGGCGGGCAGGGTGCTCCATCTCTGGACATCCGTGCGGAGCAACTGATTCACAGCTTCCAGCTCGAGTCGCATGCAATCGTCGCCGCAGCCGTCGGGCTTTGCGGCCGCTACTCCCTGGTAGGGCCTGGCAGATCATGCTCGCCACGTCATGTGATTGCGTTTGACTCAATAATCCAGGGTCCACAGTGTGGAGGATGACCTAGGGCCTGACGAATAATGCTCGCCACGTCATGATATTCCAACTTACTCGAGTCACGAGCGTCTACATTGTGGAGGATGACGTGGCAGGCACGATGACGTGGCGGGCATTATCGTCAGGCCCTACTCTTTGGTGTGCGGGTCGCAGCTGGGAGACGACGAGGACAGCCCAGTCACAACACTGTGGCTGGCCCTGCTGCAGTCAGTAATCAAACCCTTGCGGAAGTTGCGTGGGGGGCGCGGAGGAAACAGGCCACACCGAGCAGCTCCTCGAGGCGCCGATACCGCCCCCAGCGTGAACGCCCTGGACCTGACTACCGGCGCTCTGTGTCTGACCCTGGAGGCGCATATCCGCGTCGTGGTGCGAGCCATGACGGCGAGCGGCGTCGACACCCCGGTGGTCCTCACCAAACTAATTGCTGACCAACGCGGCGAGGAATTGGGCGAGTTTCGGGTCGTGCTCGCGGGGCTGTTGGCTAGCGTCACGCAGGAGGTTGTAGGGCCTGAAAGATAATGGTCGCCACGTAATGTGATTCCAAATAAGTAACGGAAGGAGGGCCCGTGATGTGGTGGATGACGTGGCAGGCATTATCTTTCAGGCTCTAGGAGGTGGCGCTGCTCGAGAGCGCAGGGAAGTGCGTGGCGGCGGATGCGCACACTGCCGTCTCGCTCAAGTTCCAGGCAGGGACTGATTGATAGTGCCTGGCACGTCATCAAACGCATCGTGAACCCTTCTTTGTTTAATTATATGGCAACTTGTGACGCGGCGAGCACAATCCATCAGTCCCTAGCTACAGGTGGCGAAACGCGGTGCGACGCAGCGGCACGTGGAGCTGGTTGACCCGAGTCTGGCTAGTGGTGATGGTGGCGGGGCGGCCAGTGGGGGCCTGACAGGTGGCGGGGCGGCCGGTGGGGGCGTGACAGGTGGCGGGGGGGGCGGTGGGGGCGTGACAAGTGGCGGGGCGGTCAGTGGGGGCGTGACAGGTGGCGGTACGGTCAGTGGGGGCGTGACAGGTGGCGGGGCGGCTAGTGGGGACGTGATAAGTGGCGGGGCGCCCAGAAGTCTGACTGCGGAGGGGACGGCGGCAACGGCGGTTGCGTCTACGCCATCGTCTTTCGCCGAGCAAGCAGCGCGTGCTTCACTGAGACGTTGACGTCATCGGCCGTGATGTTGAGGAGCTTTTGCCATCCCCGGGTGAATGCGGTCCTTAGGGTTTAGGGTTTAGGGATTAGGGTTTAGGTGGTGATGGCCATAGTGTTAGCAATAGGGGGTAACGACAAGGGCGAGGCTGGCTAGTCAGAATGGTGATGATCGTAGCCATAGGGGATAACGACAAGGGCGAGGGCCTGGCATTGGACATGGGTGCAAACCAGTTGGGTGTCAGTGTGTGTGTGTGTGTATTCAAAAGTAGACAAGGCTGACGGATCAACCAAATTACCTGGACTACAGAACAGTAATTTTAGACAGGGATAGAGGTAATGCGTGGTGAAGGAAATACGTTGGGGCCGAGGCCCACGGATGGAGCAGAAGGCTGCAGGGTACGAACCCGGCAATGAGAAGGCGGCGAACGCATGAAGATTATATCAGTTTACTAACGTTCATCGAGCCCCAAGGCGCATCACAAGGTGAGCATTAAACACACTCCTCCGCCATTTCGAGGGGTTAGACCCTAAACCCTGTAAGGGTCTCAGGCAGTATCGAGGGGCACTATTCTAAAGCTATCATTACTACTGAATCTCTAGGGTTCTGGCTATACACGGCGGTGTGGATCCTCCGTACTTCGTTCAAGCCGTGGTGTGTTTCATTTCGGCGCGCAAATTTGCAATGTTTCTCTTGATCGACAGCACTTCGTCGTGGCTCCTTTGGATAGCACTGGCATCGTCAGACTGAAGCTTCGTGACATACTCTTTCACCGACGAAAACGGGACACTACTCGATTGATGCGCCAGAGCACGTAGAGCGACGACGGGTGAGACAGACTTTCCTCCTTCTCCTCCTCTCCCTCCTCCTGACGCATCGCAGCACTTCTCACGCTGATTTCTCAAGATGGTTTCCACATCGTGAGGACGCTTTTCCTCGTAGTAGCGGCGCAAGTTGAAATTGAAAGCAAAGTTTGAAAGCGCTTCATCATACGTCAGGTTCACGTGCTGAAACTATAGGGTCAACCATATGGTCTACCACTATAGCCTACACATGTATACACAAGTCTACACAGGTCTACTACCCTAAACCTTGTACAGGTCAACCCTAAACCCTGATGTGGTCAAGCCGGGTTCAGGTAACCTGGGGTCAGCCTGCACCGCCATACCTCAACGCTGGTCCCTTCTGCTTTGAACACTTCATCCGGTCCACACGTTGCACCCCCCTGGAGCCGACAATAACAGTATTTCAGCAGGGCGGTGTGCTCCGCTGTTGCCAACGACGACTCGTGCACTTTCTCCTAGTACCAGGGGCTACACTCGTCCACTTTTCAGCTCAACATGAGCCGTGTTTTTGTCACTGACAGGGGCTCACACTCGTCCACTTTTCAGCTCATCATGGGCCACACATTGTCACTGAAGCTATAGCTTATGCCCACATTTCGGCTCAACCTAAGCTGTCTTATTTCCTGACATAACCCAACTCAGATCACAAAAGTGCTCACTCAGCTGAAATGCGGACGAGTGTAGCTGACATCAAGTGCTTACGTCCAAAGTGGACGAGTGTAGCGGACAAAAAGTGCTCACGTCAAGCTGAAAGGTGGACGAGTGTAGCCGTCAAAATGTGCTCATGTCAAGCCGGAACGTGGACGCGTGTAAGACCCTGCCAGGTAGACGCTGAGGTGCTGCGTTTGTACAAAAGGCACCAGGAACTGGCGAATGACATGCGCGGTCTCGCCGCCCGTCTGCAGATAGTGCTCAAGAGCTCCCTTGTAATAGGGCCTGACGGATATTACTCGCCGCGCCACGTCATAGGGTGCCAATCTATTCAAGAGAGGAGGGTTCAAAGGGCGCTGCATGGCGTGGCGAGCAACATAGCTCGCCACGTCATACGGTCCCATTGAACTTAAGAGACGAGGGGTCAAAGTGCGTGTCAATGACGTGGCGAGCAATATTCGCCTGGCCCTGCCTCGTAATCTCCCTTCGAGCAACAATGGTCACCAGACGTCCTGTGTACCTCGGCGCTGTCTGCTGTCTCTGCTAGATTTGTGCGATGCGATTCGCGACTCATTTTGTATGCGCCAGTCAAAACCGTAGACCAGCAGTCACAAACTGGACTTCACCTCCCAGTGCTGCAGTCCGACCTCAGTCTAAACCAGGTCCAAGCGCCAAGCCCAATACGGTGTTAGATTGTGCTCCGGGATCCTGCTGCGGTCCGACGCCAGCACGAATAGCAGCCTGCGATGCAGGATGCGAGGGACAGGAGAAACGAACTGAGACGTCAGCGACACGACACAGCTAGTCAACGACGACGGCGAGTGACAGACGGAAGAACGAACAGTTGCGTCAGGGACGCAGCGCGCAACAACTTGCAGCTAACGACGACGCCAGTGTGTCGCCTCCGCCCCAGTCGGGCTGTTGGGGGGAGAGCGATGCTGGCTCGGCTCCCTCTGCCAGGCTGGTCAGTGATTCCAAGAAGATCTTTTGAGGGGACTGTGGAGCAAACTCACCTTGAGAGCAGATAAACCAGCGTGTCAACGTCTCCCCGCCTCCGCCCCACGACCAAGCTCGTCAATCCACACGTACCGCCTCCGCCTCACCTTTGGCCGCGTCACCGACTGCGCAGACGACGCCGTGTGCACCTGCGTGTGATACCCTTTTTCAACGTAATACCAGGGGTAATAATACTAAAATGTCGGGGTGGGGCAGACCCCTCCTAGAGGTTGAAAATA
>Ga0307488_10005404_pt1 | contig 10549 bp, 10 predicted proteins | sample SB02metaG_FD_202248 | JGI IMG/M metagenome (GOLD analysis project Ga0307488, IMG submission 202248) | Sea-ice brine microbial communities from Beaufort Sea near Barrow, Alaska, United States - SB 0.2 | ecosystem: Environmental > Aquatic > Marine > Coastal | place: USA: Alaska | collected...
CAGCATATCTTCCATACCCCACTATATAGCTATTAACCAATTACTTGCAAGGCTTATTTATTCATTATTTTTTATTTATTATTCATTATTTAGTAGCGTTTTATTTATTTTTTATTCAGAAGGGTTGTTTTTTTATTCACTATTAGGGGTAAATATTTTTAATGAGGATTTATAATATCTATTGCGTTAAAAAATTTTTATACCACGCCATGGCTTTATCTATTCCTGATTGAATTCGGTATTCAGGTTCAAATCCTAGAAGCGTTTTTACCTTACTGATGTCGGCTTGCGAATGCCTAACATCCCCGGCCCTAAACTCTTGGTACACTGCAGCTTTATTATATTCAACCCCGTTATTTTTTAATGCACTTTGTAAGCTATTAAATAAAATGTTTAAGGTAGTTCTGTCGCCCAGGGCTACATTATAAATTTGGTTTAAGCCTTTTTCTTCTGCGGTTGCGGCTAAAATATTGGCTTGTACGGCGTTTTCAATAAAACAGAAATCACGGCTGGTTTCACCGTCACCATTGATTAAGACTTCTTGGTTGTTAATCATCGCAGCTGTCCATTTAGGAATAACCGCTGCATATGCACCATCAGGGTCTTGTCTTTTACCAAAAACATTGAAATATCTGAGACCTATTGAATTTAGTCCATAGGTTTTATTGAAAACATCAGCGTACAGTTCATTGACGTATTTAGTTACCGCGTAAGGTGATAATGGTTTACCAATGGTGTCTTCAACTTTAGGTAGTGCAGGATGGTCACCATAGGTTGAGCTGGATGCGGCAAAGACAAACGTTTTTACCTTAGCCGATTTTGCTGCCACTAGCATGTTTAAAAAACCGGTGATGTTAGCTGAATTGGTTAAGATAGGGTCGGCGATTGAGCGCGGAACAGAGCCAAGTGCCGCTTGATGGAGGATATAATCCACATTGACTACCGCTTTGTTACAGTCTTCACTATTACGAATATCACCTTGAATAAAGTTAAAATTCTGCCACTGCTGCTCAGTCACTTGTGATTTAACTTCGTCTAAATTGTGTTGATGCCCGGTAGCAAAATTATCTAGGCCAGTCACTTTCTGATTTAGCATTAAGAGTTGTTCAAGTATGTTAGAACCTATAAAACCGGCACAGCCAGTAATTAACCATGTTTTAGGTGACTGAGTTAATTGTGATTTTACCTGGTTATAACGTGACATATCTTATTCCTATTCTCTTTAAATCCATTGGAAAATACAAAAGTATTTTTTTATAAACGAATATCAGCTAATTCTGGGTCTAACATGTATTTTAGGTCGTATATTATATGTTCCTTTTTAGTTAATGCTAAAATATCATTGTTACTCATCGCTTTGAATTGATGATGAGCTACTGCGAATATTATTGCATCGTAATATTGTTGTTTAGGTGCTTGAATCAGATCAATATCGTATTCATTCTTTGCATCTTCCGGGGCAACCCAAGGGTCGTAAACATCGACATTAATATTGTATTCTCTTAATTCAGTTAAAATATCAACAATTTTAGTATTGCGCACATCTGGGCAGTCTTCTTTAAACGTTAAGCCCATTACGAGAACATTAGCTCCGTTTATCTGTAATTTACGTTTGATCATAGTCTTGGTTAGCTGGGTAACAACATAGGAGGCCATGCCGTCATTTATTCTTCTCCCCGCAAGAATTACTTCAGGGTTATAGCCAATTGATTGAGCTTTGTGGGTTAAATAGTAGGGATCAACACCTATGCAGTGACCACCGACTAATCCGGGGCGGAAGGGTAAAAAATTCCACTTGGTGCCAGCCGCTTTTAATACTTCTTCAGTATCAATGTTCAGCTTATTGAAGATAACAGCTAACTCGTTGATTAATGCAATATTTAAATCACGTTGGGTATTTTCTATAACTTTTGCTGCTTCAGCAACTTGAATAGAAGACGCTTTATAAGTACCCGCAGTGATAATTGAGCGGTATAAGCTATCAACAAAGTCGGCAATTTCAACTGTTGATCCTGAGGTTACTTTTAATATATTGGTGACTCTATGTTCTTTATCACCAGGGTTGATTCTCTCAGGGCTGTAACCTGCGAAAAAATCTTGATTAAATTTTAATTTTGAATGTTTTTCAATTTGAGGAATACAAACATCTTCTGTCGCCCCAGGATATACCGTAGATTCATAAATAACGATATCGTTTTTTGAAATCACTTTAGCTAACATTTGGCTTGCTTTGATTAAGGGCGTTAAGTCAGGTTGTTTATGTTCATCAATAGGCGTGGGTACGGTGACGATATAAACATTGCTCGCTTTGAGCGCCTCAACATCAGATGAATAGTTAATAAAAGCTGAGTCTGCTAATTCTGCATTCGATACTTCTAAAGTAAAATCATGGCCTTGCTTAAGATCTTCAATACGCTTTTTATTGATATCAAACCCTAACGTTGGGTATTGTTTACCAAATTCAACTGCTAAAGGGAGGCCAACATAGCCGAGGCCAATTATCGCAATGTTTATGTTTTCTAAAGAAAGTGACATAGATATACCTTTGTAATTATAAATCGAAGAACGAAGTCCATTTTTGCTTTTTACCTATGTCAGTGATTAAAAATATCTAACCATAATTAGCCACTTTCACTTTTTAAACTCATTTATCTCTGAAATTTCCAATACAAAATTTTATAAAAAGGGATTGCATTTATCCACAAAGTTAAGTTATTGGTTTACTCAGAGTCATGAGATCATTATCACTTGATAGTATATTTCAAATTGAATATATACAGTATAAAATATACTTAAATATTGCCACTTATCTAAAGCGTAATCAGTAATTTCAGAAGCTTAACAGTATATGTTTAGCCGAACAACTGACATTTAACAAGAAAAATCCGTACATATTTCAATCGACTAATTCACGGATACTTGCCTTTAATCATCAGCAAAGGTATAACTCCACTCGTATATTACATATAAACAATTTTTAGACAGGATAATAATAATATGAATACACCTAACGCGGGTACGCTTTTTGGCCACCCTAAAGGGCTTTTTCTCTTGTTTGGCACCGAGATGTGGGAACGTTTTGGCTATTATGGCATGAGGGCATTGTTGGTACTTTATCTAATTGCTTCTACACAAGATGGTGGTTTTGGTTGGACCAATCAAGAAGCGTTAAGGTTATATGGTTTTTTCACCATGGCAGTTTATCTAACGCCAGTCATTGGTGGTTGGTTAGCCGATAATTTTATTGGCCAACGTAAAGCGATTATCTGGGGCGGGCTTATTTTTTCTTTGGGTTACTTTACCCTCGGTATCCCTAAATCGATGATAGTCGGCATGGAAGAAACAGTATTTTATATCGGTTTAGCTTTAATCATTATAGGTAATGGTTTATTTAAAGCGAATGTTTCTAGCTTAGTTGGTGATTTATACGAAGATGGTGATCATCGCCGTGATGGTGCCTTTACCATCTTTTACATGGGTATTAATCTCGGTGCCTTTTTAGCGCCTATTACTGTTGGTGTACTTGGCGAGACTGTTAATTGGCACTACGGTTTCATCTTAGCCGGCTGTGGTATGTTAATTGGTTTAACATTACAACTGACCTTGGCAAATAAATATTTAGGGGATATAGGCGTCGAACCGTCAGCTAAACGTACTAAAGGTGATCAAAAAGCGCATGCGCCATTAACTTCTCAAGATATCGATCGTATGAAAGTTATCTTGATCATGTCCATGTTCTCAGTAATTTTCTGGGCTGGTTTTGAGCAAGCGGGGGGGTTATTTACCATTTACGCTTCTGACTTTACCGACCGCACACTTTTTGGTTTTGAAATTGCTGCCTCTTCATTTCAATCATTAAACGCACTGTTCATTATTATATTAGCGCCTTTTGTTGCCTCTATTTGGGTTAAAATGGGATCCAATGAACCCACTTCACCGAAAAAGTTTGCTTTGGCAATGTTATTTTTAGCTTTAGGCTTCTTCGTTATGTTATGGGCTACCATGGTGCAAGGCGGCGATGTTGCGGTTAAAGTAAGCATGTTGTTCTTAGTTTTTGCTTACCTATTTCATACCTTGGGTGAATTATGTTTATCACCTATTGGTTTATCAATGGTAACCAAATTAGCACCGCTTAAATTCACTTCATTATTAATGGGTATTTGGTTCTTCTTTACTGCCCTATCAAACTTCTTAGCCGCGTTTATTGGCTCGTTTGTTGGTGAAGGTGAAGAGATGGTTAACAATGCCGCAAATATCTTTATGGGGGTTGGAATTGGCGCCTTAATAACAGGTCTAATCATCTACCTTTCTGCCGGTAAATTAGTCTCATGGATGCATGGCGCTGAGGGAAGCCAGGTTGATAACTTAGAAGAAAAACTAGACGAAGAAATTTCAGTTACCGCTACGCATGAGGGTATCTCTAAAACGCACAACTAGTGTAAAGTAGTGCGTAGCTAGTTTGTTTCATATCAAAAAGCTGAAAGGTATCTTTCAGCTTTTTTTATAGTTATTAAATAATATCAGCATGAGAGTAAATATGAATACTAGAAATGAGTTAAGGAAAAAGACTCGCCAACGCCGCAACTTGATGACAATGGAGGGTCAACTCACCGCGTCGCTACAATTGACAGTAAAGCTTTGCAGCCACGCTAAAATACACTCAGCCCAGCATATTGCTCTTTACTTAGCCAATGATGGTGAACTTGACCCCGTTAATTTTATTCACTGGTGCTGGCAACAAGGTAAGGATATTTATCTACCGGTTATTCATCCCTTTAGTCCGGGGAACTTACTGTTTATTAATTATCATGCATCGTCAGTTATGGTAAAAAACAAGTACGGTATTTTAGAACCCAAACTTGATGTTAGGTATGTTCGGCATGTGAATGAGATTGATGTGATGTGTACACCGTTGGTTGCCTTTGAAAAATCAGGGGCACGTTTAGGTATGGGTGGTGGCTTTTACGATAGAACCTTAGCTGCCTGGCATCAACGATATCATATTCAAGGGCAAGTTACGGCTAAACCTTACCCTATTGGCCTCGCCCATGACTGCCAGCTAGTTAATAGTATTCCAAGTGAGTTATGGGACATTCCCCTGCCAGAGATAATTACCCCGTTGAAAAAATATCAGTAATAAAAAATATTGAAGGTGGAATTATGGCAAGAGATCCATTATTTCTCAGTCTAACTAATTCTAAGCTAAATAAGTGTTTCAATTTTATAAAACGTTTAGAACACACTTATCGTTTGACCAATCAATACAGAGCTATTTGCGGCTAACTTTTGAGGTTGAGTATTCGCTGGCTCTAGGCAAACAAATTCATTCTCACCATTTTCATGCACATCACTCATAGTGTCAGCACCGAATTCACCTGGATTCCAAAATACCCATTGTTGACAATTATCGCTAGTAATTTCAATAGTTCGCTGCAATCGGCTATCTTGTATCTGCATTGTTTGGCTTTGCTCAGCTAAGCGATGATAAACACGGTCTACCGGGCCCTCTCCATTAATAAATACTTCAGGACTGTGCCGTTCAGCGGTAAGTTTGTCATCAAATTCAAGTGTCGATAATTCAACAATATTTATTTCTCGCGGATTGCTTACCTGAATGTAACTGTGTAGAGCTGCGGTGTAATCCATATCTTTTTTACTGAGGTTACTCATGAGTAATTGTTGACTAAAGTTCTCACCAAAGACCAAGGTTTGTATTAACTGACAAGCTACTGGAAATAACGCATGCATGTTATCTCCTTGCCATTTAAGGGTCACGACTACATGGTGTTCTAAAAGCTCAACAGTGTCTATTTGCCACATTTGTTGACGAGCAAAACCATGATTACCTGAATGATTCTCCGGATCGTTATGGTGAGCGCCAAACCATGGCCAGCAAAGGGGTATACCGCCTCTTATGGCTTTTCCTACTTGATATTGGTTAGCATCACTTAACCAGAGCACAGGTCTTTGGCCGTTGGGTTGCCATGCCAATACTTGCCCGCCATAAAGGCTAATTTTAGCAGTGCAATATTGATGCTCAATTGCTAACCCCGTTATATTTTCTGTCAGGTTAATCTTTTTGACCGTACCGAACTTATTCTCCGCTAACATTTGAAACATACTTTTCTCTTATTACACCATTATCACTCGCTCTATGATAAAGAAATAATCGCTTGTGTGGAACCTATACACCCAGTAATGCTTTTTTTTAAGCGTTTTAATGATAATGCGTTATCGTCTTAAGGATTTATTATTTATTGTTTGTTCCTAATTTATAAAATAAAACCACTTCAACAAATTGAATTGGCACTAACTTCATTGATAAAGTAACTATATATTTACCCTATTAATAGCAAAACGTTAGCCACCACACTTTTTATCTTTTACTCTACCTTCACCGCATTTAGAGATTGTTTTAGCTTTTCCTTCACCACATTTGCCTTCACCGCATTTAGACATTGTTTTAACTTTTCCCTCGCCACATTTAACTGCAGTTTTAGCCATTCCTTCACCACATTTAACTGCAGTTTTAGCCATTCCTTCACCGCACTTATGAGCACCTTTTGCTTTTCCTTCACCGCACTTATGAACGGCCTTAGTTTTTCCTTCGCCACATTTAGTATCACCGTGACCGTCAATACTGACAATAGTCCTCAATCCTTGAGTTGCAAAAGGATTAGTATCGGCATATGCCGGTGCAGCGATTAGAACTGTCAATGCAAATACAGTTGAAATTAATGCGATAGTAGTTTGTTTTATAAGACTCATATTGTATTCCTTTATATTATTAAGATATTATATCTGTAGCTATATTATTTTAAAAATAAGACCATTAAGTCATCAAAATAATTTCAGATAGTTAATTAAAATTGTCATTTATTTTATATACTCCGACTCACGAGTATTTATGTTGATGATTATAGGCAAACCTCTTTTAAAAAATAAATAATTCGATAATTAAAATCATATTAGCGCTTAAAAAGCGTTAAAACTGATAAATGAAAGGTTTACGAACTAAATTAATTTACTATACCACCAGAAACCCTATAGGTGTTAATAGTCTACCTAGTTAGGCTTCCTTTAAGGTCAACCACTTCAAAGCATGTTAAAATAACACTATATTTATAAGAGATGTATCAAATGCGTATTATATTAGCTCCCATGGATGGTGTTTTAGATCACATGATGAGAACTATTCTTACTGAAAATGGAGATTATGATCTTTGCGTCACTGAATTTATACGTATTGTAGATCAACTGCTTCCAGAGAAGGTGTTTTATCGCACCTGCCCAGAACTAAAGTCTGACGGTAAAACAGAGTCGGGAACGCCAGTAAGAGTTCAACTACTTGGCCAAGATCCAGATTATATGGCGGTCAATGCACTTAGAGCAATTGAGTTGGGCTCACCAGGTATCGACTTAAATTTTGGTTGTCCGTCGCCAACAGTTAATAAGAGTAAAGGAGGAGCCGTCTTATTAAAAGAACCTGAAACTATTTATAAAATAATAAAGTCAGTAAGAGATGCTGTGCCCAATGAAAATATTGTTTCAGCAAAAATACGTTTAGGTTACGAAGATAAGTCACTTGCTTTGGAGGTTGCCCATGCTGTTGAGTCGGCAGGTGCTAACCAATTAACGGTTCACGCTAGAACTAAGTTAGAAGGATATAAACCTCCAGCTCATTGGGACTGGATTGGTAAAATTACAGAGCAAATTAATATACCGGTAATCGCCAATGGTGAAATTTGGTCGTTAAATGATTATAACAAATGTAAAACACTTTCAAATTGTACAGACGTTATGGTTGGCAGAGGAGCTTTAGCTATTCCAAACCTATCTCAAGTGTTAAAACGCAACGCACAACCACTCGACTGGCAAAGTATTAACGACCTATTGCTTAAGTATACTAAACAAGAAATTTATGGCGATAAAAATAAATATTATCCAAACCGGATAAAGCAGTGGCTCCGTTATCTCAAAATTCAATATTCAGAAGCGGATGAACTATTTGCTTCTATTCGAAGATTAAAAACGAGTGAAGAAATTATAGAAATAATAAAAGCCACTCGTCATTAAAATCAGCAGTAGTCCTTCTCAAAATAAATACAGACGTCATTACTGAGCGGTTCCGCTTCAATTTACCCTCACTCAAATGTAAATCATGCATATTCGCTAACCTAGATACCTCAATCTTATCTAGCGTATCGTGCTTGACCTTATATTTTTAGAGCTTCTAACATAAAAAAAACCAGCTAAAAGCTGGTTTTTATTGTTATAAGTAAAGATAAAACTATATAGCTATTTTTTTACGCTGAGCGGTATCTTTAATAAAGCTAACCCAACCCCTTGCACCTTTACGTGACTTAGGATCTTTCATTGCTTTTTTAATCGCTGCATAAGCAGGCTTATACTTCTCTAGATAAAAATATGATTCAGCAATACTTTGATAAACTCTACCAGAACCTCTAACATCACGTTCTAATGCTTTATCAAAAGCAATAATAGCTGCTGAAAATTGCTCATCCTGCTTAAGTAACATGCCTTGTTTGCGGTAATGCCTAGATTCGCCAGTCATTTTTGCAAGTTCGCCATAGTATTTAGCAGCTTTATCGATATGCTGAGCTGCATGCCAAGCATTAGCGATAATTGACAAGTTTTTATCATCACGCTTAACTATCCCTGAAGCAATATTTTTCTCTAATAAGGTAGCCGCTTTATAAGGCGCTTCACTTTGAGAATATAAACTTGCTAAAGTTTTGATTTGAGACTCTTTGACAAGAAATCCTTGCTTATAAGCTAAATCTAAAGTTTGAACACCTTTAGTATAATCTTCGACTAGTAAGTAGAACATACCTAATTGCGTCCACCACTGCTTCTTATCAGGGTAGATTTGCACAACTGTTTCCAATACGTTAACAGCATCTTTATACATTTTACGTTCATAGTATGAAGTGACTTTTAAGATATACGGATTCTGGTTATGCTTATCACCATAAAGAGCGATAGCTTTATCAGCAGGTACTATCATCTTGTCTAAAATACCCAACTCATAATAAGCTTGAGTAACTTTGACATAAGTATTGGCATCTTCTTTACCTGCAAAATCCATCCACTTAGTATAGTTTGCCAATGCACCTTTATAGTCTTTGGTTTGCATTTGTAAGTCAGCTAATAGCTTAATTGACTCTTCTTGGTCCTTTTGATTAAGTATATCAGGCTCGATAGCTTCTTTTAAATACTTAATAGACTCAACTTCATTACCTTGTTGCGCATACATCACGGCAATAAAACGAGTCACATAAGCTTTATCATAAGCTTCTCTAGTAGAAATATCTTTTAAAATAACTAGAGCACCGTCAATGTCATCTTCAGTGTAAGCGTCAAATGCTCTTACCACTTTTTTACCGACACTAGGACTAGCAAGTCGAGATTTACGCTTTTCTTTTTTCTGTTCTTCTGCAGCTTCTACAGAAAAAGACAGAGGTAACTGCACCACAACTAGAGAAAAAGCTAGAACTAAAGAAGTTATTAATTTACTCATCATTATTTACCTCCTCCACTACCAGCCATTTTAAAGTCAAGCTGTACCGTAAGGCCAGTTTGTTTTTGTGGTTTACCATCAACAACATTCGGCTTATATTTCCACTTACGAAGTGCACGTTTAGCTTCTTTATCAAAGACACGTCTAGGATCGGCATCGATTACATCGACGTCTTCAACACCACCAATTTCATTGATAGTAAACGACAATTTAACCCAACCTTCTTTTCCGTCTCTTGCAGCCTGTATAGGATACTTAGGTTCGATACGTACGATTGGTGTTGCTTCACCATCACGTCCAAAACCTGCACCTGGAGCTGAAAGACCACTTGAAGCGCCTGCTAGCTGAACACCTGGTAAGTTAAACGATATACCCGTGTTATCATTGCTTGCTTCAGGCTCGGGAGCCTGTGCTTTCGGCGGCGCTTTTGGCGGCGGCGGCGGCGGTGGTGGAACACGTTGACGGGTCTCAACCGATGACTTAGGCGGCGTAGTATTAACTTCTACGATTATATTTTCTAATTGGTCTTCCTGTTTTCTGTCTCCGCTAGAAACTAGAAAGGCCATAAATGAAAATAATGCAAAAGTTACCGTCGCCCCAAGTAGTACTGATACTAAAAAGCGAACCATAGACTACCCCTTCGCTGCAGCAATAGATATTCTAAGATTGCTACTTGCTTCCTTTATTGCATCCATAACTGAAACAACATCACCGTGCTTAGCGTCTTTGTCAGCTTGGATAATTACAACATCAGTAGGTTGTTCTGCTAACAATTTTTCAATTGTCGAACCAACAAGCTCAATGTCAACACGGCGCTTATCTAACCAAATATCACCAGTATCTTTAACAGCAACAAAGATATTAGCACTTTTCTGTTTAGTTTGATTAGCAGCCTTTGGTTTATTTACTTCTATACCAGCTTCTTTAACAAAAGAGGTAGTTACAATGAAGAATATTAACATAATGAATACGATGTCTAACATCGGAGTCATATCAATCATTGCTTCT
>Ga0307488_10005405_pt1 | contig 10548 bp, 9 predicted proteins | sample SB02metaG_FD_202248 | JGI IMG/M metagenome (GOLD analysis project Ga0307488, IMG submission 202248) | Sea-ice brine microbial communities from Beaufort Sea near Barrow, Alaska, United States - SB 0.2 | ecosystem: Environmental > Aquatic > Marine > Coastal | place: USA: Alaska | collected 2017-05-06
AGAATTAGAGAAAAAAGTCCGATTCTAAAAGAAATGGAAGCTATGGGAGAAATTAAAATTGTTGGCGGAGTCTACCATATAAGTAGTGGAAAAGTAACAATGTTATAATACAAAAAAAACCGAGATTTTCATCTCGGTTTTTTTATGCTTTAATTTTAGCGGCTGCTATCTGCTAATCTTATAAAAATAGAAGTAACTTTTTGTAAGATAATTCTAGCTTCAAGCAGTACTAAATTAGATGTTTAAATCTGGTAGTACAACCTCATCGCCATCTTTTATAATTGAAGGAAACAATGTTGGCGCAATCTTTTTTATAGGTGCATATAATATTGATTTATCTAAAGTTTCTTTTTTTATAAACGGAATTGTAGCATTCATTCTTCCGAAGAAAATAAAAACAATACTTAAAATTAAGCCTATTTTTAAAAAACCAAAAACACCACCAAATATTTTATTTATAATGCCCAAAGAGGCTAAATCTGCTAATTTGGTAAGCATTTTTCCCAGCAAAGAAATCACAATTATAATTACAATAAAAGTTCCTGCAAATGCCGCTAAAGAAATGTATTCTTCACTCCAGGAAACAGCTTCTTTTAGAAAGTCTCCAAGAAAATATGAAAAATGGATTGCACCATATACTCCAATAATTAAGGCTGCTAAAGAAGCAACTTCAACAAAGAGTCCTTTCATTAAACCTCTTACAAAACCAAAGATTAAAAAGACTGCAATCACAATATCAAAAATGTTCATTCCATAAATTTTCTCAAACCTACATCTTTTTTTTAATATTTAAAAATGGACATTGTATCTTTGACCCTATTAAAACGAAATAGCATGCAAAAAGTAGTAAACTTAAAAGAAAAATGGGATTTGTTGGTTACAAAACTAACGAATCAATTTGCCGATGGAGATGAGTTAAATATGGATGGAATTATCTATTTAATAGGTGTTCAAGAGTTAGGTAAAGGAAGTATCGATTTTAAAAAAGATGAAAAAGTAAATTTAATGCACATTGCTATTTGCAAATTGCTAGAGCCTTATGGCTATTATGAATTCGATTCTTATGACGATGATAGTTGGCCACATTACAATATTGTTACAGAATTACCTAATTTAAAACCCGGTGAACAAACCGTTCTAATGAAAGAAGCAATTATTCATTACTTTGACGCTTTAAAGTATTTTGAAGATTAAGTAACACGCATTTTCCGAATTAAAATCGAAAAAAACCTAGGGAAAAAGCGTTTTACGAGCACTCCTAATTTTTCTTTTGCACCAGCAATGTAAACTTCTTCTTTTTTATTTTTCATAGCCTTTAGCATTAATTTAGCACAACGTGCTGCAGACATTCCTTTACCCGTTGCTGTATCCATCTTTCCTTGCGGGGTGCCGTTACCCGTTAATGCATTTTTAGAAATATTGGTGTTTATAAAGCCGGGGCAGACTAAAGTGACAGCAATATTGTTTTGATAATTTTCTGCCCGAAGACTGTCAAAAAAACCATGTAAAGCATGTTTACTTGCGGCATAACTAGAACGCAAAGGGGTTCCTATTTTACCAACAATACTAGTAGTTACCACAAACTGACCTGCTTTTTTTTGTATAAAGTGGGGTAAAATGGCTTTGGTTAAGGCAACGGTTCCTAAATAATTAACATCCATAATGCGCTTGTCTACATCAATATGAGTATCGATAACTAAAGAGCGCTGACTAACACCACCGTTATGTATCAAAATATCAATTTTACCAAAAGCTTTTAGGGCTGCTTGTGCTTTTAATTCCAAGCTTGCAAAATTTTCTAAATCTAAGGGGATAATTGTTATTTCCTGCGGATGTTCACATGCCAATTTTACCAACTCTAAAGAAGCTATATTTCTAGAGGATAAAATAAGTTTACACTGCTGCTTAGAAAGCGCTATTGCCAGTGCTTTTCCTATTCCTGAAGAGGCACCAGTTATCCAAATTACTTTGTTAGAAAAATACATTATGCTGTTTTTTTGGCTACAATATACCAAATTTGAAGAAGAAATAGTATTTTTGGTATGCTTCTAGAAAAGAGTATTTCTAAAAACTAAATCAATATAAAAAATGAAAAAAATAGCCCTACTAATTCTCTTAATATCTTCATTTACGCAAGCTCAATTTTCTATAAACGGAACATTAACCCACAGCTTAGACACAGATTGGGTAGTTTTATATAGAATTGAGGGTTCTAAACAGAAATTTGTTCAGAATACAACTATGAAAAAAGACACTCTTTTTATTGAAGGAAAAACACAAACTATTGGGACTTTTAATTTTGAATTACCCGCAACTGCAAAAGCAAGTTCGTACAGAATTAGTTATAGAACACAAGGAACAAGCTTTGTAGATTTTATTTTTAATAAAGAAAACGTGAGTTTTACTTTTCACCCAGATTACCCAGAACAAACCATATTATTCTCAGAATCAAAAGAAAATATAACCTATAAAAACTACTTAAAAGATATTTTTGCACAGCAACAAAAATTAGACTCCTTGCAAGTTACAGCAATCAGAAACCCTGAATTAGATTTAAAAAAAAGCTATAAAACGGCACTTATCAAAATAAATAGTGCGCAACAAGCATACCTAGAAAGCACACAACAACTGTATGTCTACCCTTTTGTTAAGGCTGGTTTTAGAGTAAATTCGCCAGAAATTAAAACCAATGTAAAAGAATACATGTCTGCTATTCTAAATACTTTTTTTGAACCGATAGACTTTTCAAATCAAGCCCTTATCAACTCTTCTTTTTTATTGGATAGAGTTACAGATTACATATTTTACCTCAACTATTCAGAGGACGCAACAACCCAACAAACACTTTATAAAAGCGCTGTAGAAACTGTTTTCACCAAGATTGAAGATTCCGTTTTTAAAAAAAATGTAATAGAATTTTTAATTGAAAAATTTGAAGAAAATAACAACTTAAGAATGATAGATTTTCTTTTTGAAAACTATTATGATGCACTACCAGCGTCTTTACAGAATGCTGAATTTAAGAGTGAAAAAATAAAATTATTAGCAACCGCAATTGGTAGGATAGCTCCTGATTTTTCTTGGAAAGAGAATGGGAAAGACTTCCAGCTTTCTACCTTAAATGATGCGAAAAACTACGTATTGGTTTTCTGGAGTACAGAATGCTCTCATTGTCTGAAAGAAATTCCTGAATTGCATGCATTTTTACAAGATAAAAAAGACATCAAAGTAGTGGCGTTTTCTATGGAAACAACCGATTTAGGTTGGAATAGTATGAAAGTTTCGCTACCTAATTGGCACCATGTATTAGGTTTAAATAAATGGAGAAACACGGTTGCCAGAACCTATAATATAAATGCTACACCCAATTATTTTATTCTCGATGCTGATAAAAGAATTATTGCAAAACCAATCCCTTTAGAAGAGTTAAAGATCTTAATAGAAAAGTTGTAGTTTATAAAAAATGTAAAAAAGCATCCTCTAAATGGGTAATCTTTGTGGTATCATTTTTATGGATAATCGCAATAATATCAAAACGGACTTCTACATCGATATCTTTTTCAGTTACATAATAATCTATGGCGGAAAGTAGTAGTTTTATCTTTTTAGGACTTACGAAATCTTGTGGGTTTCCAAAATAATCTGAGCTTCGTGTTTTTACTTCAACCACAGCTAAAATGTTTCCTTTTTGAGCAATAATGTCTACCTCTGCTTTTAGGTAGCAGTAATTTTTTTCAAGGATTTTATAGTCATTTTTAATTAAAAAATCAACCGCTAATTTTTCTCCTTTTTTACCTAATTCGTTGTGCTCTGCCATAGTTCAATTTTCAGTTCTTAGTTCTTAGTTCTCGGTTAGCTACATCCACTAAAAATTTTACTTGTTTCAAAATTACACAACCCTCTTAAGGCTACAATCTTTAAAATTAGAACTCTAATCTAATCTTTAAAAACAACTAAATAATGCGTACTGAATACCTCTAACTGGACGCTCCTCCCAAAAACCAAGGCCCTATTGTCTGCTTCATGCCCTGCAGGAAAATCAAACAGAACAGGAATATGAGGGGGTACCACCTCTAAAATTAATTGTTCTATAGAACTTCCCCATTCGGTAGAATTCTTTTTAATAGATGACATGTCTCCTACAATTACCGCTTTTACTTTTGTAAAATAACCCGCTCTTTTTAAGCTTTGCAACATTCTATCTATGGCATATTTATATTCGCCAATTTCTTCAATAAATAAAATTTTATCCGCTGTATTTAATTGGCTTTCTGAACCTAACATTGAAGCTAGAATCGCAAGGTTTCCTCCTACTAATGGTCCATTTATTATTTCTGAAGAGATAACTCTATTGTCTTTTGAAGAGGAAACGGTGTAAGAAAGTGCTTCCCCAAACAACGCTTTTTTAAAACTTGCAATGGTCTCTATAAGCTCTTCTGGTGCTTCTTCGAGGTTGGTTGGCATCATTGCATGCAACGTTTCTACACCCAAACTATGTACGTGATTGTGCACTGCGGTAATGTCAGAATATCCAACAATCCATTTTGGGTGTTCGCTAAACTTGCTAAAATCTAAGCTCTTTAAAATTCTAACAGAGCCATAACCTCCTCTTGCCGCCCATATCGCTTTGATGCTTATGTTATCCAAAGCCTCCTGAAAATCAGCAGCCCTTTCAGCATCTGTGCCAGCAAAATGGTTGTTTTGATTGAATAAGTTATTCCCTAAAACCACATATAAACCCCAACTCTCAGCTAATTCCTTTGCTTTTAAAATGGTTTCCTCTCTGTTTTTTAAGATGCCAGCAGGAGCTACAATAGCAACGGTGTCTCCTTTTTGAAGATAAGGAGGTGTTCTTAATATATTGGTTTTTTCTTGGGCGTTTATTGATGATAAACGCATCAAAAGTAAAGCTGTAAATACTATATATTTCATCATTTATATTTTTTATGCCAACCTAAACCGAAATTTAATCCCAAACCGACGTAGCTTTTTTTAGCAATATTTGCATGCAGTTTAATACCAAAAGACCTTCCAAATCCTGTAGGTTTTCCAATGGGAATTAAACCGTATAAAACGCTAAACCGCTTCTTTTTAGAATGAAACCAATGGGTACCAATTTCTATTGGAAAACCAAAGTAATTGTATCTTTTATCAATTTTTCTATCATGTGTACTATTGTAAGAAAGTCCACCAGAAAAATGATAAGAAAAACCGTCTACCACATATCTTTTACCAAATAATAAAGAAAATTGTTCTGTTGCTGAATTTATTTTCGGAAATGGTATAAAGAGCAAAGTACCTGTTTTTAGATCTGTAATTGTGGTATATTTAAAAGTAATTAAGTTATTTTTTGATTGATAGTTTATATCAAAACTTGCGTGTAAACCTTTTAACCCACCAGTTATATACCCTAAATTCATTCCTGTAAAAAATATAGGATTTGTCTTTACGCTTAAAGAGTCTTGCTTTTCTTGTGAAATTACAAATGAAAAACTCATCAAAAATATAAAGCTAAATAGTATGGTTTTCTTCAAGAAACGTCTTTTTTCTAATGTTTAACAATTTAAAAAATTAATCCATGTAAATGTATCTATTTTCAATGACTTTTAAAACTCGCTTTTTCGTACTTTTGTGCGTCAACAATAAGTCCAAAATTAATACGAAGAACACATGAGTGCTCCAAAAAGATATACAATTACCGCAGCGTTGCCTTATACAAACGGTCCAATTCATATTGGACACCTCGCAGGCGTGTACGTTCCTGCAGATATTTATGCGCGTTATTTACGCCTAATTGGTAAAGATGTAGCCTACATTTCTGGTTCTGATGAGCATGGCGCTGCCATACCTATGAGAGCAAAAAAAGAGGGCGTATCCCCGCAAGTTATTATCGACAAATACCACAAAATCATCAAACAATCTTTTGTAGATTTTGGTATTTCTTTTGATAACTACTCCAGAACCTCTTCTAAAATTCACCATGAAACTGCATCGGCATTTTTTACAAAAATGTATAATGACGGAGAATTTATCGAAGAAGTTTCTGCACAATTATATGATGCAGAAGCAAATCAGTTTTTAGCAGACCGGTTTGTGGTAGGAACTTGCCCTAAATGTGGTTTTGAAGAAAGCTATGGCGATCAATGTGAAAGCTGTGGCACTTCGCATAATGCAACAGATTTAATAAATCCTAAATCTGCAATTACAGGAAATATACCTACTGTAAAAGAAACTAAACACTGGTTTTTACCTTTGGACAAGCACGAAGATTTTTTACGTAAATGGATATTAGAAGGACATAAAAAAGATTGGAAACCGAATGTGTACGGACAAGTAAAATCGTGGTTAGAAGATGGTTTAAGGCCAAGAGCGGTTACTAGAGATTTAGATTGGGGAATTCCTGTACCTTTAAAAGAGGCAGACGGAAAAGTATTATATGTTTGGTTTGATGCACCTATTGGATATATTTCAGCTACCAAAGAATGGGCTGCTAGAGAAGGCAAAAACTGGGAGGATTACTGGAAAAAAGACGATACCAAATTGGTGCACTTTATAGGAAAAGACAACATTGTTTTTCACTGTATTATTTTTCCTGCAATGCTAAAAGCACACGGAGATTATATTTTACCAGACAATGTACCTGCCAATGAATTCTTAAATTTGGAGGGAAATAAATTATCGACTTCTAAAAACTGGGCTGTTTGGTTGCATGAATATTTAGAGGAGTTTCCAAACCAGCAAGATGTTTTGCGCTATACCTTAACCGCAAACGCGCCAGAAAGTAAAGACAACGATTTTACTTGGAAAGATTTTCAAGCAAAAAATAACAACGAATTGGTTGCCATCTTTGGAAACTTTATAAATAGAGTCGTGGTTTTAACCAACAAGTATTATGACGGAATTGTACCAGCGCCAAATGATTTTTCTGAAATTGATGAAGATGTTTTAGCAGCTGTAAAAGAGTTTCCAAATACCATTGGTAAATCTATTGAAAGATACCGCTTTAGAGAAGCTAGCCAAGAACTAATGAATTTGGCAAGACTTGGAAACAAGTATTTAGCAGATGAAGAACCCTGGAAAGTTATAAAACTAGACGAAAAACGCGTGCAAACAATTATGTATGTTGCGCTACAAATTTCTGCAGCTTTAGCAGTAGTTTCTGAACCTTTTTTACCTTTTACTTCTAACAAATTAAAAACTATTTTAAATATTGATGCAAGCTTGTCATGGAAAAATGTAACTGAAAATGCAGTTTTATTACCAACAACACATCAAATAAACAAAGCTGAACTGTTGTTTTCTAAAATTGAAGACCAAGAAATTGAAGCACAAATAGAAAAGTTACAAGCTACCAAAATTGCGAACGAACAAGAAAATAAGGTGATAACACCTCAAAAAGAAACCATAGAATTTGAAGACTTTACAAAATTAGATATTCGTGTTGGAACTATTCTAGAGGCTGAAAAAGTTGCGAAAACAAAGAAGCTTTTAAAACTAAAAGTAGACGTTGGCATTGATACAAGAACTATTGTATCTGGAATTTCAGAGAGCTTTTCGCCAGAAGAAATTATTGGTTTGCAAGTCTCTGTTTTGATAAATTTAGCGCCAAGGAAAATTAAAGGGGTAGAAAGCCAAGGAATGATTTTAATGACAGATACTCCAGACGGAAAGTTAGCTTTTGTTGCACCGGAAAAGGTTGTTAAAAACGGACAAGAAGTTAATTGATGCTAAAAATAGCAAACCATCCTATTTATAGACACGAGTTACCAGAAGGGCATCGTTTTCCTATGGAAAAATATGACCTTTTACCACAACAATTAATCTATGAAGGAACGTGTGCCGAAGAGAATTTCTTTGAGCCTGAAATTCCGAATTACAAGCATTTTTTCACAGTACACGACCCTGAGTATTTTTTTGACTTATTAAACATTACCCTTTCTCAAAAAGCTGCAAGAAAAATTGGATTTCCGCTTTCCGAAGTATTGATAGAAAGAGAAATGGTTATTGCAGATGGAACGATGAAAGCTTCTGAATTTGCCATACAAAACGGAATTGCAATGAATATTGCAGGGGGTACTCATCATGCTTTTTCTAACCGTGGCGAAGCTTTTTGTATGCTAAATGATCAAGCAATTGGTGCAAAGTATCTACAGCAAAAAGGGTTGGCTAAAAAAATATTAATTGTAGACTTAGATGTACATCAAGGAAACGGAACTGCAGAGATTTTTCAAAATGATGCGTCTGTTTTTACTTTTTCTATGCATGGTAAAAGTAATTATCCGTTCATCAAAGAAAAAAGCGATGTAGACATTGCTTTAGAAAATGACACAAAAGATGCAGAATATTTAGCAGTCTTAAAAGAAATACTTCCAAAACTCATCCGTCAAGAAAAACCAGATTTTATTTATTATTTGTGCGGTGTAGATGTTATTAAAACCGATAAATTAGGAAAATTAGGACTTACTATTGATGGGTGTAAAAAGCGAGATCAATTTGTTTTAGAGACCTGTTTCAATTTAAAAATTCCGGTGATGTGTTCTATGGGTGGTGGGTATTCTTCAGATATTAATATCATCATAAATGCACATGCAAATACATTTCGTTTGGCGCAAGAAATTTATTTTTAACTAAAAAACCCAAAGAAAATTCATTCTTTGGATTCCTTTCATTGCACAAATACATGCTGTTTTAAAGTGTATTCTTTAACTAAGAATACTACTTTTGTTCAGTTCCTTTATAAAAGGTTGTCTATATATTCTTTTCCCAAAAGCAGCATTAATAGCATTGGCTACTGCGCCTCCTGCTGGCGGTAAACCTGGTTCTCCTAAACCTGTTGGCGAATTATTGTTTTGTACAAAATGGACTTCAACTTTTGGTGTTTCATTCATTCTAATTAATCTATATCCGTCAAAATTACTATCTAATGGTTTGCCGTCTTTAAAAGAGAAATCGCCATACATTGCATGTCCAATTCCGTCTAAAACACCACCTTCAACTTGGTTTCTTGCTCCGGTCGGGTTTACAACAATACCACAATCTACTGCGACTGTTACTTTTTTAATAATTGGAAAACCCTCTTTTATCTCAATATCTGCAATCTCAGCAACATGCGTATTATGACTGTAATATGCCGAAAAGCCTTGGAAAACACCTTCTTTTGTATTTCCCCAATTTGCTTTTTCTCGCACTAATTTAATAGTATCTTCCATTCTTTGTCCAGAATATTCTATGCGTTCATCAGTGGTGTTTTTTACATTTTGCAACAAATCTAAACGCAATTGAATTGCATCGATATTTAGTTCCGTAGCAAGTTCATCAAAGAAACTTTGCTCTGCAAACGCTAAAAAGTTTGTATAAGGTGCTCTCCAAGCACCTGTTGTAATATTACTGCTATAATTGCCGGTTTGCACCTTATAATTAGGAATACATCCTGCAGGAAAAAAGTTCGGAATAGCGCCAAACATATTGCTGCCAATGGCCGCTTCTATTAAATGATACCCTGTTACCTTGCCATCTTTTAAAGCGGCCTTTATGCTGTATTTTACGGCAGGTTTGTAAATACCAGCAGTCATGTCATCTTCTCTCGTAGAAACAAGTTTTACTGGCTTTTTAATGAAATTAGATATTTCTGCCGATTCATAGACAAAATCGCCATACAATCTTCTCCCAAAACCACCACCCATCCTGGTCATTTCTAAATGGATTTTATCCAAATCGAACTCCAACAGGTCTGCAACAACTTTTGCTGCATATTCTGGCGTTTGTACAGGACCTACTAAGTGAATTTTATCTGCAGTTACATTTGCATAAAAATTCATTGGCTCCATACAATTATGCGGTAGAAAAGGAGAATGATATGTTTTTTCTATCACCTTATCTGCCGTTGAAAATGCATTTTCTACAGCACCGTCTTCTCTATTTGTGTTTAAATTTTTACCCTCTAAAATATCCATTAAAGCCTTCTCGTGGTCTTCTGTAGATTCTAATTTCGCTTCATTTTCCCAAACGGCAACAAGTGCTTTTTTACCTTTTATTGCCGCCCATGTATTTTCTGCAATGACAACTACTTTGTCTGATTTAGATAGTTTAACTGTCCAGTTATTTTTACCAGATTCTAAGTATTTTCTTACTTTGCCACCTATCGTAATTACATCGATTACTCCCTTCACTTTCTTCGCTTCAGAAGCATCAAAACTTATTAATTCCTGTCCAAAAGAAGGAGGTCTTAAAACAGTAGCAATCACCATTCCTTCCGCTTTATAGTCTAAACCAAACAATGGCTTCCCTGTGATAATTTTATCAATATCTACATTTACTATTTCCTGGCCAATAATGGTAAAATCTTTTACTTCTTTTAACTTTATATTTTCAGGTACTTCTAATAAAGCTGCTGCTGCCACAACGTCTCCGTACCCTAATACTTCTCCGTTTTGGTTTGTAATAATTCCTTTAGAGGCTGTTAAAGTGGAAGCAGCTACATTCCATTTTTCTGCAGCAGCATTTACCAACATTTGTTTTGCAGTTGCACCTGTTTGCCGAAGTGCATCC
>Ga0307488_10005407_pt1 | contig 10546 bp, 5 predicted proteins | sample SB02metaG_FD_202248 | JGI IMG/M metagenome (GOLD analysis project Ga0307488, IMG submission 202248) | Sea-ice brine microbial communities from Beaufort Sea near Barrow, Alaska, United States - SB 0.2 | ecosystem: Environmental > Aquatic > Marine > Coastal | place: USA: Alaska | collected 2017-05-06
ATTTGTAGGATGAGGATCATATGTCCATTGTTGATGTAATTTAGTTGTATCGCATTTATTCAGAACGATTTTTGTTCTATTGCTCTTATTACCTCCTTGTGGTTCAAGACATAAATTTTCTCCATTCGTAGTTTTTTTAATACGTATTTGTTTGGTAGCTGGATCATATGAATACTGTTGATTTGATCCTCCATGACATTGATACATTTGTTGTGTATTTCCAACTCCAGCTCTACCCCCCTTGGAATCTAAACAAAAATTACTTCTTACCATACTTTTTATAGGTTTAAATACTTTTGATGGATGAGGAGGAGGTGGTTCAACATATGTAATACCATTTTTGTCAATATTATAGGTTTGAATCATACCGCCGTTTAGTCTAATTGTTTGTTTAACTACATCATTTTCGCCAATAAAATCAACTAACATTGTAGAAGCACGTTTTTGACAACAATCACCGCGATTATAATACACAAATTGATACATAGGGTATTCTTTATCAAAATCCAATCTCCAATAATTTTTATCGCTTGCATTAGATGAATGATATCCCTTAGGGTGTCTTTGTGGTATCATATCACCATCAATCGGATTATCTTTCATGTTCTTATTTGACCAGGTGTTGAGAACTGAAGTAGTACCATAATTCGCAATATTTTGTCCTTTCCCATTATAATACGCATAAACGGCAACTTGTCCTATTTGTATATAGTTTGATGGATTTCTAAATTTAATACTTTTTATCATTAATGGAGGTTTTGATACATTTGTACAATTTACACCATAATCAGCAGTTATACTACTTGGTTCAACCGATCCACCTGTAAATAAATTACATTTTTCATAACCATCAGGAGGTTTATTCGTATTTGTCACTGATTCAGAGTTAATTTTTGTGGTTTGATCTTGATAATAAATACCGAGTTGTCCATTTTTAAATAATCCACCAAACATTCCATTATCAGATTCAGCTAAAGTAGACGCCACTTTAGTTACGGTATAAAGTCCGCCATTTTTCGCAGAATTCACATCACTCCCAGTAAAACATTGATATTCGTCATTATCATCTTTACTAACTGCATATACTGATTTTCCTGAATCAATCGCCCATTGTTTACATGCAACATTTATCTCATCTTCCCCTAATTCCAAACTGGCAGGATATGCTTGTTTGAAATCACTATCCGCTGGTCCTAAATTATTATTTTTAATATAACAGCCTTCGTAAGTGTCTTTTAATTCACTTGAATTTGGGTTTTGATTTGAAAAAATATTATAATTACGTTTTTTAGACACTTGTTCATGTTTTAAATAATCGCGTGTTTTTTCTTCTAATGATTTATAAGTATTTGCATATTCTGATGTTTTTCGATCGAGTTCAATATGATTATCTTCATATTCTTTTTTTTCTTCTATATTTTTATCATCTATTTCAGTGCTACCAATGATTCCTGAAAATCCTTCGATACTATATTTATTATTATTATTATTAATCGTATTTGATTTATATTTATCTATACCAATCGTTTCATTGATCTTATTTAAATCTAAATTTTCTATTTTTTGTGATTGATTCTTTTTATAGTTTATTCCTTGTATTTTTATTTGATTATTGATATAATTTTGACTTGTCATTAAATAATATATATATTTAAATATTATTTAAATTATAAAATTATATTTTTATAACATTTTACGAATGTAATCATAAATATAATACACAAAAAGAATTCCCCCTAATCCCAATATAAAAATATCTAATTTCCATCCACTTCCACGACTACGACCACGACTACGACCACGGCCACGACCACCACTACTTTCATTCGCAGGTTCATTCGCGGATTCATTCGCGGGTTCATTCGCAGGTTCATTCGCGGGTTCATTCGCAGGTTCATTGTCGGTTTCATTGCCTTCACCTTTATTACCTTTGAAAAATATAACAATAAAAGATGCTACAGTAAGTACCGCAAAAAACAAATATAAAAAGTAATGATAAAATTTCGATTTATAAGTAATTTTAGAGTTAGCATATTCTCCTTCTAATTTTATTGGTTCTTTTAGTTTTTGTTTCAATATCTTATGCTGTTTTTGCATTTTTTTTATTTTTTTTTTTAGTAAAGGACTTGTTAATTCAATCGCTTCCCTATTTGCGGTTCCTTTTGGTTCTAGATTTATGTTTTTTCGAGAAATATCATTCATTAATGTTATAATCGAACTATGAATTGTATCTAATTCTGATAATAATGTATTATCTCCTCCACCATTACCACTCATCGGAACAAAAGATTCGGTTGATTGTGAAGTTATATCAGATAACATTTTTTGAAAATCACCGCCCATCATAGATGACCCAATACTAGTTAATGTATTCTTTGTATTATCGTCCATGTTATTAATTGTATCAATAACACTAGAAGTATCTATATTACCTAATGATTCAGTTATTGATTTCATATCAGTAGAATTATTATCAATATCGCTTATTGCTGCCGTCTCGGTTGGCGCTGCCGTCTCGGTTGGTGCTGCCGTCTCGGTTGGTGCTGGTGTCGTTCCTACAGTCGATGTCATATCATTTAAATTTGATTTTGATGCAGGTGTTATATTTTCAGAACCATAAGTAAATAATGTATTTGATTGTCGCCCCCCACCTATTGACTCTACATATTCGTCATGTTTCGATTTATACTGGTTCAATTTTAATTCTAATTCTCTTGATTTTGCTTCCAAATTAACAATTGACGGTTCATGATTATTTTTATTAAAATCAATAAACATAATTATATATATTAATACAATAAATATTATATACGGTAAATATTATATACGGTAAATATTATATACGGTAAATATTATATACGATAATATGCAATACGATAATATGCAATACGATAATATGCAATACGATAATATGCAAATTAATTATTCATATAATTTGCTACAATATAAACAAGTGCTAATGCTCCAATAACAATTACAGCATTTATTGTATTAGCTTCCGGGTTAAATATCACGTTCATTGTTAAACCAATAACTGTTATAGCAACGATTACCCATACTATATAAAAATAATACCTTGAAGTATAAACAAGGCTAGTATTCTCAACAACACCATTTAATGTATCTATATTTTGTATATGTGTTTTTTTTAATTTTTGTTTTTCTATTTTTAATTTAACCATATATTCGTGTAATTTTTTTTGTTCTAAATGAATTTGTTTATTAATTTTCTGATCTTGGTTTGAAATAAAATCCATATTATCGATAATTTCTTGTGCTAATCGAATTAACTCTTCATTTAAGTTATCTAATTTAATTTGATTTAAATGATGTTCTTCTAAATCGAGAGGGGATAATTTTTCTTGATTCATTAATGATTCATTAAATAATTTATACAAACTTGAATACTCTGTTAAGAGTTTTTTAAATTGTATTTCTTTTTCTGAAATATTATTTACGCTATATTCATTATGCGAATGGATTGAATTAGCCTCATTTATCGAATCAATAAATGACTTTATATTTAAAGAAAATGTATCTAATAATACATTATGTATTTTACTCATATTTGTAATTGACTTATTGGTATCATCTACAAAAAGAGCGCCTTGATGCATATGCGAATCATTTGGCAAACTATAATTATTATTATTTAAATCATTGGTATCATATATACCTAAATTATTACGATCCATATATAAATAACATCATAAAAAATTTTTGTTATGTATAATAACTCTTTTTCATGAATTAGAATACTATGCACTAGCTGAAGACATTTTTTTATAATATAAATATCCACCTCCTGACATAACTATAAATAAAAAAATATTCCCAAAAAAAAGCTGGTTTCTTGTTAATTGTGTGTCATTTAATAATCCTTCAGCAGAGTAACCAGATGCTTTTAATGATTTTATCTTGGTTGTCAAAATATTTATTTTTTTATTTAAAACAGTGATCTTCTCATCAACATCTCTCCCAGACACAGAAAGACGTTCACTTTCACGCGTGACATTATTATAATATAAAAAATATTCAGTTTGTAATTGTTTCATTTTATTCATAGATATATTAAATGCATTAAAATTTGTAATCTCTTCAGAAGACATTTTCGACCTATTTTTCCATAACCCATCTGGTTTTATTTTATAGTTTGGGTATTTAGCTACGACATCATTTAATATTAAATAAAATTTATCATTTAATTCTTTTGCCCTATCGGTAAAAAAAACTGGACCAACGTAATCATCCATTCTATTTCAGTATATATTTAATATATATAATATGTTAATTATACAACATATCATAATTATTTTAGATTAAAATCATATCTGCTAATTATTTAAACATACTCGATAAAATTCACTTTTAATTGCAGTTTTACTTTGCCTATAAATACGACATAAATCTCCTGGACGAATACCGATTATTTGCGAAACAGGACTAAACCTGGAAATATCTGGAATCTGTTTATCGTCAATAATATTATACTTACGTTTAACTTCATCTCCTTCTTCTTTACTTAAAACTATGTGTGGTGGAACTAATATATGATCAAGAATATTATACTGTAATCGTCTGATATTAATCACATTTACAAAAACTCCATCTTGTTCATACAAATTAATTAAAGTATTTCGAATTGTATCATTCGGTTCATCTTTAATGATAACAATTAAATCATCATTCTTTGTCAAAATCTCTTCTAATGCATGCAAATCATCAACATAATCATAAATATTAACAGGCCTTAGACTTTTTGCTAAGTGATATTTTACATATGTTTTTTTTCCTCCATTTCCTTTTGTTAACAGCATATCCATTTGTTTTGTTTGAAACAATGTATTCACATCAATTATACTAAAATCATTGTACTGAGATACATCGTATCCCTGTCTTTCTAGTAAATTAATGAGATGCTTTCGTGAATGATAAAATTCGATAATTTGGCTACTTTGTTGCGTATTTGCTTTTTGTGCTGCTGTAGTTGCCATTTTACTCTTGATATATTATAAAAGAATTATTTAATTATATTTTCGATTTTATAATATATAAAATTTTATTATTTGAAATAACTATATATTGGATATTTACAAATCTATATTAACAACTTTTTTAACACTATTATTGTTGCTTTCATTATCGTTTTCATCATTCTCACTATTTTCATCATTCTCATCATTATTATCACCTGAATCTTCATTTATAAATTTATTACTTTTCTTCTTTTTATTTTCATCCGGGATTAATATTGATTGCTCTTGCTCTTGCTCTTGCTCTTGTTCTGGCTCTGTTTCTGGTTCTTCATTATTGTCTAAACTAATATATTCTACGCCTAAATCATCCTCACCAATAATATCGGTGTTTAAAGGTATATTATCGTTTAAGTGACTAGTTATATTAACCGTATGATTTAAATTTTGTGATGTTTCAATGACCATTAAAGGGTTTTCCTCTAACCAAGTCAGTTGTGTATCTTTTGTTATTTTATTAACTACTTGTCTAATATCATTATAATTTCCAACAAATTTACGATAAGCTTCAGAAATTTCATTCAAAAATGCGACTTGTTGTTCACCATATAATTCTTGTGCAATTCCTAGTAATTCTCCATCAATTTTTGCTAATATTACTGGATTAATTAATGACCCCCATGTAGTAGGATTTTTATCAGTCGATTTATATAATTCACTACGATCTAATAATGCTTTTGATAATTCTGGACTGATCCCTTTAAAACCTTTTGCTACTACATATATTTCAGAATTAGCAGGACGACTTGTTTTTGGTTTTGTTATATACGTGTCTTCAAATAAACTTGATATAATTGCAATCAATGAACGAGTAAATGGAGTAAAAAATGTAAATTGTTTAGTTATTAATGTTCCTCCTTTGGCCAAAGATAATAACCCTGTCAAAACTTGACCATAATTTACCGAAGATGTTAATTCTTCTTGTTTATTTAAATCTTCTTGAGAGATTTCAATTCCTACATCACTCGTATATATAGTGGCACCATCATTTGTCGCAAAACGATTATGCACCGCATTACCTAATGAATTTACAACAGAGGGATCAGAAATATCACCTGTTAATGCAGACTCTCCGTCTGGCAGACCATTCGGCGGCGGTCCCATTAGCCAATTTTGTCGATTCTTCTCATATATTTTAAATTTATCTTCTAATATAGTTTGATTTCCTGCCATCATTGCTGCATCGGGTAAATATGAACTAGCCAACCAGTCAAATATACTATCTACACATTTCGTTTTCATATAATGATTAATTGCAATAATAAATGCACCTGGTAATTCTGCATTACAAAAAGCATTGACATTATTTAAACATTCAGTGTTTTCTTTATTTGTAAATAAACTCATTTGGTTTATTAATTCATACATTTTTAATGCTGCATTCGTCACATTTTCCATATTGTATGTTTTTTTAACAATATTTCGAAGAGTGGCATACATATCCAATTTACTATTTATATCATAAAACGTATGTTCAGGTATATCATCTAAATTAGTTTTTGCTTTGTTTAATGCATTCTTTAATGCAAACCAGTTATTCTCTTGAGCAGTTTCCATAATAATAAATTGTTCGCTCCCGTCACTTGGCAATGGCGATAAATCTTCAAGTAAAACTGTATTAACTACAGGCAAACGCCATTTTTTAAATAACGGAGGTGTTAATTTCGTAAAACCAAGCGCGGCCAGATTTTTTCGTTCTGGTTTTCCAATAACGTTCGCCATTGATTTCGGTAATTGCATGTTTAGTTCTTTAATGCTGATTGAATTTCCAGTTAATTTTTGAATATTATCTGAGAATGACATATTTGTCATTTGGTCGATATTATCTTCTGTTATAATACGTAACTGCACATTCATTGTTACTAATTCTTGCATTAACAATTTAAATGCGTAAGGAACTCTAACAATACTAAATGAACGTCCATATTTACTGATTGACTGAATTGTTAAATTTTCACTCATAGTTCCGTTGAATTTAATTGGACCATCCGCATAAGGACTTAAAAATAAGTTTCGGTCATCGTTATAAATAGCGACTGTTCCTGTTTTATTACATATCGCCATATAATATTCATCGCCTCTAACTAACATAGACTCTTGTAAAAAATAACTAATTCCATGTGATATCAACCCATCCCTTTCCATTTCACCTATACGGAGCCCTCCATCATTTGCGCGTCCTTGAACGGTCTGTCTAGTTAATGCAGTTCGAGGACCTAATGCTCTATAGTTCATTTTATCTTTAACCATGTGTTTCAATCGCATATAATAGGTCGGTCCCATATAAATTTCACTTTGGATCTGTTCACCAGTTTGTCCATTGTATAATATGTCAGTTCCGCTTGAATGAAATCCATTTGACGTAAGTAATTTACCGAATGATTGTGCCATGTTCCCTTGATTCACAAATGCAGTGCAATCACCAAAGGCTCCTTGGAATAAACAAGCTTTACCCATTAATGATTCGACCAATTGACCGATAGTCATTCGCGATGGTATTGCATGAGGATTAATTATTATGTCGGGTCTTATTCCTTCTGATGTAAAAGGCATATCTTCTTCGGGAATAACTAATCCGACCGTTCCCTTTTGGCCACACCGACTACCAAATTTATCACCAATCGATGGAATACGTTCATTGCGTATTTTTACCTTGGCTGTTCGATACCCTTCTTCGCCTTCTGTCATAAAAGATTTATCGATATACCCGACTTGTCCTTTCTTGGGTAAAGAAGATGCATCCAAAAACGTATCTGGATTATCCATATTTGGTGTTACTTTTCCAATTAAAACTGTTTTTTCATTTATGTAGGTATTTTCTTTAACAAGACCATACTCATCTAACAATGAGTAGTCACAGCCTTCTTTTAAACCAACTACATTCTTATTTTCAATATTGGTAAAATGATAATCTACTTTATTTTTACCAGTAGTTGAATTTTCTTCATGGCTTTCATACACACTATAATAAGTAGTCCTGAATAACCCTCTTTTTACAGATCCTTCATTAAAAAGAATAGAATCTTCTACATTATATCCATTCAAACTCATAATTGCTACAATCGTATTTTCACCACAAGGATGTTCCTCATTATTTATATATTTCAAGTAGCGGCTTTTCACCAAAGGAACTTGCCCGTTATTTAATATTAAACCAGTTTTATCTACGCGCACTTGAAAATTAGAATGATATAAAGATACAGCTTGCTTGGCTTGACCACATGCAAACAAATCACGCGGTAATTGATTATTTTCTGGGAAAATAACTTGATTCCCCATAACACCAAACATAATTGACGGATGAATTTCTATATGTGTAAATGGTTTAAGTCGGTTATGAGCGGTTTCATAATCCATTGCAATAAGCGATCCTTCGGTTTCAGATGTATCAATATAGTCCAAAACCGCTTGTGAGGCACGCAATGATTTCACATCAGTTACACTATACAATTCACTTACATTGTCGTATATATGACATGCGTCAATATTGAAATTTTCATCTTTTTTGTGAGCAAACCCAGTAACAAGCTGTTCCCATGTAAATTTATTTTGATATATTTTTTCTAATATAGCTTCATTCGCATAGCTTGGTGTTTGAACGTCATTATCATTATGCGAATAAAAAATGGGACGACAAATACGACCAGCGTCGGTATAAATATATAAAATATTATCTTGAATGTTCCAATAAATACTTGTAAATGTTGGTATCACTGAAACACGGCGCAATGTTTTTAACTGTATCTCCGTTTCGCGTGGTTCATCAATACAACCAATCCATTTCCCATTTACAATAACTTTACACATATGCGAAAGAATAAGAGGAGTGCATTCATTTAGCAATCTTAATTCTGTATGTTTTCGTAACCATTTCATCAATGGATAGGAAGAATAACCACGTGTTACTGTTGCCAACATTGTTAAATGCTTATGTAATCCAACATTACCTCCGTCTGGCGTATCTACGGTATCAATTAGCCCCCATTGGGTCGCATGCGATAATCGAGGACCAACCACTTTTGCGCTTGCATCTAAAGGCAAATTAAATTTACGTAACTGCGATAGTGCTGAATTATAACTCAATCGATTCAAATCTTGCACTACACCAACACGTTTAGTATGTGATACAGAACCCCAATTCCCCTTGAATGCCTTACGAAATCCATCGGCTACAATACGATCGCCAAAAAACTCCTTGTAATTTAATTCAATGAGAGATGGAAAATTTTTAGAATAAATTGCCTTTTTATAATAGTATTCTTTATCGAACCTTTGAAATATATTTCGTTGTTGCAATGAGTAATATTCTTTGAATAAATCATATAAGAGAGAACCTGTTAATTCTATTCGTTTAAATCGAAAGTTATCACGATCCGTCGCTTTCTCTTCCTTTGTAAATACCTTTAATAATTTGCTTACCATATATCCAATAAAATATGCCTTTTCTTGAAAATTCATTTCACCAATATGCGGCAATAGATAATTCGTTAAAATTTCTAAAGCATGTGCTACAGTTTTACCCTTGGTAAGTGTAGCTATATATTTTAAGGCGACATGCTGATTAAATATTCTGCCTGCATCATGAATCGATGGAATAAATAAATCAACATAAGATGAATATTTTTCTCGGTCCAATAAACAGTAATCTATAATGTCTCGGTCAGATTCTACCCCTAATGCTCTCATTAATATAAATAAAGGAACAGGCTTACGCACGTTTGGCACTATGACAACAATATTATTATTTGTTAATGTTGTGGTAGGCGTAACAATTTTAATTGAAAATGTACGAACTGGTTTGGAAGCATCTTCTGATACGGAACGAATCTCGGCCGAATGACTATATAATTCATTACCTTTATCGCGCAAATATAACATATTATCGGCAAACTTTTCTTGCCCAAGAATACATTTTTCTTTTCCATCTATAATAAAATACCCTCCTTTGTCGTTTTTACATTCACCCATATAAAATCGCACATTTCGATCCAATCCATTTAAAATACATAAATCCGATTGTATCATGATCGGAAATCTTCCTAAAAATATTTTCTCAAGAACGGTTGAATGGAATTCTGTTTCTTGAGTTTCTTCATTTTTTATAGAAAATTCAACTTCAACATCATAATGAATCGCAATTCCATACGTCATATTTCTTAATCTAGCTTCATTGGGATACATAAAATGTTCTCTGTCTTCATCATATATAATTGGTTTCCCATAATATATTTTATCTCCATCTTTCCCACCCATATACATATCACAAATAAGACCAAACTCATTTGTAGTTGTATTTTGTTCTTTCATGATACGAATTGGATTTTTTTCTTTTAATATACGTTTTAATCCATCTTTAAAAAAAGAATTATAAGAATCTAAATGATGTGCTACCAGAGCTTTTGGATTATCATTAAAATATTTATCTATAATTAACCAAGGAAATCGCTCTTCCATTTATATTATATCATTAGTATATTTTTTTAAGACTATATTTTCGCTATTATATAATGACT
>Ga0307488_10005408_pt1 | contig 10546 bp, 9 predicted proteins | sample SB02metaG_FD_202248 | JGI IMG/M metagenome (GOLD analysis project Ga0307488, IMG submission 202248) | Sea-ice brine microbial communities from Beaufort Sea near Barrow, Alaska, United States - SB 0.2 | ecosystem: Environmental > Aquatic > Marine > Coastal | place: USA: Alaska | collected 2017-05-06
GAAAGAAAAGTACAGCCACATAATTGAGAACCCTTAGGGGAGACCTAATCATCCTACTAACCTAATGGGATGCCCCGACATGAAACTGCAATGATTCATCATACAGTTTCACAACGTTGTCTGCCTCGTCGCAATTGCATTGCATAGAGGGTGGCTTAGACCACATGGGTAGAATTTTCTAAAATCCCGACATTTGCCGAATCCTATTTTTATAAATTATATATTTAATCATGATAGGATCTGTTAACCTAACACAGGCTACTCACGCCTTTACCAATCTTAAGAGACGTATTAGCAATAATGCAGAGCAATTGAATGGTTTGAATGATACCTTCAAACATATGAGAAATTCATTTGAACAAGATCCTTTTCGATTGCCGCTTTCATCATCTTTGAAACGAGATTTAGGGTTTGGTAGCATTGAATCAGTTCCTACTACACATCTTATCAGGAATATGTTCCCTAAGGAAGGTATATATAATTCTATTGAACCTACTACACAAGTTATCAGGAATCTTTTTCCAATGGAAGGGGTATATCAATCAATTGTATCTCCTGATAAATTAGAGATTTTGACTCATAAATCGTATTTTTACAATCCCCGAACAGGTACTTTGGATGGGGGTATTCCAATGGATGAAGTCAACCCAGCAATTAAGGAAAATTATTCCATAATGATGGAATTTATAAATAGTGAATTGGGGGTTACACCAATAAGTAATGAGCAAATCAGTTTGAAAGGAACTATGTGGAGAGCCCTAAACAATGCGGCTGAATCATTAATTAATGGCTTAACGAGAGAATTAGGAGGAGTCGAGACCGAGTTAGCTGGAATCATTGGATATGATTGCTCTGATTGTGTGTTACACATAATCATGTCCCAAACCCCAGACAGCATAAGCTTCGTTTATGGTAATATATTTTCTATTGTGAAATTAGGTAATTCGTTTAGAAAGCTATGGCTTAATTACCATAGTTGGGATAGTTTGTGCGTGTTTACTGATACTAATATGCTACCAGACACGATAGAGGATTTTTTATTGGTACTTTCTCAAAAGTATAAAATAGAAGGTTATCAAATACTTAGGTACCGTAAGGCTGTCAGGTATGGGTTTGAATCCTCTAGCATCTTTCTGTCGTCTGACATCCTTGAACGGGTGGGCGCGTGCGCCCTAGGGCTAAAGGGAATTGTACATAGTACCCTAGGACTGCCATTATGATGTATAATCTTAGAATGATGTCCTTTCTTATTAGAACAATATCGAAATATAGGAATTATGCAACTGGTAATAAACCACCGAAAACGAGCTTGTGTAATAATGGAAATAAGGTGATGCTTTTATCTGCAATAGAGTCTATCTATAACAATGAATGGAGGGAAAGAGGGGTGCTCCCTTTCAGGATGGAGCGTTTGCAAACGGAATTGCTTGTAAAAGACAACTTCCAATTTGGACCGATTGATTATTATCAATATAGGAAATCGGAAATTCCATCTTTCCTCTATAGTATGCTTATCACGCAAGCATCACTGGGGTATTTATGGTTGAATGAATGGGTTCATGATGGAGATGAAATGATCGGGGTCTATCAGTGTAGAGAACCTACGGATTTATTCCTAATGACGGCCTTATCAAAGGTATTGATAAGTAGAATTGGGTCTACAAACCTAGCACCTATTACCACCAACGTTCAATCATTGAATGATGTCAAGTGCATGCACTACGCTTTCTTGAATAGACAGCTCAATGTCAAGAAACTAGTCTTGATAGACTTGTCCCCTTGTATGAATCAAGCATTGAACTCACGTATCTTGCGAAGTTTTGACACTGTCACGTGCAAAGGGGTCGTTTTTCATTTACTTAAACAGATTCTCTTTCTATCAATCTATGATGCTATTACAAAGAAGATTATTCCCTTAAATAAAATCCCTCCAATAGGAGAAATCACCAATGTGATTTTTCATCTATTCTATCAATGTAATTTCGATACAGTGATTGAGAAGAAGTATCCAGGAATAACATATTCGCGATGGGGTCATGAAGTGATTATTGCACTCAAGAAGAATGATTCATTTTCAATCGAAGATGAGACAGTAATTTCTCTATTAGATGAGATCGATCTTGATGGAGAATTTGAGTTCTTATCTTATGATGACTTTGGCTGCTTGCCTGTGTGTAACGGAGAAAAAGCGATATTACTACACGAGGATGGAAAAGTCTCGGTATGGAGATACGAGGATTTGTAATCCAATTTGACAACTCAACGGTTGGTCCTCGTTGTGCCCGCCCCCCTTTTTTTCCGGTGAGCTCCCCCATTGATAAGGGCACATAAGTTTAGTTTATTACTGGTTTTGTACTTATGAAGGTTAAAGTATGGAGGGGCGCCTCGAGCTGCTTTCGAGCTACTTATATTGTCAATTTTATTAGGAGTATCGTATCGGTTGTGTTCATTGGTATTGGATGTATCGTTAGGTTGTGCCGAGTCAAATCAGCGGATCAGATTGATTTACCGTTGCTGAAACGAGATCCCTTACCCTGCGATTGGATGCCCGTTAGCCCAGCTGCATTCGAGCAAAAGCTTCGTCAGCCAGCCCACAAGCGGATTTGAATCAAAAGACTATCGATAGGGTTATTGAACATAACTGCTTGTAAATTCAATGTGTTAAATACCATGTAAATTCCATGTGTTAAATACCTACTACATTCATTGTCCAAGAAATTGCGATGGTTACCTTCGGCCTCAACTGATCGCAGGGATTGCGCCCCCACGATTTATCCCTGAACACCACACAGTTGTTCTGGACTTTCAAATGTCCACACTTATAGGTGTGTAGTTTACTCTGGTTTATTCTCTCCTGAGTGATTATCGGTATCCGACGATCTCTCATCATCTTTATTGGTTGAGTTAGCACCAATGGTCGATTCAATTTTTAGTAGTTGACTCTTGAGAGTATCCCTCTCAGCCAATAGAGCAGTTATTGCCCGATGGCTGGTAGGGCCTAACTGTTTTAATGCTTCTGTACCAATATGTATGGGTTTAGTTCCCACCAACCTTCCCTTCTCGTCAGGGACATATTCCCTCTTACCACTGTTGAGTCCCATTGTGAGATGGAACGTCCTAACTTGAACTAATAGTTCCCTCATATTTCGATGGAATTTCTTTTCATATTCTTCCATCATTTTCTTATCTGGGTTCTCCAGCATGGATTCGTACCATTCCTGATTTGCCAACGCTTTACCCGATCCCTTATGCTTGATAATTGCTGCTTCAGTTGCACTAGGATATATATAATAAGTTTTAGGAGCCAAAAAGATACCTCTCGGAATCTTCTTTTCCAGTTTGAACTTTCCTAGTTCCGTCTCTGAGACATATTTATCAGGAAGAGGGGATTTTATGATTATGCTATCAGTATCCGTGTAGTAGCAATCATCTCTGGAAATGAATTCATACATCTTTATGCGTGCGTAGGCCGTTATAGCTGCCGATATCTGAACCGCAGAATTGGCTGGTGGTTTCCATTCACAATCCTGTGATGGTTTTGACAGATATGTCACTGTATATTTATCCTCCCCGAGGGGTTCTGAGTTTATGAAACCAGGCATCTTCACTGCCTTGAAGGCTTCATCCTCTGAAACAATTTTAGTTATTGTGCTTTCAGGAGAAATCCCGAAACGCCCATATAGACTATTCATTGTTGTTTTGAGAATGAAAGCTTTAGCTTTCTCCCCCCTTTTCTTGGCTACCAACCTTTTCTGGTATAAGTGATTCACAAATCCCTTGAAGGGGGATGCCATTCTTGTAAAGAGAAACCCAGATAGGGTGTAGACCCTGTAACCTAAGGTAACAGCATACTTCAGCTCCTCGCTAAAGTATACCCCCTCAAACGTTCCAATAGGGAATAATAGTATTTTATCATCTCTTCTAAATGGAAGAAAAGGCCTTTCCATGTCCTCGGGACATACAACCAAGGGGGTGGGTCCTTCTCTTCCTTGAAGTTTAAGGGTCCAAAGATACTTTTAAGGCCGACCACTACATAGGAGCGATAGGAAGCCAAGCCGTCAAAAGGAAAGGCGAGAAGCCCTAGCTTTGATGACATCCCGACCTGTAGAAAAAGGATCAAGCAGAAGGAAGATCTGCTAAAGATTTTGATGCCTCAGTCCTTGCAAAACAGAGTCCTAAAAAGGGAAGTGGGTTGGGCTCTTATCTTAAGTGGGATGTTCGGCCATTGGTTTCAGCACTGACCGTAAGTCAGAATCTGATGAAACTTAAGTGCCTTTTACTTTGGTTCGAAAGATGACCGTCCCATTAGCCAGCCTCATCCACAGCTTCGCTAGATTTCTTTGATCTCGTGCATTTGCAACGCGGTGCTCGTAATTTCCCCAAGAGGTTGCTATGGCTTGGAGGCTCATCAGGTCTAACGGACTTTCGTCCTTCGACTCCTATAGGCGGCTTCGCTATCGCTCCTGACTTAGTATAGAAACCGGTATAAAAGACAAGTGCTCACCCTCAACTCCAAGGAATGGGAGTGAAATTCATTCCATTCCGTATAAGTAAGTTGATATGATAGGCTTTTCGGCACATCCTATGAAAGGCTCTCACCTAGCAGGCCTCTTTGACCCAGTGCTGGTACATTCTACAGTGGGAACCACCAGCCCCAATTGCTTATCCATTCAGTATTGGGTGCCATACTAGGAGTTATTATCATATAGTGAAGCGAGAAAACGACATATGCGACCGGTTTTGCTTTTAAGAAGAGTGCCAGTGTTGAAGTAAACCACGAATCAAAGCCTAGGCTAGCCTATCAGTAAAGAGCTTCCTTCTAGGAAAGGTTTCATGAGATGTTGATGTGCTACCTTCTAGCCTACACCAATGTCTTAAGTTTCCTCATAATAATGACATCGTTGTTGTTTTGGCCGAACCGGAAACGGTGGTACCACCATAAGTAGGTTCTTTCGGTATTGACCAACAAGTCCCTCTCATTGAGATTAATACCAGTTTGGTGAAACCGGAATTTCCTAATCAATCAAATCTGCTTGAAAATTTGCACAAGGAACAAGGTTTAGGAAAAACAAACCAAGGCCGGTTAGAGCTAGTGGTCTTAACCAAAAACACAGGGACTGGGTTATGAATCTTCCAAAATAAATACTAGCTAGGGTTTCCAATTTTGCTCCCAATGTATCCATAAATGAGACATTTGTTCAAGGAGGAACCCTTCCGGGAATGTAATTACGAATAAATGGTCTATTTCCAAATTCAATTCTATTGAGGGGATAAATGTGATAGATAGGGTACTCGCAAACACTCCACCTAGCCAAAGTAATGCCTCGTCTACCTCTAGAACAAACCTACCATCAACAGGCGACAATCCGATAGGCAACAGAGAGAAAGTGGATCTCATAGCCTCTGACAATTCGAAAAAGGTAGGTCTCAGTCTCATTTTGAAGATTACATTTTCCACCGGATAGAGAATCCCATATTCTTTAAGCCAAGCTGCCACCCAAAGCCAATACTAGGGTCAATGCGGAACTGGAAACCATTGCTATTTGAGCCGTTATAGAATCTAAATTCCACTCATTTAGAAATCGATCAGCAAATGCCAGAATAAGGATAAGGGGAGCCCACACCAACGTAGTCTTAGCCCTAGAACACATGGGGCTTGGAGCACTGATAATAAGTCTGTATGATTTGAATGGAGGAACAATCACCACATCCATATTGAGGAGAAAGCTCACTCTGGCTACTGAACTTGTAAATACAGTTGCGCTCATGATAGGGAATTCCATTTATGGCGTGAGGTTAAGTTAGTAAAGATCTTAAGTTCTGGTAAATAATAGGCAGGAACTGAAGAATGAGAAGAATAAAGTACCTCTCTGAATAGCTACTTTTCTTACTTATGTTTCTGATCAATAGAAAAGAGTTGCTGTCCTCAAGTTCAAGGCCTTAGAGTTATAACGGAATTACAAAGAAGTTTATTCCCTCGCTAGCAAGCTTCTTCTACTACCTGATGAAAGGGGAGATTTCCCACTAGCCTTCACAGGAGCAGCACAATCATGGCCAAAAACAAAACAAAAAAGATCGTATAGTACGAGAAAACCAATGGCATTTATCTATTCTAAGTAGTTTCTTCTTTTCTTTTTAGAGGACCTGACCTGGCCAACTAAAATTCCAATGCTGCAAAACTATTGGTTTACTGAATGAGGGTGGGTAGACCTAAACGCTGAAGTGTTGTTATTTACTTCCTTCGATAACATAGATTGTCCACTCTTATGCCCCATGCATAAAAATGGCTTGTGCTTTAGCACGTTTCGAATAAAAGAATAGAAAAAAGTAGGTGGATCGGGATCGCTATTACGAGTATTCGAGTTCTTGTTTTCCTTTCCTTGGAAAGGGAATTATTTCATGAGAAGTGCACCGGTAGAAATGTGACTAAATATGATCTTGATCTATAGCTCGGACACCTGGGACCATACTATTACGATGATGATGGAACGTATGCGATGGGACCTAGAGATCAGCATAATGGAAGAAGTTACTCCTGAGATGAGAGTATCATATCGATCTAGTATCTACTTTTTCACGGGGACCTTGATCTTTCCATCGATCCTTAGGCGAATTCATTTACTTGAGTACTGTACTATCTTTCTTTATACTACTATTCTTTTCTTGATACCGCTTTTCCTTTGCATCTGGGATCCGCTTGACCACCTTCTATACGCCTTGTTCTTGGAAAGGCAAAACCATCAAAGCGTTGATTAAAGAAAAGTAACTCCCATCCTATAAGACCTCGGATCTCCCCTTCGTCTGCCAGTGCCTGGTCAATCATGGCAATAGCTAGCTCCTGAATAAGCTACTGAATAACATAACCGACTTCACTGTTGCTATTAAATAGCTCTGCAGCGAAGGTAAACATGAAAAAAACATTAATTAAAAAGAGGAGGCGCTGGTACCGTTACTGCCCCTCAAGGCTCGCCACAACCTACTTAATCAGCATTTGAAGGTGGATTGAGTCCTTTCAGAAGGTCCTACCATTAGCGAGTAGTGAAACTACGAAATTTATAGCGGGATAGGAGTAGGCGAAAGAAGCGTCTCTCTCTTGCCAAAGAATTCCCTGCCTCATCTGGGTCTTGATTGGAATCTGTTGTCATAGGAGCAAAAGGTCGGCATCCTTCCTTATTAATTGCTAAAGGTGGAGGTGGAGACGAAGTCTACCTCGCTTTCCTCTACTTTCAGTGAGAAATCCTGTGATAAGTTTTAAGAAGTCGATCGCTCATCGCTTCGGCTCGTCGTGCCGTCTCATCATCTTTGGTTTCTTACTTGTTCCAATAGATATATACCAGAGGCCCGTGGTTGTTGATTCGGATGGGGATAGTTCGTTTTCTCGCTCTTAACTCAAAAACGGCTTGTGCTACGACTTTCGAGTACCGTGCTACGGCTTTCGAGTTTAGGGTAACGAGCAATCTGTTCACCACTTTTGGATGGTCACAATCGAATAAAAAAGTATGCGCTTTCGCCAGAAATCTAAGATTTTGCACCATTATTTAAATTTCCTTTGTTTTAGCCGGAGGAAGTGGTTTGTTTCCACCAGAGTTTCAACTGGCGGTGTCATTAGTGTAGAACAAGAAAGATCTAAAAGGTCACACTTGCACAACATAAGAGTCAGCTCATTAAAAAGGCTACCTTGCTCATCAGGTAGGCAGGCTCATCTGTCCTTTTTGCTACTTTCGAGCTCCCTTCAACTCGACTTGCTTTTCTCCTCTGCTGAATTCTTTAATGCATTCATGTCTAAATGCAAAGGCCCGAGACTCTTCATCCAATAAACCCTAACACAACATCATGGATTCCCAATTTCATAACTCTCATGTCAAATTCACATTGGGGCACTTAGCCTCGCTGTATACCCTCCGCTGTTCAAGATTGTCTTTTTCATGCGGAACCCTCCCCGTATTAGTAAGCGGGCCCACACCTTTGTAACCCAAGGACCGACAAACGGAAATTGTCACTTCACACTGTCCAATACTGGTTTCTGATGGGTCAAGTGCATCGATTTTTAACAATCTTATCCGGGGCTTGACGTTCCGACCTATCAAACTGAAACTCTAGTGAAGGCGGGGCCAAGCAAAAGAGGATTTACAGTCCCCCGCCCGCAGCCTGCCGGAACCATTTTCTTGCTTGATTTTTATACGATTTTTTGAGTGTTGAATTTATTAATAATACGTGAATTCATTATCTTTATTTATAGATTTCATAATAGTTTAGGCTCACTATTTTTAAGGAAAAGACGTGCTTTCCCTTATGCAAACACTACTGACCACTGCTTTTTTTCTCCGATGAGTACAGTTGCATTTTTGTTGAAATAGAAAGAGAATGGATGCCATGAACAAGTGTATCAATTCATGAGTTAAGGAATACTATTGGGAAGATTGGGCATTGGGTTCATCTTGTTATTGACCATCCCTGGCACAACACATATCTTTTACTAGACGTCTTTTTTAGTTGCTTAAAGATTTCAGATATTGCTTTTTCTGCTATAGGAAGAGTGGCGTTCCCGAAGGGCGAGCTCGAAAAAGATAAACAAAACAGATATTTTGAAGGGAAGGATTTTCAATCATTTAGCCGCTCCATAGACTTTTGAGCTTAGTATGGAGTTGCCCGGATTAGATCCTCGTTGGATTGCTTCCTTGAAGAAGAAGATGCACAAAGACTCCCATGTCTTTCTTTTGGCTGGAAAACCCAACCTGCGATTTCAGATAAGTCTTTCTGCTTAGAGCAAGAAGCGGAGCTACAATCATGCTTTCTTAAGTATGGAGAACAATATTTTACTTAGTTCATTTGAAACGTCAGTACTACTCTGTGCTATTTTTACTATTATTTTCGTAGGCACGGCCACTCTAATTCCATCCAATGTATACCACACTTTGGTAGAAGTTAAGCGCTTAAGCAGCTCCAGAAGCAGCAGAGAGGTGAAAGCTGGAAAGCCAATAGCCATAAGAATTACTACTTATTACTCAGTTTCATAAGCTGAAGTCGAAGCATTAGCGTACCCAACGTACAAGACGGATGCCGAGGCAAGAAGCCCCCTTTAATACCACATCAAGGTGACAGGATTCGAACCTATGGCCCTCTGTACCCAAAACAGATGCGCTGTCACTTTTCAGTATTATATATTATTTAGCTGCCCGGTGTAGTTTGACGCTGTAGATGTTCGCTGCCCCGTGCGCTTAAGGTCACCCGCTCCGCTGTCAGTGGATTTTTAGCTGGAGAGTTTATGTGTTGACTTGTGTGGTGGGCGGGATGAGATGTGAATGCTTGAAGGTGTTATACAGCACGCTCCTTGGTACGGATTGCGAGATCTAAGATCAGCACATACTTCAACTAAACTGAACACCCGGTCGTAGAGAGCTCTCCAGTGTCAATATTGGGCCCAATTTGCGTTGTGTAATGAACGAGGGCGCAGTTCACTCTTTATATTGGAAGAATACCCGCTGTAAATACTGATACTGATCTCTTCCAATCGATGTTTGTGAGAAAGCGATGATCGGAGTTCATTTCATGGTAGGTTGGTGGATAAAGCTTGTGTTTTCACCCCTAGAGCTTTGCTCATGAATGCTATGGCTCTTTCCCCTTTGCTTGCCCTCGTTCTAGCTAGCCCCAAAAAAGGACAGGACCCACAGGGCAATAAAATAAATAGTAGATCATGTCCTAACCAACCAACATAACATAAAGAAAGAAGAAAGCGGTCGAGAAGTGATCGAAGCATCGGTGAAATGAATCTACCCACTTAACACACGCGATTTAGAGATTGCATCTTTGCCGCTAAAAACTTCCCAATCAAACGCTCCGCGCCTGGCTAGCAATCTCACCGGTGAAGTTAGAGCTCTATAACAAGCGATGAGGTTGCTCGAAACGGATCAAAGGCAGTATTAAACGTTCCCACCTGCAACTACGAAATAGGCTAGATGACCAGAAATTGAAGATGAAATAGCTGGTCCAGCAATTACATTTCAGAGGTCTGGCACCACATTGCTTTAGAGTAAGATAAGGAGCCTGCCTAACGTTCCATAAGAGGAAAGGCATCTAAACAAACAACACATACATAGGATGAAATTCCATAGAGGAAAATCCAATACTTAACTTAACTTAATAAGATAAGTGAAATCGAAAAAGCAAACAGTAAGCGTGAAATCTACAAAGCAAGAAAAGTCAGTCGGTTCACTCTCCTACAGGCTAGGATTTCTACTATTTAATTTAATTTAATTAAGTGAGTTCCGTTTGCGAATTCCGTTTTCTCTTTTAGGCTATGAAGCACTGCTATTTCATCCTTTTTATCAGCTCGAGTAAGCTTTACTTTCTCTTCCCCTTGGTCAAAAAGAAAGACGAGGTATCTATCGCGATCCTTCCCTTTCTTGGTGGAATTGCCAAACCTTTGCCCTTGCCGAAAAAAAGAAGCCAACTCCGATTCAATAATTACCTTTTCTTTTGTCTCTATCTTTGGACTGAATCAGAAGAAAAGCAAGAACATTCTCATTCGCCACCTATTCCTTAATTA
>Ga0307488_10005410_pt1 | contig 10545 bp, 4 predicted proteins | sample SB02metaG_FD_202248 | JGI IMG/M metagenome (GOLD analysis project Ga0307488, IMG submission 202248) | Sea-ice brine microbial communities from Beaufort Sea near Barrow, Alaska, United States - SB 0.2 | ecosystem: Environmental > Aquatic > Marine > Coastal | place: USA: Alaska | collected 2017-05-06
ATACGCTTGTGTATATCCTGAAGGAACACCTAATGCAGCTTGGAAGTTGTCCAAGTCCAATAAAAATGGACTAATTTGTAATCCTTTGGCAGCACTTGCATATGTTTGAGTATTTTTACTGTTTTCATGAGCTGCTAATACTTCCAAACCATGTTTTCCCCAGTTATTATCATATCGAATTAATTGTAATGCGTTTTCAGTTAAGTTCGTGAAATCGTTAATTCGGATGTCTCCACCAGTAGAAGTACCTCCACCATAGAATTTATTGGTATAATCTTTATTCTTTTGCTGTGCATACTGAACACCATAACGCAATGTCGCTTTTAAATGGTCTGTAAATTTAATCTCAGCAGAAAAGTTTCCAGTAAATTCATGACGATCTGTACCGTTAAAGTCGTATTTAGCTGAACCAACCGGGTTTAAACCGTTAGCATTTGGTCTTGGTCTAAAACCAGACAATACACCATAATCATATTGATTCCCACCATAAAACGTATCAGGAACTAATGCTCCCTCATTGTCTCTTAAAAACACAGGAAATATTGGTGCCATTTTATCGGCAAATTCAAATACATTTTCAGCACCCGCAATTTGTCCGTTTTCAAGTTGTTCAGAATAAGTATACCCAATATTTGAGTTTAATTTCAGCCAAGGTTTCACATCCGTGGTCAAGTTCAAACGTGTTGTATATCTCTTATAGCCAGTGTTTAAAGAAAATCCATTATCGTCTAAATATCCAAAAGAGGCGTAGTATCTGGTATTTCCTTCACCACCACTCATTCTAAGATTTGCTTCCGTTCTAATCGCCGGTGCAAAGGTCATATCTGCATATCTTTTAGGTGTATACTTACGTGTAACTCCTGGTCTAACTGTACCGGTTGCTGGGTCTATTAAATCTGAAGCATTATCTACATTCCACATGTTGTATCCTGGAGCCACATAGTTATCAGTAAATAGGTCTGTGTTAGCAACACCAGCAGGATCTCCGCTCCCTTCAAATCTCGCTCTATTGTAAATTCCTTCCCAAGCGTATCCAATGTATTCCTCAGGAGAGGTTACTACATCGTATCTTGGAATTATTTGATCGTTGATACTTGTTTTTACATCAACTTCAATAAAAGATTTTGATGAAGAACCTGTTTTAGTCGTCAATACAATAACTCCATTTGCTCCTCTAGAACCATAAATGGCTGTTGCAGTTGCATCTTTCAATACCGTTGTACTCTTAATATCCGATGGATTGATAGAGTTTAAACTTCCTAGAAAAGGCACTCCATCCACCACATAAAGAGGACTTCTGTTTCCGTTAGCCGATCCATATCCTCTAATTCGTACAGTTGCAACAGAACCAGGTTGTCCTGAACTATTAATAACCGTTACACCCGCTACTTCACCTGCAAGGGCTTGAGTTACGTTTGAATATGATTTTGCTTCTAAGTTTTCTGAAAGTACGGTTGTAGCCGTTCCGACAAAAGCTTTTTTGGTACTTGTTCCATAACCAACAACGATTATTTCATCTAACGTATTATTCTCATCTACTGATAATTTTACGTTAATGATATTTGAAGTACCTACTGTCTTTTCAGTTATGCTATACCCAAGGTATCTAAATACTAAAATGTCACCACTATTTGCTTTGATGGTATATTTACCGCCAAAATCTGTTTCAACCCCTTTTGTTGTTCCTTTAATAACCACACTAACTCCAGGCAATACCCCTAAACTTTCGGATACTGTCCCTGAAATAGTTTTTTCTTGCGCAAAGGTTATTTGCACGACAAACGCCAGTAATAGCGTTACAATCCCTTTAAACTTTGTTTTCATTTTATATTTATTTGAATTAATATGTTGTAAAAATCTTAAATAAATCTTAAATATCCTAGTTTTTAACATTAAATATATAATTTATTTACAAACCAATTGTTTGTGAGGTCTAAGCTATTTTTCTTCAAACAAGGAATTTCCGTAGAAATACGACAAAATACTTGTAGTTATTATTCATATAAAAGAGGATTTATGATCTGTTAACTGATGAAATAATAGTATAATTTGTTAGCGTTTTTGGCAGCTTTTTATGCATTTAAAATGCTTAAAATTTATCATAAAATAAATACGGAAATAAAATTTCATTTTACAATTTTTTATAAATTTATATGCTTTGTTTAGCCCTTTTAGATTTTTAATACGAATCTATTAGATATAACTAAAGGCGGTACAAGTAGTGATATCAATAAATTTCATTTTTCTGATTATAGAAGGATTCATTCTGTTAAAGAAGAATTGTTTGTTGTTATATATAGTATTGCATTTTTAAGAGGATAAATGTACTTCAATAAAGGGATGATATTTTATCATTTAGAGCTGGTAGTTTGTGTAATTATTTTATTTGCATTAATAGTGTTTCTTTTATAAATGAAGTATCTGGGCTAAATTCATGCAAGTATAATTTTGAGGTGCTTCTATGTAGTTTTGAGTTTTTTAATTCTGTACTTCTTCGCCATTATTTATGCGAATTATCGCTAAAAATATTGTGGAGCTTCTTTCCAAATTTTTTCTATAAATTTTGAATATGTTTTATTTCAGGTTGTTTTTACTTAGACGGTTCTTTGTTTTAAAAAAGTTATTTCTAAGGGCTTCATTCACTTAAAGCTACTCAATTTGGAAGCAATATTAAAACGATACTATTTTAGGAAGGCTATGATTCAAATAAATGACATGTTATTAGCTTTAGATTTCATGAGAAATTATAGAGTATAGGGCCAATATATAAGGTTTATTGATGCTTGTTTAGTTGCATTATTGTCACTAATATTGGCGTTTTATACATGTATAAACCCTAAAATTATGACGTGAAAAAGTAGAGGATAACAACCCTTAAGAGGACGGACGACAAGGCGGGTAATGCATTAATAATTCACAAAATTGTAAGGCATATAATACTGTTATTGTTGAAAAATAGGTTAGTAGTAACTAAGTCTCAGGTTAAAAAGCTGCATATCTAAGGTTATTTTGATGCATAAGGTTGCTGGAGTAAGTTATTTTAATCAAAGCAAAGTATTAGCATTAAATAATGGGCAGAGTTGGAATATTTCCCTCGTATAATGCAGGTATATAAATCAGATTTTAACTGCAACAAGTGAAGAAATGATATGAACAATCTGGAGTCAATATCTAAATGAACTTTATGATATATGTAATGCTGTTTTACCTTGATAGAGTAATCCTTTTTAGGTTTTAATTATATGGTAGTTTTAAACAAGTTTTTTGTATTTATTGTTTGGAGTTTATGTGTTTTAGCAGGTTCTTAAGTATGTTTAGAGTAAAATTACGCATTGGATGGTTTCTATGAAATACATATTATTACTATTATTACAGAAATGTTAGAGCGAAACTTATAAAAACATTACTGGGTTTTTTTAGATCTTGCATCGGCTTATTTAGGTAAGTATTTTCTTTATTTTTGCTGACTAGTTTGGCGAAGTTGTCGCAAACTATTCTGAGATATATTTTGCTTGTTTAACATTTTTTTTAACAAAAAAAAAGACTGCCTGAAAAGGCAGTCTTAATATAAATTGATTGGATTGAATACAACTAGTTTTTATCCCACCATACCTTAGTAGTCATGTCTGCGGGTGTCGAAGTAACCAAACCTAGTTCTTTAGAATTTGATTGTGTTTCAGACAACGGATAAGGCATGCGCACTGGAATAGAACTCAGTTGTGCTGCTGCAGGTACGGTTAATAATGGATAGTCTAATCTTCTCCATTCATTCCAGCCTTCAAAACCATTCATATAAAGTGCAATCCATTTCTGGTTCCCTATTGACATTTTCCAGTTTGTAGCATCGTATGAATTCGATGCCACATAAGCATCAATTGCTGTATCATCTAATATTCCCCAGTAATTCATAGAGGCTTTTATAGCAGTTGCATAGGCTGCAGTTGCATCACCGCTTATAATTCCACGCTGGTATGCCTCCGCCAGAAGAAACTGTACTTCGGCAAAAGAAATGATTACATGAGGAGTGGTAGCTGATCTAACATTATCATTTGGTCTAGATGTAACAGGTTTTAAAACAGTTGCGTCGTTATCGGAGATACCGTAAGGCATTCCAACATATTCACCATTGTACGTATTTGCAAATGCACCTAATCTTGGGTCTTCTAGATCGGTTAACGTTGTTACTAAGTATTCAGAAACGGCATAGTCATCTCTATTTCCAGAGAGCGGAGAAACGTTTCTGAACAAAGGGTTTGCTCTTGCCAAACTTTCAGGAAAGGCAAATAATGCATTTTCGCTATTGCTTGAAATTAGATTTGTTACCGCTAAATCAATATATTGTTTTGCAGTTGCAGCATCAGCATCAGCCAATCGCATAGCGTAACGTAACATTAATGAATTTGTAAATTTAATCCAGCTTGAGATATCACCTCCATAAATTATTTCTCCTGAGGTAAATGAGGTTCCTGCAGTATTAAATGAAGCAGATGCATTCTGTAAAGTTTCTAAAATTCCTTTATAAATGACTTCTTGGTCATCATATTTAGGTAGATTAGTTATGCCATCTACAGCTTCAGTATACGGAACGGAACCAAAAGCATCTGTTAAAAAACAGTATGCTTGGGTAGACATTACATCTAAAATTGCAGTTCTATTTGCTTTTGTAATAGCAGAAACTTCCTGGCTCTCAACTAGGCTTTTAGCAGCTTCTAATTCTTTCAATACATTAGCATACATTGCAGACCATGTATTGTCAAAAAATGTGATATCTTGATTATATCTGCTATCTTCAGTGTATTCAGTTTGAGCCCACTGTTGCACCATTAATAAACCCCAATCTGCGTTTATAGTGGGACCCTGTAGGGCGTTGTAAAAATTATATTGTGCACTGGTAAGCAGAGTAGAAGGATCTACACTGATTGCGGCATTTGGATCTGTATTCAATTCGTCAAAATTGTCATCACATTGCGCAAACAATAGCACTGATAACGTGATGAGCGTAAATATTTTCATTTTTTTCATTTTTTTCATTTTTAAAATTTAGCAGATAAGTTAATACCAAATGATCTGGTTGGGGGTACTTGAGCGTTCTCTAATCCTTGAATATTTCCAGATCCAGTAATTACCTGTGGATCTATATAAGGTACATCAGAACTTAGGATCGCTAAGTTTCTACCGAAAAGACTTAAATTAAGACTGGTAAAAGGAGTTTTTGCCAAAGTATTTTGGCTTACGGCATAGTTCAATCTAACATCCCTAAACTTTAAGTAGCCAGCATTATAGGTGTTTGGTCCTGCAACTCTCCATTTTGTTTGATAATAAGTTTGAGGATCAATAGAGACTGTATTTGCAGATCCATCAGCAGTTACACCAGGTAAAACCATGCCATTTGCTCTTGTATCGCTTTCCCCGTTATACGCAACAGTTTCAGGATGCATTCCAGAGTATTTAGACCACTGTAACGAACTTGAATGAAGTATACCACCAATTTGAAAATCAAATAATGCAGATAATGTAAAATTTTTGTAGTTAAAGCTCGTGTTAAATCCACCAGTCCAATCTGCGATCGCTGATCCTAGGAAAATTCTTTCGTCAGTAAACTCATAAACTCCATCAGCACCCACTACTTTGTTACCGTTAGCATCATAGATGTGGTCTTGTCCGAATAATGCCATATATGGCAACCCTTCTTCAATTCTAACATCTGCGGCCCATGTAGAACCTTGAGGAATACTGTTTACAATACTTTCACCATTTTCATCTTTTAGAAGTTCTACAACTTTATTATTGATTTTCGTAAGGTTCAACCCAATGTCCCATCTGAAATCTGCTGTTTTGATAGGTGTAGCATTTATTTCAAATTCAAAACCATAATTTCTCATTTCTCCTGCATTTAGCAATCTACTAGTATATCCAGTGGTTGAAGAAACAGGTACATTAAAGATTTGATCTGCTGTAGTTCTATCGTAGAATGCAGCATCTAAACTTAATCTATTCCCAAATAACTTCACTAAGAAACCAAATTCAACTTCAGTTGTTAATTCGTTTACTAAGTTTGGATTTTGTTGAGAGTTTGGCACAGAATACATTGGATTACTTCCGAAATTTGGTGCATTTGGATTGTATACGTCCGAAAGTCTATATGCACTAGCGTCACTTCCGGCCTGTGCAATACTTGCTCTTACTTTTGCGAAATTAATAATACCACTTTCTTTCACAGATTCTAGTTCTGAAATTGCAAAACTTAAAGATGCTGCTGGATAGAAGTAACTATTATTCTCTTTTGGAAGTGTGGATGAAATATCATTTCTTGCAGACATATCTAAAAATAACATGTCTTTCCATGCAACAGAAGCAGATCCAAATACACTATTAATTCCTCTTACCGACTCTCTTGTTTCTACAAGTGGAGAATCTGCGGAGTTACTAATGTTAAAAAAGCCATTAGTAACTAACCCACCGATTGTTTGAGCAGTTAATCTTTTTGAACTTTGTCTCATTCTGTTTACACCAATAAAACCGTTTACAGCAAAATCTTTATTAATTTCTTTGTTGTATTGTAAACGAGCTTCCATGTTTGTTTCTTGAAATCTTCTTTCTGTCTCTTCGTATCTAGAACCATCGACAGAGCCTAAAGGTATCCCTTCTACAATACTAAATTGAAATAAATCGGTACCAAATTGCGTTGCAATGGTAAAGTTTTCATTCAATTCATAGGTAAGATTTGCATTTCCAAAAAGTCTATTTTTTACATCATTCTGCAAGTGATTGTTTCGAACCCAAGAAGGATTATCGAAGTAATTAATAGTAGGATCGTAAGATTGTAACACACCATTAGCATCGGTAGTAATTCCTTTGGTGTTCCAGGTATATTGATTTCCTTCGGTAGTTGTTTGTTGATTTTTTAACCGGTTAACATCTAATTGTGATTGCCACCATTGTGTAAATCCTTGAAGTGGATTTGCATTTGCGTAACCCGTAACATTTCTATTATTGGCCTCTGTATTTATGTAAGAGAAAGAAATATTAGACTTCAGCTTATCGCTTAGGTTGTAATTGCTGTTTACAGTGATTGTATTTCGCACTAACTGACCCTGTGGCATTACCCCTTTTTGATCTAAGTTACTGTAAGAAACCCTGTATCCACCTTTTTCACTATTTCCAGTGAAAGCTACCGTGTTCATAAGCGTTATTCCTGTATCGAAAAAAGAATCATATGAGTTTTCAGGCGCGATCCAAGGTCTTGTTTCTTTATAATTGGCAGCTCCAGGATCCCAAGAATCCCAATGTCTTACCAATAAATTTTGATCAAATTTAGGTCCCCAAGAACCATCCTTGGCGTAGTTTGGTGCCAAGTAACTTGTTCCGTCTTGTGTAAATTCTTTAAAGCCACTTGCTGTTGGATATGTAGATCCACCACCATAGCTTGATTGTACTGGTATTAAATTTCTTACCTCATCAAAAGTAATACTCGTGTCAAAGCTTACTCCAATTCCTCTTGTTTTTTTTCCTTTCTTGGTAGTAATAAGAATTACACCATTTGCACCTCTTGAACCATAGATAGCTGTTGCTGCAGCTCCCTTAAGAACAGACATAGAAGCAACACTTGATGGATCTATTTCTGAAGCAGAATTACCATAGTCATAAGAACCACCACCAAAACCAGATTGTTGGCCATCGCCTGAATAGCTTGAGTTGTTAATTGGAACCCCATCAACTACAAATAAAGGCTGATTGTTTCCTAAAAAAGAATTGGAACCACGAATGGTAATTCTAGATGAACCTCCTAAGGTAGAAGCACTACCTTGAATCTGAACACCAGCAACCCTACCTTGTAGTGAATTTACAATATTTACTTCTTTGGCTTGGTCAATTTTTTCACCCGAAACTTTTTGAACGGCATAACCAATGGCTTTCTCTTTTTTAGAGATACCAAGACCTGTGATTATGATTTCGTCTAAGGTGTTTGTATCTACTACCATTGAAACATCAAGTGTGTTAGAAGTAGTTACGGGTTTTTCGATAGTTTTATATCCCATATAGCTAAAACTTAATATCTCTCCAGTATTCGCTTTAATAGAGAACTTTCCATTGAAATCCGTTTCAGTTCCTTTATTTGTACCTTTTACCGACACGCTTACCCCTGGTAAAGATCCAGACGAATCTGAAACAGTACCACTGATCGTTTTTTGTTGAGCAAAAGATATCTGCACTACTAACGCTAAAAATAGCGTTAAAATTCGATTTAACTTTGTTTTCATTTGTAAACTTTTTTTGAATTATTTTCAACAAAATTGGATAATTAAAATCGAATACGCAATAATTTTTGAAAAAAAATAAAAATTAATGTTAATACTATCACAAATATAGTCAGATTTATAGTTTCGGAAAAGGATTTAAAGTCAATAAAACCATAGGTTTTGTTATTTATTTATAGAATAATATGAAGATTAAACTTTATTTATTTTGATTTGAAATTTATTTTGATAAAGAAGTGTTTTAGGTTTTTTTTTTTATTTTGGTTTCATTTGTAGATATTTTAATATTGCGCACAAAATAAAATATTGTGAATTTAAATACGATGACTGTTGAATCTAAAAGGTAGTTTACTATTAATCTATTTGCTTTTGTAATTTCTTTCATAAAATGCGAACAAATTCATACAAAAGAGGAATTTTTTTTTGGATATGTTTACTTGAGGATTTGATTTGAATAGGGTATTGGTCTTTACTATATTACATAAATTTGCCACTTTTGCTTGTGTTTAGATACCTTCTGTTTTTTATATTAGATTGTTTATGACTTTTAGTTTAAAAAAAAGCATCCAATCTTTTACAGAATGGATGCTTTTAATATGTATGTGTTTCATAAAAAAGCAGACCATTAAAATTAATGGTCTGCTTAAAATATTATTGTTTTGTGAATTATTTATTCCAAAAAACTTTACTAGAAAATGTATCTCCACCAATAGCAGCACTTGCTGCCTCATAGCTATCTCCATTTCTTTGAGATTCATCGTTAGGGTACGTGAATCTAACAGGTACCATTCCTTCTGCACTTACGTGAGCGCCTTCAGGAGCATTTAACTCAGGGTATCCAAAGATTCTCCATGATGCCCATCCCTCAAATCCATGAGAATATAACGCAATGTATTTTTGCATTCCAATTGACATTTCCCAATTAGTAGCATCATACGCTACTGCGCTTTGCTCTAAATACGTAGTAATATCTGCGTCTGCTACCCAATATTCAATTGAAGCAGTTATTGCTTCATTGTAATGGGTTTCAGCTGAAGTTACTCCTCCAAGCCCTCTGGCTGCTGCTTCAGCTAATAAAAACTGAACTTCTGCATAGTCCAAAATAATTCCTTCGAAAGCTGGCTCATGAAAAATAGCTCCCAAATGCGTAAATTCTCCAAAGGCATTATTGGCACCATATGGTCCTCCAGTATATGGGTCTATATTATCATCCATATATGCTGGTGTTCTAGGGTCATTTAAAGGAGATATAATATTTACAAAGGTGTCAGAAACTAAAACATCTGAACGCCCACTTTGAACTAAAACTTCCCATAATGGATTTGAGTATGGGGCAGATGATAAGAACTTAAATGCTGCATTGTCTGCATTAGAAGTAAATACGCCTCCCGCAATAGCAGAACTAATTTTAGCGTCATCTTTAACTCTTAAGGCCATTCTTAATTTTAAAGAATTTGCAAACTTTTTCCAAGAAGATACATCTCCTTCGTAAATAAAATCTGCACTTCCAAAAGAATCGGCACTTGTATCTAAATTTGCAATTGCAGCGTCAAGTTGCACGAATAATGCAGCGTAAATTGCGGTATCATCGTCATATTTTGGTGACGAATTATCGATATCTAACGCTCCGGTAAACGGAACATCTCCAAAAACATCAACTAATACGTGGTAGGTATATACTTCAAGTATGGATACCACTGCTAATTGATTTTGGTTTTTTGGTAAAAGACCCGCCGGCAAAGTTGCTGTTTTATCATTTAATACTCTAGATGATTCTTGTAAGTCAATTAAAACACCAGTGTATAGTGCATCCCAAAATCCACCAGATACATCACGTGATCCTAAATCATAATTAGCTTCATCTGGATAGGTTGTTGCCGTCCAGTATTGCGCCATAAAGTTAAAGATGTTTGAATTAACATTTTGGGACTTTATGGTTCTTACCAAGTTTCTCTCGGCATTACTAAATAGTGTGTTAGCTGGCACTTCTGTCGCTTTTTTCGGGTCTACGTTCCATTCACTAAAATCATTAGTGCATGAAATAGCGCCTATTAAAATAAAAGCTATTATTATAAGTTTTTTCATAATTAAATTATTTTTAGAGTTGAACTTTAAGATTTAAACCAAATTCTTTTACAGAAGGGTATGAACCAGATTGATATCCTTGGATATTACCAGAACTTAAACCAGCTTCAGGATCTGAATATGGAGTACTTTTATCAATAATCCATAAGTTTTTACCTATTGCGGTTAATGTTAACTTGGCAATTTTTAATCTTTCAAGTAG
>Ga0307488_10005411_pt1 | contig 10542 bp, 23 predicted proteins | sample SB02metaG_FD_202248 | JGI IMG/M metagenome (GOLD analysis project Ga0307488, IMG submission 202248) | Sea-ice brine microbial communities from Beaufort Sea near Barrow, Alaska, United States - SB 0.2 | ecosystem: Environmental > Aquatic > Marine > Coastal | place: USA: Alaska | collected...
ATTGCGTTTAGCAATAAGCGTTGGTTGCACTTCTTTATGTTGTTTGTTCCTGTCATGGGTCTTTGGACATCTTCTATTGGCATCATTGGGCTTGCTCTTAATCTTCGTGCTTATGATTTTGTGAGTCAAGAGATTCGTGCAGCAGAAGATCCTGAGTTTGAGACTTTCTACACCAAGAACATCTTATTAAATGAAGGACTCCGTGCTTGGTTGGCACCTGCTGATCAACCACATGAAAACTTTATCTTCCCAGAAGAAGTTCTACCTAGAGGTAATGCACTGTGATTAAATCACTATTCAGTATTATGTTTGCTGCTCTAATGTGGGTACAAGTCCCACAATGGAGTGATGATTGGTCTAAGTGTGCTGTAGATGTGCCTGACGTTCAATGTCATTGGTATATCACTGCACCCGACAATACAATGGGTGAAGGATTTAGTTGGGCGAATGCCCCCTGGTTCAGTGCTGAAGGTCTCCTTGATATTGGAGAACTTCACAACACAGTTCAATCTCTTCAGGAAGCATAATGAATAGTTTTGAAGTCACATTCTACTTTATATGTTTTGCTCTCATTGCTGGTGGTGCCTTTGCTATGATGTGGGCTAACATTCAATCTATTAACGTAGAGATGAGGAAGCCTCCTAAACCACGTCATCCCGAAGCACCACAGGCAGGTGAAGAACTGATGTATGTGGATCTCTCTAGAGAAAAACTGGAAGACCTTTACAACAAGAATAAAGAGTGATATATTAAGGGTCTAAGGACCCTTTTTTTATGAGCACAATTATTAATTATGTGACTGGGTTCTGGTCTGTTGTTATTATTAATTGTATCCAACCAGTCAACTGGCAGTATTGTCTACCAATTCACGAATGGTTGATTCCTGATTTAATTCAGGGAGTGCAGATATATCTTGACAAAGAACATGACTTATTGTATAAATCAGAAAGGGATTACTTAAAAAATAAATGAAAATTTTTCTAGATACTGCTGATCATTGGGCTATTGAAGAATACTATACTACAGGATTGATTGATGGTGTCACAACCAATCCAACTTTGATTATGAAATCTGGAAAAAATCCTGATGATGCATATCAACATATCAAAGATGTTGGTATCAAAGATATTAGTATGGAAGTCATGGGTAGTGAGAGTGAAATGTATGTTGAGGGGATCAGACTATCTGAAAAGTTTGGTGATGTATGCACTGTTAAAGTTCCTTGCACTCGCGAGGGTTTAAAAGTCTGTAAGGCACTTAGTGATGTGGGTATTAGAGTTAATGTTACACTTATCTTCTGTGCCTCTCAGGCAGTCCTAGCAGCAAAGTCGGGGGCAACATATGTTTCTCCCTTTGTAGGACGTTTAGACGACCAGTCAGTAGCAGGTCTGGAGGTTGTAAGATCCATCTCTGAACTGTATCGGATTCATGGTGTGAGAACTCAAATTCTTTCTGCATCAATTCGTAGTGTGCAACGTGCTGTAAGGTCATGGTATAATGGTGCTAGCATTTGCACCTTGCCACCTAAGGTATTTGATCAGATGTATGACCACATCCTTACCGACAAGGGTATGGAGATTTTTGAAAATGATTGGAGCGAAGTAAAGCAGTGACGTTTACAGTATATTCTAAGGATGGATGTCCCTATTGTGTTAAAGTTCAACAGGTATTACAACTTGCTGAAATTAAACATGTGATATATAAACTTAACAGGGATTTCACCCGTGAGGAATTCTATGATAAGTTTGGGAAAGGATCTACCTTCCCAAGAGTTATTAAAGATGATACAATAATTGGTGGATGCACTGAAACTGTTAAGTATTTGCGGGAGCAAAAATTGGTCTAATGGAAACAAACCTCAACGACATCTATGATCTTATTGAACATGCAATTGACTATGCCTTTGAGGGTAAAATAAATTTAAAATTTTACGATTACTTAAGAGTAAACAAAGTCAAAAAAAATGAAATAGATTTGTTTATTGATAGTTCTACGGTTCTTGAACTGAATGATATCATTAAAGATCTAGATGAATACATTGAAGGAGGTGCTGACAATCAACACAAACAATTGCGAGAAGCATATGGGCATATTCCTAAACCTCAAGCAAGAAAAATAAAAGTTTATTTGTATGGCATCTTGGAAGATGCCCGGAGATACAGTAATGAACGACGACCTGGACGAAGAAAAAAGCAATCTAAATAATCACGAAACCAACATCAACCGTGGAGTTGAATTGTTGCTACGTAACAGGAGGAATAAACCAGATCCACCTAAGACTTTTCAGGTAAAGTTTGGTAAGATGATCTCATTCTTCCGAAGAGAGATTGTTTTTCACTTAAACTTCTATCTGGACATCAGAAAGAAATAATCTCTGGAGTAAAAAACATGTTAGCAGTAGCACTTACAATTGGAACTCTTGTTTCAATTATGTTCTTTTTTGTAGGAGGTGTGATAGGATGGTTAGCAAGAGAGAACACCTGGGTAAATCAACCAATTTATACACATCCAGAGATGTTTGATGAAAACGGTAATGTATTACCAGACGAAATTTTAGCAGTACGATTTGAAAATGGCTATGACGAACTCGACGAAACAGATGACGACTAAACAGAAATTACCACCGAATCCATTTCAACATGAGATTCTTGAACTTGTTAGTAAGCAAAGATCAAAAGCAAAGAAAGTGGAGATCCTACAAGAGTATGCTAATGATGCTCTAAAGGTTCTTCTCATTTGGAACTTTGATGATACTGCTATCTCTGTAATCCCAAAAGGTACTGTTCCTTATACTGAAAATGAAGTACCTGTAGGAACAGATCATACTTCACTTCGTTATGAGTATAAGCACCTCTTCAATTTTGTAAAGGGTGGCAATGACTCTCTTACCTCACTCCGTAGAGAGACTATGTTCATTCAAATTCTTGAGGGATTGCATCCAGATGAAGCAAAAATTCTTTGCTTGGTGAAAGACAAAGAACTACAATCCAAATATAAATTAACATACGAAATAGTTCGGGAAGCATATCCGGACATTCAGTGGGGTGGTCGTTCATGACAGTTGCTGTAGAACAGGAAAAGGAAATGGCAGACTATGGTTCAGAAGAAAGCAAAATCAATCCATCTGATTATGATTGCCAGATTATTCTTGAGAAAACGACACATGAAGCAGCAAACGATAAGTCTTTTCCTACGGATGCAAGACTTATCTGGTACATTGTTGATGGTGTAGAGTGTATGGATCTTACTCGATGTAATAAGGTATCAAAGATGTTTGATATGTATTATGATCGATATGGTAAAGGGTCAGTTCAAAGAATTGATTTTGGTTATGGATCTATCAATCCAAGACTCTGGGGAAACAAACCAAAGAAAGAGAAGGAGAAGAAGAGGAAATGAATGAAGATAAAATTAAAGATCAAATTAATGAATTGATCAAAGATGAAATTCAAGAAATGATTAATGAATATGTTGACACAAAAGAATCAACTCAAGAGAGTGGTCTTGGATTTGTTTCAACTGATGATGAAAAAGAACTGAAGTTAAGTGTCTCCGAAAACGAAATTAACAAAATCATTAAGGAATATAAGAAGATCAAAAAAAGTCAAAGATCTAATCTATCTCAGGTCAAGAAACTTGGATTGGTTGATAAGCACGGTAGACCATTAAAATAAATATTAATGTTAAAGGAGTGCTTATGCTTTCCACCAAATACAGGTTGCGACTTGAAGCAATCTGTAAAAAAATAGTTCTTTGCGAGGACGTATCTTTACCTGATATGATATGGGCAGAGAAACTCGCCAAGTCTCATACACTTGCCAGAGATTGGTTACAGAAAGCACGAAGGCAATCTGCTCAAAATATTGAGGAAGGTACTATGGATGATTTTATGAATAGGATGGGGTTAGGTGATCCCGACCCATCCAATCATAAGAAGGGATTCGATAGTGCCGATGATATTAAAGACTGGTTTCATACGGATAAACCTGATGACTGGAGGCAACGTGATTAAAGATTACATCACAATCACAGCATGGGATAAACAATTTGAATGTATTCGTTATCATTATGTTCATAAATCATCTCCCAATCCAGTAGAAGAAGTAAAAAATTTATTCCCATTCGAAGAAGTATACGAAAATGCAAGCAGTAATTTACAGTAACGGCAGTCAGGAATGTGAAAGGGCTTGTATGCTCTTGAAAAGTATTCATGAAGATTTCCATGAGTACTTCTTGAATAAAGATTTTACAGATAATCAATTTCATGCGGAGTTTGGTGCCACTGCTGAGTACCCACAGATTGCTATTGGACTTAAGCATCGTGGAGACCTGAAGGAGACCCTGCATTATTTGAATAAGCATAATTACATATGTTCGTGTTGATACGAAGACACTTGACTAAATAATGTATGAGGTCTATAATAAGACCTGACGTTCATCCCACTCTTGGGTGGGACGCAAGTAAGTCGCGGAACGGAGCCGTTCATCCCATGATTGAATTTCTTTTATATTCATCACTCACCTGCCAACAAGCTGATGGAATTATCCTGAAGATGAAAGCAAACGAGAATCTCTCTGATGCTTTTAAGGTAGAGTTAGTAGAAACCGTAAAGGAATCTACACCTGAGTGCTATTGGGACGCAAACGACTAAAGGAACGGACCTAAAAATCCAACTACTTTAGGAGTACCTACAATGAACACACTTAACATCATCAAGAAGCAGATCAACAAAGCATCTGCTGTTCACAACGCACAGATTACCCATACCGCATATCGTGGTGTTGAGTATTCTACCCGTTGTGTAGAAAGCAAAGAGTCTCACGGGACTTTCTGCTATCGTGGACGCACTTACACTAAGTGATTGCCAAATCAATTGAATAGTGTTAAGATGGGAGGGAAACCTCCCATTTTTTTATGGAAAGAGATAAACTAAAACTGATAGTAAAAAATCTAAGACTGCTGGTTGATGCTCTTGAGTCTGAAGTGTATTCAGATACTGATTCATATACAACTAAGCAAGAAAACTTTGATGACCCTACTAGCAACTATATTTTAGACTACGACGAAGTTTTTGAGGATGACGATGGATAAGATAGATACACAAGGGATGAGTATTCCTAGTGATGGCAAATCAAAATCAAATAGATCCTATCCACCATTGATGATACCAAAACTAAATGTCTTTACTGATTTAGAAAGACAAGAACTAAAAGACATTATTAACGAGACACTTGATGAAAGAGAACAACGTAAAACTAATCAGCGCAACTCCTGATGCTGAGAAGCACATGGCATATTGTGCCCGTGTGAGTAATCCCAACAATCAAGAGAATGAAAAGTTCTCTGGACTTCTCAAGTATTGTGTGAAGCATCAGCACTGGAGTATTTTTGAGCAAGCATATATGACTCTGGAGTTGAACACTACCAGAGGAATCGCAGCTCAAGTGCTTCGACATCGTTCATTTACATATCAAGAATTTTCACAACGCTATGCTGATAGTTCCCTACTCGCGGAGACGATCCCTCTACCTGAACTACGCAGACAAGACACCAAGAATCGTCAGAATTCTATTGATGATATTGATGCGTTTGTTCGCCAAGAGTTCCAGATCAAAATGCAACGACACTTTGAAGAAGGAATGAAACTCTACAAAGAAATGCTTGATGCATCAATTGCAAAGGAGTGTGCTCGTTTTGTACTTCCTTTGGCATGTCCCACAAAAATCTATATGACGGGCTCAGTTCGTTCGTGGATTCATTATATCGATTTGCGTTCTGCAAACGGTACACAGAAGGAACATATGGATCTTGCATTAGGTGCGAAAGAAATCTTCTGTGAACAATTCCCTGCTGTTGCTGAAGCAATGGAATGGGTTTCATAAATATTTACACCAACAATTGAACTATGCCAACATACCCCGTTATTAATTTAGAAACAAACGAAAAAAAAGAACTCAATATGTCTATGAAGGCATATTCAGAGTGGAAGGAAGAGAATCCAGGATGGGATAAGGACTGGTCAGAAGGTTGTGCAGGACAGTCCACTGAATTTAAGTGGACTGGTGAGGCCAATTCTAATGCATGGAATGAGGTCTTAGATCGTGCATCTAAACAACCAGGCGCAAATGTCAGTAAAAACCGATACTACGGTTAATCCTTTTAATCTTTTATAGCGTATGACCTCAAAAAGAAAGTCTCAAATTCCAGTAGTCCCATTTGGGATGAGCAACAAGCATATGAAAAGAAAAAAACCAATCAATGCAGACCTGATGAAACCCATCGAGGCACTGACAGAAAACCAGCAAGAACTTTTTCGTTGTTATAAGAATGATCAAAACATTGTTGCCTATGGGTGTGCGGGTACTGGAAAGACCTTTGTAACCCTCTACAATGCTCTTAGAGATGTTCTTGACCCCAAGACTCCTTATGAGAAAATCTACATTGTCAGGTCTCTTGTAGCAACCAGAGAGATTGGATTCTTACCTGGAGACCATGAGGATAAGTCTTCTCTTTACCAAATTCCTTATAAGAATATGGTGAAGTTTATGTTTGAGATGCCTACTGATACAGACTTTGAAATGCTGTATGGTAATCTTAAGAACCAAGGAACGATTAGTTTCTGGTCTACGTCTTTCATTCGTGGCACTACACTTGATAATGCAGTCATTATCGTTGATGAATTTCAGAACTTGAATTTCCACGAACTTGATAGTATAATCACAAGGGTAGGAGATAACAGTAAGATTATGTTCTGTGGTGATGCCACTCAATCCGATCTTGTAAAGGCTTCTGAGAAAACTGGTATTGCTGATTTCATGAGAGTACTTAGAGTTATGCCATCAGTTGATATCATTGAATTTGGTGTCGAAGATATTGTTAGGTCTGGACTCTGTAAAGAATACCTAATTGCTAAAATGGATTTGAATTTATGATTTTTGAGCATTGTAATTACCTCGGTGACCTTGAACTAAACAAGAAAGAAACAACAGGCATCCGTCTCTATAACTTACCTAATGGAGACTGGGTGCCTTCTATTACTTCTGTGACATCCTTTTATAATCGACAGATTTTTATTAACTGGCGAAAGAGAATTGGTGTTGAAGAGGCAAATAAAATTACAAAGAAAGCAACTACCCGTGGTACTGATTTCCACGAAGCAGTTGAAGTGTATATGAGAAACAATGAAATAAACTGGGATGACTTTCGTCCTCTCACAAAGTTCATGTTTCATCATGCAAAACCATATCTGGATAAGATAAATAACGTACACGCTATCGAAAGGACTCTGTACTCTGAGTACCTTGGATTGGCTGGTAGAGTTGATTGTATTGCAGAATACGAAGGAGAACTTGCAGTCATTGACTTTAAGACTTCTGAAAAGATTAAACCTGAGAAATGGTTGGAAAACTATTTCGTTCAAGAAACTTTTTATGCTGCTGCTTACTATGAACTGACTGGTATCCCCGTCAAAAAACTTATCACTATTATGGTGACACCAGGTGGTGAGGTTAAAGTATTTGACAAAAGGAACAAAGGGGATTATATTAAGTTATTGGTTCGTTATATTAAAGAATTTGTATCTCACAATCTTAGGACAGAGAATGGAGAATGAACTAGAAAAAGCACTAGAAAATAAATTCTTTTGCCCCTCTCGATTCGCACAAGAGATTGAGTCTCTTGTTCATACCGGTGACGGAATGAGTTATATTGATGCTGTCGTTCACTTCTGTGATAAAAATAGTATTGATGTGGAGTCAGTTTCGAAACTGATATCCAAACCACTCAAAGAAAAGTTAAAATGTGAAGCACTAGAACTTAACTTCTTGAAGAGAAGTTCCAGAGCAAAATTGCCTATTTGATTCTATTTTTGTCTGAAAAAAATTCCGGCAAAAATTTGACCCTATTACTTTTTTCATGATGCCGTTTGATGCCTACAAACAATATCTCTCGTTGAAGAATCACTTCACGAAAGAGAAGTATGACTATCACAAGTATTGTGGTAAGAGTCGTGCAACTGTACAATCTTTCTATAAAAGGAAGGATAGATTCTGGTTTGAGAAAGTATCAAGGAAGAGAACAGATCAGGAAATGATTGACTTCTTTGTATCTAACTTTATTACCTGCACTGATCCAAGCAAGCTTTGGATAGGAGAGATGATACGTGAAGGTGAAGGTAGATATACTGAATGGAAAAAACGAATCCAGTCATTAACTTATTTGTTTAAAGAAGAAACAGGATCTATTTTTGTCGATAATAATTTTGATTCTATGTTTGTGTTGGATGGTTCTAGACATCCACAAATTCTTAAAGAGTATCTAAAAGATAATATTTCAATAGAAACACTGGTCATTCTTGATAGGATTCTAGGATTCAGAAAAGACTGGGACAAAAAACTACAAGACCCAGTGTGGGAAACCGTCAGTATGAGAATGAAAAAATATTCTCCGTTTCTAAATATTGAGGTATCACGTTATAAAAAAGTTTTAAAGGAAATTGTTTTAAAGTAAAATGAGTTTTTTCGATTCTGATGTTGTCCGTGCTGAGATGACAGAAATTAGTGAACTGCAAGAAGATGTTTATCGTAACATCTTTAACTTCCCCTCAATGAATACTGAGGAGAAATCATTTCATGTTGCAATGATGGAAAAACTTCTTGAAAAACAAAAAGTTCTTTTTGCTCGACTGAGTTTATCGGACGATCCTGAAGCAAAACAAATGAAAGATAAAATCATCGAGTCAGCAACGATGATGGGTCTCCCTGAGGGAGGTGATTTGAATACGGTCTTCAACAACATGTCAAAGATGCTGGACATAATGAAACAGCAGATTGACAATGGTGACATAGACTAGTAGAATAACAAGGTACACACAAGCCAAATCTAATTAATCTAAGGTAATCCGAATGTCATTTTCAGATCTTAAGAAGCAATCCTCTCTGGGTTCTCTCACCTCTAAACTGGTGAAAGAAGTTGAGAAGATGAACAATACTTCCAGTGGCGCAGATGAGCGTCTATGGAAACCCGAAATGGATAAGACCGGTAATGGTTATGCCGTAATCCGTTTCTTACCTGCACCAGATGGAGAAGAACTCCCCTGGGCAAAGATGTACTCCCATGCCTTCCAAGGTCCTGGTGGTTGGTACATCGAAAACTCTCTGACTACAAATGGTGGTAAAGACCCTGTGTCAGAGTATAACCGCGAACTGTGGAACAGTGGTCTTGATTCCGATAAAGATACTGTCCGTAAGCAGAAACGCAAACTCTCTTACTATGCCAACATCTATGTTGTACAAGACAAAGCCAACCCCCAGAATGAGGGTCGTGTCTTCTTGTATAAGTTTGGTAAGAAGATCTTTGATAAGGTCATGGAAGCAATGCAACCTGAGTTTGAGGATGAGACTCCAATCAATCCCTTTGACTTCTGGCAGGGTGCTAACTTCAAATTGAAACTGAAAAAAGTTGCTGGTTATTGGAACTATGACTCATCAGAATTTGATCGTCCTTCACCACTCCTGGATGATGACGACGCTCTTGAAGCCCTGTGGCAAAAGCAATACGCTCTTGCAGCACTTGTTGCAACAGACCAATTCAAGTCCTACGAGGACCTGGAGAAGCGTCTGAAGATGGTGCTTGGTGCTAAACCTACTCCCCGTCGTTATGATGAGGAGACTGACAATGAAGATAGTTCTCGTGGAAACTTTGCTCCTGACTGGGCAGCAAAGAGCACTCCTGCAGCAGACTTCAATGCACCTGACATCACTCCAACCAAGTCTGCGGACTCAGATGAGGATGATGCTCTATCCTACTTCCAGAAACTTGCTGAGGAGTAAAATTAAAATAGTCTGATATTATCAGCAGTCTTCAAGGTTTCAGTCTTATATTGACTGGAACCTTTTTTATATGTCATGAGTTCTTCAAAGTCATCCATGATTACATTTAGATATCTTGGTTTTAATAAGAAAATACTTCTCTTATTGTTATTTAATTTCTCTTCATACTGATAGTTTGTGATCTCAACAACAGGATAACTAGTAACCATTCCAGATCCATCATAATAAGTTATACTATATGTTGAGGGAACTTGTAATCCTTTTTGAACAATTATAACGCCATCATCATTTTTAAATTCAGTTGTTTCATAATGATGAGATGAATTTAAATTATCATATGTACCATACTTATTCAAAAGATATGCATCAAATTCAAGTTGTGGCATTGGCCATTCATCCTGAACATTGATAACATTATTACTAGTCAAGACAACCCAATCTAAATCAGACCTACCATAAACTTTTAATGCAACATTATCAGGTCTATCATTACCAAGAATTTCATACTTAGTAAAGAATGATAAGTCCTGATAGATGTCTTGTTTTAAAGCAATTCTTTTGAATAAATTTTTTACATTAATATAATCTGATATCAATGCATCAGGAAGTCTACTGACATATTCAAAATCTGGAACTTTGCTGAAGTAATTTGACATTTTAGAAACCTATTTCTGCTGGAAGTGGTCCACTACTACTACCATCTTTGTCATA